>ENA-OQCB01001072-OQCB01001072.1-human-gut-metagenome-genome-assembly--contig:-NODE-1072-length-11329-cov-3.443849_pt1 | contig 11329 bp, 14 predicted proteins | sample MGYA00242493_ERZ504568 | MGnify/ENA primary metagenome ERZ504568 (study PRJEB26092, sample SAMD00036229) | human gut metagenome | host: Homo sapiens | study: EMG produced TPA metagenomics assembly of...
GGGTTACTAAGTGAAGGAGGTATAATGGAGCCGGGTCAATTGCGGGAACCATGGCAGGGACCATTAGAGAGATGGACTGCGCGCAAAATTACGCGGTGGCTGCCAGGGATTATGGAAGGGCAGCTGAATTTGCGCAAACGTATGGTTTTGGAAAAAGCCTATGGATCTTACGAGGAACTGGTGGAGGATGCCGGGGTGGAGCTAGTATACATTGCCACACCTCATTCACACCACTATGAGCACATTAAATTATGCCTGAACCACGGAAAGCATGTTCTGTGTGAAAAGTCCTTTACAGTCAATGAATCCCAGGCCAGGGAAGTGCTTGCGCTGGCCAGAGAAAAAAAGCTGCTTCTGACAGAGGCCATCTGGACCCGGTATATGCCCATGAGGAAAACCCTGGACAGCGTGCTGTCAAGCGGCGTCATAGGACGGCCCTATATGCTCACAGCCAATCTGGGCTATATTATCAGCGGCAAAGAGCGCATCATGCGCCCTGAGCTGGCAGGAGGAGCCCTTTTGGATGTGGGAATCTATCCGCTCAATTTTGCGTCCATGGTGTTCGGGGATGAGGTGGACTCCATTACCGGTACCGCGGTGATGACAGAGACCGGAGTGGATGCTCAGAACAGCATCACCATTACCTATAAGGATGGAAAGATGGCGGCATTGTGCAGCAGTGCAATGGGACTCAGCGACCGCCGGGGCATCATCTACGGTGACAATGGATTTATTGAGGTGGAGAACATCAACAACTGTGAGGGCATCCGGGTCTATGACCGCTCCAGGAACATGATTGCCTCCTACGATACACCTAAGCAGATCAGCGGGTATGAGTACGAGGTGGAGGCGTGCCTGCGGGCGATCAAAGAGGGAGCTTTGGAGTGCCCGGAAATGCCTCATGAGGAAACCCTGCGCATGATGGGGTGGATGGATGAGCTTCGCAGACAGTGGGGGTTGGTTTATCCGATGGAGAGGTAGAAAAATAACAGGAAAAGTCTGTTTGGAAAAAATCCAAGCAGGCTTTTTTATTTTTGCTGTTTTCCGCCGGGATTTATGAAAAATTACGGAAATCATGTTCTAATCCCCCCGCAGTATTGACAAATATTTATATAATAATTATAATAAGTATTATAATAATTAGTTTAATATAAAAAATGCACAAATAAATGAAGGAGGTAGTTATGGGTAATTAGCGCAATGGATTTTGAGAGGGTTATGGGAATCGTGAGGCGTATGAGGGGCGCATTGATAAGGATTTTAAGATTCCGCAGAAAGAATATGAGGAGCGGTATCAGAATGTATGGAAGAAGCTGGATGAGAAAAAAATTGATATGGGATTTTTCTTCTGGTACAGAGAGATGCCGGGGGATGGTATTTATCTGACTGGATATAACCCAACCATCGAAAGAGCCAGCGGGGTGATTGCTCCCGGAAAACGTCCTCTTCTTCTGGCCGGACCTGAATCCGGTATCCTTTCAAAAGAATCCGGATTGGGATTGGACACCCGTTTTGTAAACGAATTCAGCATACCCGATGAATATTATGAAGGAGTGGACAGGGATGAGCTGAATGAAGTCATTGCCCGTTACATAGGACACGAAATCAAACGAATCGGTTATATGACAAGTGATGATATCATTCCGGCAAAATTCATGGAATTCCTCCATACGAGTTTTTGGAAAAGTGGAAGTGGTGGATGCTTCCGATATCCTGTCTGACCTCCGGTATGAAAAATCAGAGAATGAGTTTAAGTGTATGGAACAGGCAGATATCATTGCCTGCGCAGCAGTAAGAGCCATGCTGGCAGTTGTCAGGCCGGGAATCAGGGAAAGCGAAGTGGCGGCAGTAGGAGACTTTACAGTCAAATCCCTTGGGGGAACCGGATTTGGGTTTGATACAATTGTAAATTCAGGTGACCGGTGCAAAACCGTGATTGGACCAGCCTCAAACAAAGTGATAGAGGAAGGAGAAATCGTGCAGATTGGCTGCAGTCCCAGCTTTGAGGGTTATAAGGGCGTATGCAGAAGGTCTTTTGTTATGGGAAAGAGAAGCGAACTTCAGAAAGCATATTTTGACTGCATGAATGAAGCTTACCGAAGGGCGGAACAGGAAATCTATCATGTTTGCCAGGGGAATCTTCCTTCCAACCGCATTGACCTGGCGGCCAGGAATTATTTTGCCTCACAGGAAATCGGAGGGCGTAATATGAAGCAGTTTCATTTTTATAGTACATGTCATGGAACCGGACTGACGGAGTGTTTGGAACCAATGGTCATCACCCCGGACAAGGAAGAACCGTATGGTGAGAACGTAGGTATTATGCTGGATCTTGGATGTTACGGTTATCCAAATACCGAGATTGCCGGAGGCTGTGTTGAGGACGCATATATAAAGCGGGGAAGAACTGCTGTCAAGTGTTCTGATATGCCGGTGGATGTTCAGGAGCTGGTAGGCAGAGGGATGTGATGTGAATGAAAGACAAAATGAAACTGTCTGTCAATAACAGGGAAGGAACGTTAATCATTACAATTGCAGTTATTTTTGTTGCAATGTGTATTCTCAAAGGAGAACTTTTCTATGCCAGAAGCAACATTGAAGCCATATTTTCCAATCTTGCCTATGATTTGCTGCTGGCCTGCGGAATGACCTTTGTCATTATATTGGGCGGGGTGGACCTGTCTGTGGGAGCAGTCCTTGCGCTGTCTGGAATCATCTGTACCTTAATGATTCAAAAAGGTATAAACATAGTGCTTGCAGTAGGCCTGGGCATTCTTTTTGGGGGTGCGATAGGTGCGGTTAATGGTATTCTTGTGTCCAAAGCCAATGTAGCTCCCTTTGTGGCGACTCTTGGAAGTCAGTCTATTTGCCGGGGAGCCTGTTATGTGCTGACCAGCGGTTATTTCGTGGCAGGGTTGACTGACGCCTATACCAATATAGGGAGAGGAAGTCTGCTTGGAGTACCTAATAAGATATTGGTATCAATCACCATTATGCTTTTGCTGGCCCTTTTATCAAGACGTTTCAGACCCCTGCGCAGCATGTTTTACGTGGGAGGCAACAGGCAGGCGGCATTTATTTCAGGTATTCCGTCTGGACTTACGATTATCCTGGGCTACATGATTAGCGGCCTCATGGCAGGCATTGCTGCGATACTGATGACCAGCAGCCTGGGTATGGGCCATGCAGGTTATGGCATTTCCTTTGAGATGAAGGCGATTTCTGCGGCAGTTATAGGCGGCGCTGATATGCATGGCGGGGCGGGAAGCTTTCTGGGAACTGCTCTCGGAGTCATATTAGTGGCCCTGGTAAATAACGTATTTATCATGTTTAACGGTTCGCCTAACTGGTCATCTGCAATAAGCGGCCTTATGCTTCTGGCGGCGGTGGCTTTTGATGCCCTGCGCCGAAGAAGAAAACCGAGATAGGAGAAGGGTATGAGTTATTTACAAGTAAAAAATGTAGTAAAGTCTTTTGGAAATAACAAAGTACTGGAAAATATCTCCATTGATTTTGAAAAAGGGGAGATTCACTCTATTATCGGTGAGAACGGAGCAGGAAAATCGACCCTGATGAAAATAATCGGAGGTATATACCAGGCTGACAGTGGAGAAGTACTCCTGGACGGACGGAACATAACCATGAGGAATCCGGTGGAGGCTTATGCCCATGGAATAGGAATCGTACATCAGGAATTAAGCATTGCAGGGAATATGACTGTGGCCCAGAATGTATTTGTCAATAATGAACCTGTCAACAGGCTGGGGTTTATAGATTGGGACCGTCTCTATAAAAATACAGAGGAAGAGTTCCGGAAAATCGGTGCTAACATCAATCCAAGGGTTCAGGCCGGAACCTTGAGCGTCGGCCTGCAGCAGATGATAGAAATTACGAAGGTATTGTCAAAGGACGTTAACATACTGATTTTGGATGAACCTACCAGCGCTCTTTCTGACAAAGAAATCGAGAACCTGTTCCGTCTGTTATTTGACTTGAGGGAAAAAGGAAAGCTGATTATTTTCATAAGTCACAAATTAAATGAAATTACAAGGATTTCCGATAAGGTATCGGTACTGAGGGACGGGACATGCACAGGGACTCTGACAAGGGAAAACATGGATGTACAGACCATAATCAGGATGATGGTAGGACGCAATATTGATAATCTATATCCTCCGAAAGCAAAGGACAGAAACGGAAAATGTGCTCTCAGGGCAGAGAGTATCAGCAGAAAGGATAAATTTGAACATGTTTCCTTTGATATCCGATATGGTGAAATTGCCGGAATGTTTGGGTTGGTTGGGGCAGGACGGACAGAATGTGCGTTTTCGATTTTCGGGGCGGACAAGATTGATTCGGGAAAGGTGTTTTTTGAGGATAAGGAAGTAAGGTTTTCCAATCCGGCTCAGGCAATCAAAGCGGGCGTTGTGTTACCTGTCAGAGGACCGCAAGGCAATCGGACTATTTGTTGACATGACTGTACGGGAAAACACGATTGCAGCCTGTCTTAAATCCATATGCAGTCCTATACAATTCATAAAGGAGGATAAGAGCAGAAGTATAACAAAAACGTATATTGAAGAACTGGAAATACATCCTACACAGTGTATGGAAAACAGATTATCCAATCTGTCAGGGGGTAATCAGCAGAAGGTACTCTTTGCAAAATGGCTTGCTGCCAATCCAAAGCTGCTGATTGTGGATGAACCTACCAGAGGCGTGGATGTGGGCGCTAAGGCAATGATTCATGAAATACTGCGAAGGCTGGCAGACAGCGGGATGGCTGTGTGGATGATTTCTTCTGAACTGCCGGAAATCCTGGGAGTATCGGATAAAGTCATTGTAATGCATGAGGGCAAATGCCAGGCCGTATTGGAGAATGACAATCTGACAGAAGAGATTGTGATGAAGGCGGCGTTCCGGGAGGAGGTGGAAGGAAATGGCTAAAAAAATCAACCTTCATTATATGGTACTGATTTTCCTTATCGTACTTCTTGCGGTTTTCATGGGGTTTCGTTCGCCTTATTTCTTTACAGCAGCCAATCTTTGTGTACTGGTGGATAATTTCATCATGGAGGCAATCATGGCTTTGGGGATGACCCTGGTAATTATATCCGGGGGAATTGATCTGACTGTGGCAGGTGTCCTTCCCTTTTCTTCTATCATTCTTGCGCTGTTCATGATACGGGGAGTTCCATTTGCGGCAGCTATAATGCTGGTTCTGGCAGCGGCAGCGGGGATTGGTTGCCTGACAAACCTTTTTAGAAAAAAGCTGAATCTGCATCCCATGGTAGTGACAATGGCCATTGCGGCAGTTTTAAAGGGACTGAATCTGACACTTACCGGCGGAAGCGCGATTTCTAATTTTTCAGAAGGATTTTCAGCCTGGAGTACACGCAGGATAGCAGGAATGCCTTTGAGCTGGATTGTGTACATCCTGCTGGCAGCTGTTTTTATTTACTTTTCTAAAAACAAAAAATCATTCCAGCAGATATATTTTGTGGGCGGAAATGAAGAGGCGGCCCGTCTGTCCGGAATAAAGGTGGAAGGGGTATACCGGAATGTATACATTATATCTGCTGTTCTGGCAGCGGCAGCCGGAATCCTGACAGCCATGACCTACAGCAGCGCAAGCTACAGCTATGGCACCAATGCGGACCTGAGAGTAATCACAACAGTGGCAATAGGCGGGACAAGCCTGACCCACGGAGGATATGGATCGGTTACAGGAACCTTGCTGGGGACACTGTTCATGGCCATGATTTACAATGCATTTGTCATGAGCGGGATTTCCACGTATTATCAGGATGTGGTGACGGGAGCGTTTCTGATTGCGGCAGTGCTGATGAGCGAGGGGATGAACATATTAAAAAAGAGGCATTCATAAAAGGAGGAGAATTACATGAAGAAAATAATCGCATTGTGTATGGCTGGAATTATGCTGGCAAGTGTAGCGGGATGCAGCAGCGAAACATCAAAGGCAGCGGCGCCGGCCGGACAGGATTCATCTGCTGCCAGGGAAAATGAACTGTACTCCATGGTGGTCTTTACAAAGGGAGCGGAATATTTCAACTGGTGCTACGCAGGTATGAAGGATGCGGCAAAGCTGCTTGGAAGTCATATAACAGTGGAGCTTCAGGGACCTGCGGAGTGGGATGCGTCGCTGGAAGCAAGGGCAGTGGAACAGGTGACGGCCAAGAAACCAGCAGGAATACTGGTATCCGCGGCAGATGAGACAACCTTGAATTCGGCCATAGGAAAAGCACTAAGTGCCGGAGTTCCTGTGATTGGTTTGACAGTGATGCTGCTGACAGCGGCAGGCTGTCCTATGTGGGCACAGATAACTATGATTTTGGAGCCAATGCAGCAAAAGCCATGTCTGAGATGATTGGAGGAGAGGGACAGGTCGCCATATGTCTGGTTCCGGGCTCCATTGCCCAGGAAGAGAGGGCAGCAGGTTTTAAGGAATGGCTGGCTGAGAATGCGCCGGGGGTTCAGGTTGTATCCGAATTAAACGATGAGGGAGACGTTGCAAAGTCGGAAACCGTATGCGCGGCTCTGTTTCAGGCCAACCCTCAGATTAAGGGAATATTCAGTACCCATGGATATGGGGCGCCAGGAGCGGCAGCGGCAGCTAGAACATTGAATATTTTAGAAAATATTGTTATAATTGGAAGTGATTACAGTTCAGCGGTCATTGAACTGCTGCAGGCTGGGGATATTGAAGGGACAATCGTGGATGACCCGTATCTGATTGGGTATGAGGCGATGATGCTGGCATATGCAGCGGCACATCCCACAGAAATCCCATCAGCAAATCCGCCATTTGGACATGTTCCTCCTATCATCTACGGAGGCAGCTCATTGCTGACAGGTGAGATGTTAAAGGACGAGGCCGTATTGGCAAAATATCAGAATCCTCCAGCAGTAAATTAAGAGGATAGATGGAGAAAACGATGGAATCTTTGGACGTAATGGATATTAAACAGCACAATGTTAAGAGTATTGTGAATGTGCTGAGGTTTTCAGCAGGGGAGAGCGGTCTTACAAAGCGTGATATAGCTGACAGAACAGCATTGAGCTTTGCCACGGTTTCCAATCTGTGCAATGAGTTATTGGAGAGGGGAATTGTTGAAATCGTTAAAAAAAACTCCATGTCGGTAGGAAGGACTCCATCCACGGTTAATCTGGCATATAACAGGTTCTGTACGGTGTGTCTGAACCTGCAGATGAAAGGTGTGCTGGGAATTGCGGTGCTGAATATCAGAAATGAGATTGTGTTCCATCAAAAATATGATATATCTGGTTTGGACGCCCCTGAGGAGGTTATTGACTACGCCAGGAAAAGATTTGATGAGATTGCAAGGGAAAACTCCAATCACGTGTACATCGGTGTGGGGGTGGCTGTTTCAGGAATCTTTGATTTGGCTACTCAGACACTTGTAAACTGTGCGGTAAAGATGTATGAGGGCGTACCTCTCAAAGCCATTGTAGAGAAAGCCTTCCAGCTTCCGGGCTATGTTGATAATGAGGCCAATCTCTGTGCCTTAAGCCTTAAGCATACCATTGCGGAGTGCAGAAATCTTGTCTACCTCCATATCTCTGAGGGAGTGGGCGTCGGAATTATATGCGAAGGTTCCCTGTTAAGGGGGCATCACGGGTATGGCGGTGAGGTGGCCCATACGCCGCTGGGAAATCCCCGTAAATACTGTTCTGAATGCGGGGCGTATGGATGTATTGAGAATGAACTTGCCATTCCTGATATCGTGGCGGAATATTGGGGAGAGGAACAGGAGGATGTCCTGGGGGCCTGGAATCAGCTGGTTGCAGACGCAAAGAAAGAGGATGAAAAGGCCGTTCATCTGATTCACGAGACCGCCGGATATTTGGGCAGATTGATTTCTGTTCTGATTACCATGATGGACCCTGAATACATTTACATAGGTGGAGAAATTACGGATATCTATGAGGAGTTGTTTGCCAATATGAACCAGATAGTGCAGGAGCGCTGCTTCCTGTATGGCAACAGGAGAGTTAAGCTGGTGAAGGATGGACACAGTGAGCTGACCATACATTCAGGAATCAATGAATCCATTTATGCCCAGTGGAAGCCGTAATACAATATCTGATAATGATAACAATAACAACGCAAAACGCATGGAACCGTTAAAACGGAACCTGCGTTTTCTTGCATATTTTTCTTGCATTTATTTCCTGCAAGGATTATTGTTACATCTTCATTTTAAGCTTCTCTTCCTCAATGGTAACTCTGGACTCATCCAGGGTAGTTCCCATGACCTTTATGAGCACATCCTGCTTCATGGTGGGAGCGTAGTAGAAACCCTGCTGATACTCGCACTGATAGCTGTTCAGGGCATTCAGCTGGTTCTCTGTCTCCACACCCTCCGCGATGATATGGATGCCCAGTTCCCTGGCAATCTGAATCAGTCCGCCTGCGATGGAAGCCGATTTGGGATTGGTCTCCAGCTGCCATACAAACATGCGCTCCAGCTTCACTGTATTGATAGGAAGGTCCAGGATACTGCTGACAGGAGCGCATCCGGAGCCAAAGTTGTTGAGTACCAGCTCCACACCCATGTCGGAGAGTTCCTGCATGGTGATGTTTACATTCAGATATACATTGGACAGAGCGCTGTCGTCTACCTCCAGGGCCAGCCTGCCCTTGGGTATCTGGTAGGTCTCAAGGATCTTTGTCACCTGATCCAGAAAATCCTCCTGAACCAGAAGCACCGGAGAAACCGGGATACAGATGGAGTCAAATTCCCTTCCGGTATTCATCAGTTCGCTTATACATTTTCCCGCATGGTCCAGGGCGTAATATCCAATGGCCCTGATTTGACCGGAATCCTCTGCTATGGGCATAAACTCAGCGGCGCCCACCAGCCCGATGCCCTGAATGAAGATTCTCATGTAGGAATCAGCCCTTGTGAAACGGCCTTCCTTCAGGTTATAGGTAGGACGGTAGCGGACTTCCAGCTCATTCTTTTCCAGGGCTGTCTGAAGGTACATGGCAACAGCCTGGCGGCGGACAAACTGGGTATGCATGCTGCTGTCATATACAGCCATCTGGTTTGGTCCGCAGTCAGAGGCAGCCGATACGGCCAGGTCCAGGCGCTTGAGCAGCTCATCGGTGTTGGCGGCATGGCCGGGATAGGAGCAGAGACCTATCTGCGCGGAACACAGACAGTCCACTCCGCGGATCTTCCATACATTTCCGAAACGTTCCAGAATCTCATCAGCCAGGTCGGAGGCCTGCCCTTCTGAGAGCTGTTCCAATATGATAATGAATTCCACGCCTATGTAACGGTAGATATTGCCCTCAGCTACTTCCTTCAGATAGCTTTTTATCTGGGACAGAAGTTCCTCACAGTAATCATATCCGAACGTCTTATTCAGACTCTTGAAATTCTCCAGATAGAGCTTTAGAACCACACCCTTGGACGAGGGAGCGCCCAGTAAGGTTTCCAGCCTGTTCATGCAGGCTGCGCGGCCCTCGCTGGCAGCATCCGGTTCAGCCGGGGTAAAGATGGGCGGTGCAGGCGGAAGCTCTGCTGCCCCTTTTTCTTTCTTATGCTGAAACAAACCCATGATTGTTTCCTCCTTTGTCATATGCAGGCAGCTGTCGTCTGCACTCGCATTTCCTTTATTATAATATAAAAGCCAGAAAATCTCAATTTTTATTTATGAAATGTGAGACGAAATGGAAAAAATGATAAATAATTTCTTTTTCTTTGCAAATTGACCTAACTATGCTATAATAGCCACAGATATTGCAGCAAGGAGATAAATCTTTATGAAGATGAAACGCGTATTCTTAAAGTTAAGCGGAGAGGCCCTTGCAGGCCCTAAGAAAACCGGGTTTGACGAGGACACGGTGAAGGAAGTGGCCAGGCAGGTAAAGCTCTCTGTAGATGCAGGTATACAGGTGGGAATCGTCATTGGCGGGGGTAATTTCTGGAGAGGCCGTACCAGTGAGGCCATTGACAGGACCAAGGCAGACCAGATTGGAATGCTGGCCACTGTTATGAACTGTATTTATGTTTCTGAGATTTTCAGGAATGCAGGCATGATGACACAGATTCTTACGCCCTTTGCGTGCGGCTCCATGACAAAGCTGTTCTCCAAGGACAGGGCCAATAAGTATTTTGAGAGGGGTATGGTAGTATTCTTTGCAGGCGGGACAGGCCATCCCTATTTTTCCACAGATACGGGAATTGCCCTCAGGGCCATTGAGATGGAAGCCGACTGCATCCTGTTAGCCAAGGCCATTGACGGGGTGTATGACAGCGATCCGAAGCTGAACCCGGAGGCAAAGAAGTATGACACCATATCCATACAGGAAGTCATTGACAAACAGCTTGCTGTGGTGGATTTAACAGCGTCCATCATGTGCATGGAGCATAAGATGCCCATGGCGGTGTTCAGTCTCAATGAAAAGAACGGGATTGCGGACGCCATTCAGGGCCGGATTAACGGAACCATCGTTACTGCGTAATAAAACGAACATTATTAAGCAGCAGGGAAGGCTGCATTAACAGGAGGAACTTATGGAAGAATTAAAAGTTTATGAGGACAAGATGAATAAGACACTGGATGTACTGCTGTCTGATTACGGCACCATCCGCGCAGGACGTGCGAATCCCCATGTGCTGGACAAGATTAAGGTGGACTATTACGGCACGCCCACGCCCCTCCAGCAGGTTGGCAATGTTTCTGTTCCGGAAGCCCGCATGATTGTGATTCAGCCATGGGAGAAGAGCCTGCTTAAGCCCATTGAGAAAGCCATCCTCACATCTGAGCTGGGCATCAATCCTACCAATGACGGAAACTGTATCCGTCTGGTGTTCCCGGAGATGACGGAGGAGCGCAGAAGGGAAGTTTCCAAGGATGTTAAGAAAAAAGGCGACAATGCGAAGGTAGCCCTGCGCAATATCCGCCGTGATGCAAACGAGGCATTTAAGAAGGCGGAGAAGGCAGGGGATATTTCTGAGGATGATCTGACCGAGATGACAGAGAAGATGCAGAAGCTTACGGATAAGATGGTGGAGAAGGTTGACAAGGCAGTGGAAGAAAAGACCAAGGAAATCATGACAGTGTAATCCGTGATAAATGAATATGGGAGGCAGGAGGGACTCCTGCCTCTTATTGTTTCTTTATTTTGGAAACGAGTAAGATACATTCAGACAAGAAAGGCAGAGAAAGAATGGCATTAGATAAGGATATGATTATACCGGAGCATGTGGCCCTGATACTGGACGGAAATGGCCGCTGGGCCAAAAAACGGGGGCTTCCCCGCACCCTGGGGCAC
>ENA-OQCB01001073-OQCB01001073.1-human-gut-metagenome-genome-assembly--contig:-NODE-1073-length-11315-cov-2.646317_pt1 | contig 11315 bp, 12 predicted proteins | sample MGYA00242493_ERZ504568 | MGnify/ENA primary metagenome ERZ504568 (study PRJEB26092, sample SAMD00036229) | human gut metagenome | host: Homo sapiens | study: EMG produced TPA metagenomics assembly of...
TTGGCATTCCAGTGAACTGCCCCTTCGTTTACACCATTTTCGATTTGACCTAATTGAACAAAGTGAGCGTCCGGGTAGCTATTACCTATGGACTTTCAATCTTTTGTGCTTACCCATGATTATACAGTACATCCGGGTGTAAAAGGGGGTAACATGGGGGTGTCCGGCAACTAAAGTGCCTTGCCGAGCAATGAAAACCACCCGGTTTCACCTATTTATAGCCGTTTTACATAAAAAAATCGAGTGATTAACAGGATGGGAATAGAGTGTCTATCGTTTATGTTATTTACAATGCACTTATATACAGTTGTATATAAACGTGATGCCTGTCTTCCTATCAAATTGCCAGTGATAGGGTAGTGATAGAGTAGTGATAGAGAAAACGGGCATATATCACAAATAAAACGAGGCTGAATATCAATTGGTAAAAAGGAATCAGTGATACAGTGACAGAGGAAATAGGAAAAACTTATATGATAAGCTCCTGCTTTTTCTTTGGTATGGTTGCCTTGGAAAAAGTTCAGGTTTCCGGTTTCAATCCAAAATTTGTTGTATATTTGGGCACTAAGGAGATAAACCGGATAAGAGTATGTCTAATACCACAGATGAAAAATTGATAGAGGCGATCAGGAAAGATGATTACGTCAGTTATAATAAACTGTTTGAGCGTTATTATGGTCGCCTTTGTCAATATGTATATAGTCTGCTTATGGATAAAAATGATACGGAAGATGTTGTGCAGGAGCTTTTTCTAAATATATGGAAGAACCGGGAGAGAATTGAAATAAAAGAAAATGTTGGTGGATATCTTTATAAGATGGCAAAACATTTGGCATTGAACCATCTTCGCTCAAAAGTCTATTTTAATAACCTGTCGGAAACTCAAGATCAGTTATCGTATGAAGACAACCGGGTCGAGTCTGAAGAATTTAGGATTGCCCTTTATGGTTGTATCGACCATCTTCCCGATCGCTGTAAAGAAGTACTGTTGCTACACCGAATAAAAGGATTAAAGCAAAAAGAGATCTCGGAAAAACTCGATATCTCGGTAAAAACGATTAAAAATCAAATCTGGACCTCGCTTCAGAAACTGAGGAGATGTTTGGAATTAAAAGGAATATAATTTTTTTCAGGTCCGGAATAGGACCTTTTTTTATTTGTAGTGTCATATGATAAAAGCAAGATTCATGGAAGAGCATAAACATATAAAAGACTATATCGTCGACTATTTACTGGAAGATGAAGATGAGAAACGTCTTGATCCGGTATTGGCCGAGTGGTTAGCCGAAGATGAATCTCATAGAAAAGAATTTGATTTGTATAAGAAGATTTGGAAAGAATCCCACCGTTATACAGAGCCTGAGATTTTTGATCCTGATCTTGCATGGGAAGAGGTTAACAAGATAAACCGACAGAAAGTATATCTTCGAAAATCTTGGAAAAACATATTATATGCGGCTTCCGGGGTTGCCGCATCTTTATTGGTAGTGCTGGCCTTATCTTTTATGGGAGCTTTTCAGAAAGGATCGGAGGTGCTGGTCAGTATGAGTGCTGATTATGGGAATCGTTCAGAGATCATGTTGCCGGATGGATCTTTGGTCAAACTGAATGTAGGTTCTGAAGTTGTTTATTCTTATGATCCGAAGAAAAAAAACGCGGGAAGTTGATTTCCAAGGAGAAGGATTTTTTGATGTATCCAAGAGTAAGGAACCTTTTGTCATTAAAGTGGCTGGAGGTTTAAACGTGAAGGTCTGGGGTACCTCATTCAACTTGCAGGCGTATGCAGATGATCCGGTTATCCAAGCTTCTTTAGTTGAGGGATGTATCGAACTGGAGAAAGGGAACGAGATGTTGAGGATGAAGCCGGGAGAAATAGCTGTTTTCGATAAAGAGACAAATAAGATTAAGCAAATAGAAGGTGTTTTGTCCCATTCTTATGGCTGGTTGGACAATAAGTTATATATGGAAGATATGTCTTTGTCGGTTGTTTGTAAATATCTAGAAAGATGGTATGATGTGGAAATTACGCTTCAACCGGGATTGGGAGAAAAGATCCGTTATAACGGAGTAATACAGGAAGAGACCGTAACAGATGTTATGGATGCTTTGTCTCGCCTAAGTAATATAAGCTATCATGTAAAAGGAAAACATATAAGTATAACCTCTAAATAGAATTGCCTATGAAGTAGAATGCCATGAATACACAAAAACGGGAAATGCTGTAACATCTCCCGTTATAAGTTCGATCATAAAATTAGTGTTGGAAGCACTAATAATTAACTAACAATCAATATACAAATATATGAATTTTTTTAATACGTTAGAGTTGGACCAGTCTTCAACTCTTAAAAGATGTTATCTATTATGAAATTGACAGTCGTTTTTTTGATTGCATTTTCTTTGCAGATTTCTGCATCTGTATATTCGCAGACCACAAAGTTATCATTGAATGTACAGAATCAGTCAATAAAGGAAGTCCTTTATTTGATCGAAAATCAATCCGATTTTCGATTTATTTATGAAAGTGGAAAGATTAATTTGGATAAAAAAGGTTTCTGTTTAAAGTGAAAGAACAGTCTGTAGAAGCCGTATTAAGGCAACTGTTTAATAGTGAAGGTATTGATTATGAAATTACAGAAAATAACCTTATTCTGATAAATCCTTCTCCAGAAGAACTGAAATTTGTCGGTCAAAATAAATCCCAAACTAAGAAAAAAGTTACCGGTATTGTTAGAGATCAAAATGGTGAACCGATTATCGGGGCAAATGTAGTAGAGAAGGGAACGACAAATGGGACAATTACTGATGTTGATGGTAGATTTTCTTTGGAAGTATATTCTAAAGGAACACTTTTGGTCAGCTATATCGGGTTTACTTCGCGTGAACTGATTATTGATAACCAGAGTAACATAGAAGTCCAACTAAAGGAAGATACGGAAGCATTGGATGAAGTTGTTGTAATTGGATATGGAACAGCTAAGAAAAAGGATTTAACAGGTGCAATAACGCAAATACGCGCTGAAGAAATAACACAGGCAAATAGTCCTAATATTGGTACAGCCCTGCAAGGAAAAATTCCGGTTGACATTGGAGGTGTGTGGAAACCAGGGAACAATCCAACCATTGAAATCCGTGGAATTAGTTCTATAACAGGTTCGAATGACCCTTTGTGGGTGGTGGATGGAATTCCGATGCAAAGTTCGAGTGTGAATCTGAACCCCAATGATGTTCAATCTATTGATGTTTTGAAGGATGCTTCAGCATCGGCTATTTATGGGGCAAGAGGATCCAATGGGGTAATCATTGTAACGACTAAACGGGCAGAAGCTGGAGAAAGTTCAATAAAGGCTAGTTATAATGGTTGGGTTGGATTTGACAAGGCTGCGGGAAAACCGAATTTGATGTCTGCTGATGAATTTGTGGATTTTAAGCGTATAGCATTAGCTAATGCCGGCCAGGATAATTCCGATGAGGCAATGTTCGATGATATCGAATTGAACTCATGGAAAAATAGAACTTTTACTGATTGGTTCGATGAAGTATGGGGCGGTACAGCTTTCTCCACAAATCATAATGTGACGATCAGTGCATCAAGCAAGAAAACAGCGACTATGCTTTCATTAGGCTATTTGGATCAGGGTTCATTGGTTGATAATGCCGGATATAAACGGTTTAATGTGAATTTTAATAATACATTTAAGTTCTCGGATCGTTTAAAATTTACGACGGCGGTTTTGGGGTCTTATTCTAAAAACGATGCTCTTCCGGATCGTATTTATCATATTTATCAGTTATCTCCATTAGCTCCTGCTAGAGACGAAAACGGGGAGTTAAAATTATATCCAACTCCAAATGAATCTTTGGTTACGAATCCATTGTGTGAAATTCAGAATAATCAAAATTCAGCAGATGAATATGGGGTGATCGGTTCAGCTGCTTTAGATTGGAATATATGGGATGGATTATCCTATAAATTCTCAGTCGGGTTGGATTATAGCAACACTAATAAAGGAGTTTACCAGGGAAGCGATACTCGTGATAGAAGCGGTGGAGCACATGCGGCAAGTTTTGATAGTCGTACTCGTTTGTCTTCAATCATAGATAATATTTTATCTTATAATAAAGAGATCAATACTATACATAAAATAGGAGCAATGGCTGCATTTAATGTGGAACAGTTCCAGGAAAAGTCCGTTTATCTGAAAGGCACAGATATGTATTATGATGGGTTGTATTATAATTTGGAGGCAGCCTCTACGATTTTGGATAAGAAAACAACTTTGTCGGAATGGGGGATTATGTCTTTGATGGGGCGTTTCAATTATACATTGTTAGATCGTTACCTGCTGACTCTTACTTATCGCTATGACGGTTCTTCAAGACTTTCCGATAAAAATAAATGGGCTGGGTTCCCTTCTATGTCTGTCGCTTGGAGACTTTCAGAAGAATCTTTTTTACAGGGAGCAAGATCGAAATTTTTGGATAATTTGAAACTGCGTTTTTCATGGGGTAATACCGGTAATACGAATGTAGATCCTTATGAGACATTAGGAAAATTGTCTAAAACCTATTATTCTTGGAACGAAGCTGCGGCTATTGGAACAATACCTACTGGTATCCCGAATCCGGATTTGAAGTGGGAGAAGACAGAGGAGTATAATGTCGGTTTAGATTTTAGTATGTTCAATTCTCGTTTAAACGGAACGATTGATTGGTATCAAAGAACGACAAAAGATTTGATACTAAAAAGACAATTGCCTGTCACATCTGGTTTTTCAGAGATTTATCAGAATATAGGTAGTACGCGGAATAGAGGTGTCGAACTGACTTTAAACGGTGATATTATCAGGAATACTGAATGGAGATGGAATGTTGGAATTACATTTGCAAAAAATAAGAATGAGATTTTGGACCTCTATGGAGATAAAAAGGATGATGTTGGTTCTAATTACTTTATTGGACATTCTATTCGTTCTTATTATTTATTGGACTTTGTCGGTGTTTGGCAAGAAAATGAGGCAGAAGAAGCGGCAGCTTATGGGGCTAAACCCGGATATCCGAAATACAAGGATATTTATAACAAAGAAGGAGAAGCTCCAAATATCAATTTGAATGATGATCGATATATCATTAGTCGTGATCCGAAGTGGATTGGAAGTTTAAATACTTCTGTTTCTTATAAAGGTTTTGACTTTTATATGAGTATGTATACTCGCCAAGGTGTTAGAGCTTTATCAGATGCGCATAAACAGAGTAGTGACGATCCTGTGAGATATAGAGGGTTTCGTGTGAATTATTGGACACCGGACAACCAGTCGAATGATTATCCTGCTCCTGCAATAAAAGGAACTTATACTGATTTTTCTAATAGTGATTATTTTGTTAAAGATGTCTCTTTTGTCCGTATTTCAAATATTTCATTAGGCTATACTTTACCTAAAGATTTTATCCAGAAATTTAGAATGGAAAATGCAAAAGTCTATATCAATATCAATAATCCTTTTGTCTTTACACCGTTTGATGGTCAGGATCCGCAAGTAGGAACAGATAAAAAATCTTATCCCTCTGTAACATCTTATCAATTAGGTGTTAATCTTAATTTTTAAAATCTAAAACAAATAGAAATGAAAAAGATATTCTTAACATCGATTATGTTTTTGTCTTTATTCTTCAGTTGCGATATTTTGGAAGAAGCACCGAAGACAGTATTGCCACCAGATGGATATTATAATACTAAAACAGGTATTGAGACGCTTGTAAATGCTTGCTATGCAAGATTGCGATCGTTTTCGGCATCTACAACTAATTTATTGCAGTTGACTGAACAAGGAACAGATCTTTTTTGAAGCGGGAGTGGATGGAGATGTGAACTTTGATACTTATAATATTTCTCTTACGGCAGGCCAGATCACAAAAGTTTGGGAAGAATGCTATATCGGTATTAATGCTTGTAATAATGTGACCTATTTTATTAACTCTGTCTCTGATATGTCCGATTCAGATAAAAAGTTACGTGAAGCAGAAGCTCGCTTTTTGAGGGCTTATATGTATTATCACTTGATTATGCAGTTTGGGGATGTGCACTTGTCTCTTGAGCCGACGGTTGGCGTACAGACGGAGGCGAATAGAACTGCAGTCGCACAAATACTGGATGAGGCCATTTATCCGGATCTGCGTTATGCAGTGGAGAACTTGCCTGCACAACAAACTGATTATGGACGTATTGATGTGTATGGTGCTAAATTCTTTCTTTCTTATGTTTTGTTATCTGATGAAAGGAGCGGAAAAGTCGAGTTTGAAGAAGCTGCTCAATTAGCGTCAAGCGTTATTAATGAGTCACAATATACATTGCAAGAAACAAGAGATATGGTCTTTAATCAGGATAATGATATGAATAAAGAAATTATCTGGAGTTTACAGTTTTCGGAAGATGAATCGTTAAGGGAAAATGGAAACCAGACACATTTATATTTTGTTCCGAAATATGATGCTAATATTCCGGGAATGACTCGAACTGTGGAATATGGACGTCCTTATGCTCGTTTTAAACCGACCCAGTTCATGTCGGACTTGTATGACTCTTCCATTGATTCTCGCTATCAGGCTTACTGGCGTGACACGTGGTATGCAACAACTGCGACAGATAAACTATCTGTAGGAGATACTGCTTTTTATCTTCCGAAAGATGCTTGGAGCAAGGCGCAAATCGATTCGAAAAACTATAAAGTTTTTAATCCTGAATTTAGTGAGAGTTTAGGAAGTGATTATAGTACGGTAAGTAACCGTGTATTTTTACATTTGAAAAAATTTGATGATGTAAAGCGAGCTACCATGAATGAAGAAAAAGGTACCAGAGATTGGGTTTGTTTTAGAGCTGCCGAAGCTTATCTTTTGGCCGGTGAAGCTTATTATAGGGCTGGTGATGTAGATAATGCTCTGAAATATATCAATACATTGCGTAGAAATTGTGCAATCGAGGAAAAGAAAAAGAAATGGAAATTTCAGCATCCGACTGTCTGTTGACTTTATTTTGGATGAACGTGCTCGTGAGCTTTGTGGAGAGGGGAAGCGCTGGTATGATTTGAAACGATTAGGCAAACTGATCGAAAGGACTGATTTGCATAATAAAAAAGCACATGGTAATATGAAGCCATTCCACGAATTACGTCCTATACCTCAGAGCCAGATTGATAGATGTACAAATGTATATCCACAAAATCCCCAATGGTAAGGAATAAAATGAAAGATTTCATTAGACTCGTATTGGTGTTTTTCTTTGCTATTTCTATTAATTGTAAAGGAGAGGATGTGCCGATAAAAGGATGGATCATATTATCCGATAATATGGATAATGCGATTACAACAATAAAAGCGGCGAAAGATTATAAAATCAACCATCTTCAACTTTCTCATCAGATTATTCATAATCTGATGGAAGTAAAGAGCGAATCAGTACGAAATCAGGTAAGGGATCTCACCCGGTTGGCTCACCAAGAGGGAATTGAGGAGGTACTTGTTTGGGATCATAGTTTTTATGCGCTGGATTATTATCCAGCGCAATTTAAAACTGGTCCTCGTGGAACTCTTAATATGGATAATCCGGCTTTCTGGGAGTGGTTTAAGCAGGATTATAGAGGAATGCTTGATCTGATTCCGGAAATAGATGGGCTGGTTCTGACCTTCATTGAAACTGGTACATATGCGGAAAAGCAATATTCGAATCGGTTAAAAACAAATGAGGAGAAATTAGCAGCTGTAGTAGATGCCGTTGCTGATGTTGTCATTAATGAACGCGGAAAGAAGTTATATATAAGGACTTTTGCCTATTCGAAAGAAGAATATGCAAATACTGTTGGGTGTATTAATCATATTAAGAATGATAAGGTTATTTTAATGATGAAAGAAACCCCTCATGATTTCTTTTTGACTCACCCGAACGATCCTTTTATCGGTAAAATAAATAAACCTACAATAGTCGAATTTGATACGGGAAATGAATATAATGGTCAGGGAGTTATAGCTAATACTTGGCCAGAATATGTGACAAAACGGTGGACTGATTTTATTAAGCGACCGAATGTAATTGGATATGTAGCCCGGACGGATCGGTATGGAACGACAAAATTGGTGGATTCTGCCAATGAGATATTGCTATATGCTTTAAAACGCTCAACTGAGAATCCGGAAATTTTGCCTGATCAGATATATGATGAATATATTTCAACCCGATATGGAGAAAAGGCATTAGAACCGATAAAGAAAGCTTTTGAAAAAGCATACGATATTGTTTTGTCTTCCATGTATATTTTAGGGACAAATGCGGCGAAACATTCATCTATGGATTATGATCCTTATAGTAGCAGCTATGATAGGCATGTTTCGGGGCGGTGGCTGGAACCGCCAGTTGTATTTGTGGAGCATGGGATCAATAAGGAATTTCATTATTGGAAAGATATTGTCAACATATTGCTCCGGCACGGTTTAAAACAAAAGATTCCCGCTTGGGATTAGAGGCAAGATATGTGATTGATCGGAATTGGGTTACGCCTGTAGAGCTAATGGATAGTCTTTACCTCAGCTATATTATTACAGAAAAACGGTATGGTGTAAGTTTGGCTAACGAGGCATTAGCTGATATAGAACGGGCTAAAGAACTTTTAGACCCTTCAGATTATAAGGATTTATATCGGCTTTTTAGAAGGACCGCTTTGACCGCACAACTTTACGAGGCTGTATCCACTGCCTATTTCGGATTTAGGATATATGCCAAAGGGAATCTTATCGATATGAAAATCTTGAAGAGCAGATCAGGTCTGCTTTGAATCGAATAGATATCGTTACGGATGAAATGAAAAGTATGGAAGGGAATATCCTTTGGGGCAATGGGATTGGCTGAAAGATGCAGAAACTGCATTGTCTTATAAAAAGAAGATTCTTACGGGATGGAAAGAGTATAATAATGTTAAATTTGAACAATAAAAATTTGAACGATGAAGTATTATTGTGAATTTCCTTGTGACTGTTTGTCTGTTTATGTCTATGACACAGTCAGCAAATGCACAAAAAGACTATTTTAAAGATCTACCGGAAAATTGTTCGCCTGAAAAAAGTTGGAGCTATCCTTAGCCGGCATTTTATTCCTTCCAAACACATGTGGTATGGGAAAGGAAAATGGATCCATTATGCAGAAGTTTGTACATGGTATGGAGCGTTAAGATATGCAGAAATAACTGGAGATAAACAATTGGCTGAACAATTAAAGGATCGTTTTGATCTGCTTGTTACAACGGAAAAATCTCATCTGCCTATAATGAACCATGTAGACCTGAATGTGTTTGGTTGTATCCCGTTAGAACTATATAAAATAACGAAAGACAAGAAATATTTGGGAAATGGGTTTATCCTATGCTGATACACAATGGACTTTGCCGGCTAATGTAACTTCAGAGGAAAAGGCTTGGGCGGACAAAGGGCTCTCTTGGCAAACTCGTCTTTGGATTGATGATATGTTTATGATAACTATTCTTCAGGCTCAGGCGTATCATACGACAGGAAAACGTGAATATATGGATCGTGCGGTAAAAGAGATGGTTGTCTATTTGGATGAATTACAGCGTTCCAACGGGTTGTTTTATCATGCTCCTGATGTCCCGTATTTCTGGGCAAGAGGGAATGGGTGGATGGCTGTAGGCATGGCAGAATTATTATTGTCTACTCCGGAAGATAATCCGAATCATGCTCGTATTTTAGAGGGGTATCGCCTGATGATGAAAAGTTTAAAAGATTATCAGAATAAAAGCGGTATGTGGAACCAGTTGATTGATAAGGCTGATTGTTGGCCTGAAACATCCGGTTCTGCCATGTTTACTTATGCGATGATTATGGGGGTGAAGAAGGGATGGTTAGATGCTGAAGAATATGGACCTGTAGCAAGAAAAGCATGGATTGCTTTAGTCCCTTATATTAATAAGGACGGAGATGTGGAAGAAGTTTGTATCGGTACTGGAAAGAAGAATGATCTTCAGTATTATTATGACCGCCCCAGGATTGCCGGTGACTATCATGGGCAAGCTCCGATGTTGTGGTGTACTTATGCATTGTTGTGTAAATAATGATTGTCGGAGAATTATTAAAATAGCTATATCAGGACAATATTAGTCATATCTTCCCAATAAAATCCGTACTTTTGTACTCCATTTTAATGCAGAGATATGAGCTACGTAGTAAAGAGTCCTGTTTCACTGAAAGCTTCCATCAAGCTTCCCGCATCCAAGAGTATCTGTAATCGTGCGTTGATACTTAATGCGTTGAGCTATAGTCCGTATGAAATTCGGAATTTGTCGGATTGCGATGATACGGAAGTGATGGTGAAGGCATTGAATTCGAATGATCGTGACTTTGATATAAAAGCCGCGGGGACTGCGATGCGGTTCCTGACGGCTTTTTTGTCTAAGGTGGTGGGCGAATGGACGATTACCGGGACCCAGCGGATGAAGAACCGGCCGATCAAGATACTGGTGGATGCACTGAATTCGTTGGGAGCAAGGGTGGAATATATGGAGAAGGAAGGGTATCCTCCTCTTCGCATTTTCGGAAGTGCGCTGCAGGGAGGTGAGATTTCGCTTGCAGGCGGGGTTAGTTCGCAGTACATTTCAGCGTTGTTGATGATCGCGCCCCTAATGGAGAAGGGGCTGACGTTGCATCTTGAAGGTGCTATAATTTCAAAAACCTTATATTAACCTGACATTACAGCTGATGGAGCAATATGGGGTAAAGGCGGACTGGAGCGGGCAGACCATTAAAGTAAGGCCGCAGGACTATCATCCGATACCTTTTACCGTCGAATCCGACTGGAGCGCCGCTTCCTACTGGTATTCCATGATGGCGTTGTCTAAGAATGCTGAAATCGAGTTGTTGGGACTATTTAAGAACAGTTTGCAAGGAGATGCCGCCGGAGCCAAATTGTTTGCACAGCTTGGTGTGGGCACGACTTATACGGATCGGGGTGTTATTTTGAAGCACAATGGGAACAGGACAAAAAAACTGAATTATAACTTCGTCAACGAGCCGGATCTGGCTCAAACCTTTGTCGTAACCTGTGTGTTATTAAATATCCCTTTCCGCTTCACCGGTTTGCAAAGTCTGAAGATAAAAGAAACCGACCGTATTGAAGCGCTTAAGACGGAGCTTTGTAAATTAGGGTATCTCTTGACAGACAGCAACGACAGTATTTTAGAATGGAACGGCGAACGTTGCGAACCACAAGCACATCCGGTGATCGCGACCTATGAAGATCATCGGATGGCAATGGCATT
>ENA-OQCB01001075-OQCB01001075.1-human-gut-metagenome-genome-assembly--contig:-NODE-1075-length-11307-cov-3.618873_pt1 | contig 11307 bp, 10 predicted proteins | sample MGYA00242493_ERZ504568 | MGnify/ENA primary metagenome ERZ504568 (study PRJEB26092, sample SAMD00036229) | human gut metagenome | host: Homo sapiens | study: EMG produced TPA metagenomics assembly of...
AGGAGACAGGAAGAGAGACTAGCGAATCTGTTTGCTGTAAAAGGTGAGGCTTAGCCTGAAGCAATATGAGACGATACTGGACACGGTGGAATATCAGTTAAGACCGGAGAACCGGACCGGAGATTTGGCGAAGATACTGAAACAGTATATGGAGGTTTGGTCTACGACACTATGGAAGTAGATGAGGTGGAGGTGATGCATCCATCGACGGAAAAGTTGTGGGAGCGACTTTTGGTCAGGAGATGAAGAACTGAATCCATTGGAGAAGGAGTGGTATCAGGCAGCAATAGGGGCTGGAGGGGATACCATTTATACAGGGAGCTATACCGATGTACGTCTGAAAAAGCAGGTGGTGACACTGGCGAAACAGATTCAGGGAACGCAGGATGTGGCGGCGGTGGACATTTACCCTGGCGGAGCAGACAGAGTCCTTAAACAGGCGGATATTCCAAAGGGGAGCAACTATTTTCTCTGTGACCAGAATGGAGTTCTGATGGAATACAATATACAGGGAATGGGGAAAGAGACTGTTCAGGAGAGATTTAACCCTATATTTCAGGAGATTTTGGAAGGAAAACATGATTTTATTGATTCAGAAGTAATAGGTGTTGACGGAATCAGGAGAGGAGTTTACTATTATAAATTAAAATCTGGGTGGTATTCAGTTATTACCATTCCTTATGAAGAACTGATGGAGCTGTCTTACGAATTCCGATTATTCGGCGGGATGGTTATCGCGGTGTTTTTGGCGGCAATTTTGCTGTTGCTGCTTAATGATTTTCGCACATTGAAGAAGGCCAGAGGATATAATGAGATCGTGGAAGTTCTGAGTAATTCGTATTATGCGCTGTATCGGATTGACTTGGAACGTAACCAGTATGAAATGATGAAGGGCTCTGATTATGTACGGGATAAAATTCCTATAAACGGAGATTACAGTCACATGCTGGAAGTGGTGAAGGATGTTATCAAGGAAGAAGATTACAAAGAATTCTTGGAGAGCTTTTCAGCAGATAATATGAGAAAGCTGGTGAAAAAACGAGAACGTAATTTCGGCGGTGATTTCCGGCGGCTGTTTAATGGAAAGTATCGGTGGGTACATGTACAGATGCTCTTTGATGAGTCCATTCAGAAAAATTCGGTGGTGCTTTGTTTTAATGATGTCAATGACCGGAAAGAACAGGAGTTGTCTAGGCTGGAATTTATGAAAAATTCACTGGAATCCGTGGACAGGATGTCCAAATCTAGGAACCTCTTTTTCTCACAGATGTCTCACGATATGAGGACACCGCTGAATGGCATTATCGGCTTGACAAATCTAGTGCTCAATGACCTTTCAGACCGGGAAAAAGTAAAAGATTCTTTAAAAAAGATTGAGGCGCTGGGAAAACAGCTTTTAGAGTTGATTAACGATATTTTAAATATTGCCAAGATGGAAGAAGGAAAGCTAGAGATTCGCAGAGAGGAATTCTCAATGAGGAAGAACCTGGATGAATTGATTTCTGTCTTTCAGCTTCAGGCAGAAAATTTGGGGAAAAATTTTCAGGTTCATGTGGATATCGAGGACAGCTGCCTGGAAGGAGACTGGGGAAAGGTTCAGCAGATTTTGAATAATCTTTTGTCTAATGCTTTTAAATTTACGGAGGACCAAGGGAATGTGGAGTTCACGGTTCATGAGAGTAAAGACAGCAACAGCAGGTACAGGAATTACTGCTTTACAGTTAAGGATGACGGTGTGGGTATGAGTCAAAAATTCCTGGAGAGAATTTTTATTCCTTTTGAGAGAGATGTACAGTTCGGAGCTAGCAAGGTGGCAGGAACCGGACTTGGAATGGCGATCGTCCATGAATTGGTTCAGCGCCTGGAAGGAACGATTGAGATCGAGAGCGAAATAGGAAAGGGAAGTATTTTTCGGGTTATGCTGCCTTGCAGTGTAAGCGAAAGAAAGTGTTTGAGTGAAGAGAGACTTCAGGATACCGTGGAGATGGAGACTCAGAAAGAGGAGAGAAGTGAAGAACAGTCTCTAGAAGGAAAAAGAGTGCTCTTAGCAGAAGACAATGAGATAAACATGGAAATTACGGTGGGAGTGCTAGAAATGTATGGCCTGAAGGTGACGCAGGCGTGGAATGGAAGAGAGGCATTGCAGGCATATTTAGAACAGGAAGACGGATATTTCGATTTCATTTTAATGGACATGCAGATGCCAGAGATGGATGGGTGTCATTCGGCAGAAGCCATCAGAAAGTCTGGAAGGATGGATGCAGGGCGAATTCCCATTATTGCAGTGACGGCCAACGCTTTCACGGAGGATATTGCCCGTACACAGAAGGCCGGAATGAATGCCCATATTTCAAAACCGATTGATTTTAAGATACTGGAAGAGACTATGAAAAAATTTTATGAATGAGGAAAGGAGTGCCCAGATGGAGACAGAGATGAAGCGACAGGGCAGACCCGGAAAAATCCTGATTATAGATGACAGCGAGATAAACAGAGATATCCTGGAAATGATTTTCAGCTCCGAATACCTGATAGAAAAGGCGGAAAATGGAAAAGAAGGACTGAAAAAGCTGATGGAGAGTCTGGACTCTGTCTGTGCGGTGTTGCTGGATATTGTGATGCCGGTTATGGATGGGATAGAAGTACTGCGTAAGCTCTATGAGCAGGAGCTGACGGAGAAGATTCCCGTATTTCTGATAACGGTGGAGGCAGAACCAGCTACATTGAAAGAAGCGTATTCCCTGGGAGTCATGGATGTGATCTTAAAACCCGTGGTACCTTATGTGGTAAAACGAAGGATTAACTCTGTGGTGGAGCTTTTTCAGGCTAGGAAAAGGCTGGGAAATCAGGTGGAAGAGCAGCAGAATAAAATTCTCGCTCAGGCCAGGCAGATTATTGAGCTAAATATGGGGATGATAGAAGCACTTTCTACAGCCATTGAGTTCCGAAGTGGGGAATCCGGAGCACATGTGCGCCGTATTCATGACATAACGAAGCATATGTTAGAAAACACGCCTCTTGGCAGCGAGATGAGCCAAGAGACCATAGAGCATATTGCGCTGGCGGCGATCATGCATGATGTCGGTAAAATTGCCATCCCGGATGCGATTTTGAATAAGCCGGGCCGGTTGACCCCAGAGGAGTTTGAGATCATGAAAACACACACAGTGCAGGGAGCATATCTGCTGGAACAAATTCCGCAGATGCGGGAGCACGCGGCGTTTCATTATGCATATGATATTGCGAGGCATCACCATGAACGGTGGGATGGAAGGGGATACCCGGATGGCCTGAAGGGAGACGAGATTTCCATATGGGCGCAGATTGTTTCACTTGCGGATGTCTATGATGCATTGGTGAGCAAGAGAGTTTATAAAGATGCCTATGGAGTGCAAGAAGCGCTCAAGATGATTGAAGAAGGAAAATGTGGAGCTTTTAATCGTAAGCTTCTGGAGCTTTTTATCAGAGAAGAAAAGAAATTTCGCAGGTTGTATCAAGGAGTGAGAGACGATGAGGGATGAACGGAAAAAAAATACTGGAAGAAGCAGGGATTTCCGTGGAGGAAGCGCTGGAGCGTTTTATGGGAAACGAGATGCTGCTAGAGAAGTTTTTTAGGAAAATTTCCAGAGGATAAAAATTTTGGAGAATTGCAAAATGCTTTTGAGCAGGGAGACAAGGAGACAGCTCTTAGAGCGGCTCATACTCTCAAAGGAGTCTGTGCGAATTTGTCGATAAAAGGGTTATCTGAGAAGTTTAGCGTTCAGGTGGGCAAGATGCGCGAAGGTTCTTGGGTGGAAGCAAAAGAAACCATGAAGGAGATAGAAGAACTGTATCATAAAGTTTGTGAGGCAATACAAAATGTGAATTTTTAGCGGGGGGGGGGGTAAGGCACAGGTGTTTAAAATCAAGATACCGGAGGGAACTCAAGAAGAATATTTAAAGATCGCGGAGCGGATAAATATTCGAGTGCTCATAGCGGTCAGCTATTTTTCTGTCATTGTGGAGATGTTGAACATTGCCCGGGTTCTGTTTTTTTTCTAAATCTGGACTGGGGACGATGAATAACCGGATATATTTTGGTTTTTACCTGTTTTTGCTACTGTTTGCTGTTTTATTTCTGGCGACAGAGCTGAAAATGAGAAGAAATGAGAAAACGGAGCGGAGAAACCGCCTGGTACTCATCAGTGCGAGCATTTTTCTACTCTGGCATTCATTATTCAATGTATATGATGTATACAGCACAGGAGAAATGCGAGTAATCATGGTGATTACAGCTCTTGTGGCTTTTGCGGCAGTATTTTGGATGAAGCCCGTTTATGCTCTGGTGAATGTTTTTGTGAATTACATGATTATTATGGGCTTGTTGAGGGTTCCTCTGCTGTCGGGTACAGGAATTAACTTTACGATTTCTGTACTCTTGGCTGCAGTGATTTATATGGCCAGATTCCAGCATATGTGTGAAGAATTAGAGCAGAGTAGAAAGATGGAAGAGATCAGAGAGAGGCTGTCCAAGAGTAGATTTTGGCTTACACAGGAACAGTATGAGCTTATCAGTCACAGCGTGGGCCTTATTACGTTTCAGTGGGATATCAGCATGGACACGATGCATTTTTCGAAGGAGTGGGAAGAGGTATTCGGACATTCTTCTTATATAAAAAATTTTTCGGAAATTCTCAAGAAAAGTGAGATGTTGCGCAAAGCACAGAAAGCAGAACTCATAGAGTGTATGGAGAATATTAGAAGTGGTAAGCACCATCAGACTTATGAGATGCTGCTGCCAGTCAAAAACGGAGAAGAGAGATGGTTCAAGCTGCAGGTCGCCACACAGTTGGATGATGGCGGGACTCCCCGTTATGGAGTAGGGATGCTGGATGATATTATGGAACAGAAAGAAAAAATTTTTCAGTTAGAAAAAGAAGCCCAAAACGATGTATTTACGGGAAGTTTGAATAAAGCGGCCATCAATGCTTATGGGGAGCGCTGCCTAAAAGAATTGACAGATGGAAAACGTCTTGTTATGATGATTTTTGATATGGACGATTTTAAGGTTATAAACGACCGATATGGACATCCATGTGGAGATTATGTCATTCGGTCAGTGGCCGAACTGCTGAAGGAGAATGCACCTGGTCAGGCAAAGATAGGAAGATTGGGTGGTGACGAATTTGTGATGATCGCGGTCGTGGATAAGGAACTAAAGGGGATTGTCACATATGCCCAAAAGATGTTGCAGGCGGTGGGAGAGTTGTCCTGGAATGGGAAAGATATCCAGGTGCGCTGCAGTGTGGGAATCGCTGTGGCTGAGGGCGTGGGATGGACGTATTCTAGGCTGTATCGTGAGGCAGATAAAGCTCTGTACCGTGCAAAGGAAAAGGGAAAAAATCAGATCTGCTTTTATCAAAAAGAAGCGGAATATAGAGAATAACAGAACGGGCAAACCTGCTGAAAGGCAGGGACGCAAAGCTGTGAGTCTAAGGCGGAGAGAAAGCTAGGATTGTCAGGCTGCAAAGAGAGAATGTGTAGACAGGATTTCTTTGCAGCCTTTTTAATGTATAAGCACACAGGCGTAAGCGCCGGAGTGCGAATGCCTGTCAGGATTGCGTGAGTGCCCCCGGGCAGCATTGAGTGTAATAGGACGTTGATGGGAGGAAAGTAATGAATGAGGTATATCGCCAAGAGAAGAAATATCTGATGCCAGCGCTGGAAGGCAGGAAGCTTGCGGAGAAACTGGCACAGGTGATGCAGGAGGACGCGCACAACCGGACGGAAGGCTATGAAATTCGGTCACTGTATTTTGATACTTTGGAGGACCGGGATTTTCAGGAAAAATTGGAAGGGATTCACCTTCGAAGGAAGATACGACTGCGAACCTACAGTGCAGATGCGGATTTTGCGATGTTGGAGATGAAACAAAAAGAGGGGAGTTACCAGAAGAAGCGTTCTCTGCGGATTTCTAGAGAGGATGCCAGGCAGATGACAAGAGGAGAGTACGGTTGCCTGTTAAAGTACTCAGAGCCGTTTGCGGCCGAATGCTATGGACTGATGCAGATGCTTTGCTACCGTCCAAAGACAATAGTGGAGTACAGGAGAAGAGCGTATTTGGCAAAAGAGAACCGGATACGAATTACTCTGGATTCAGAGATTCATGCCACGGAAGCTAACATGGAACTTTTCTCAGAAGATCTAAACCTGTACCCGGTATTGGACCCCTTTCAGCTAGTGCTGGAGGTCAAGTACAATGGTTTCTTGTTGAGTTATATCAAAGAACTGGTAAATGCTGCGAACCGGTCGGAGCTTTCTGTGAGCAAATACTGTCTGGCGCGGCAGGTAAGTCTGGGACTGGAAAAATGAGTATGAGGAGGAACGCATGAAAAAATATTTATTTGAACTGTTTGAATCGTCCGGAGAACTGTCTATGGAGACGGTGCTTCTGAGGCTTTCGGTGGCGGTAGTGATTGGATTTGTAATATTTCTGTCTTACCGTCTTTCACATGACGGAAGTATTTACAGCAGAAAATTTAATGTGTCTTTGGTAGTGTTGACTTTGATCACTACCACGGTGATGACGGTCATCGGGAATAATATTGCCATGTCTCTTGGTATGGTGGGTGCGCTGTCCATCGTACGTTTTCGAACGGCAATTAAAGATTCCCGGGATACGGTTTATATTTTTTGGACGATTGTAGTGGGTATCTGCTGCGGCGCCGGAGACTATATGGTGGCAGCGCTGGGAAGCGCGGCGATTTTTTTGGTACTTCTGGTGCTGGGACGAATTCGCAATGACAATCGTATGTTGATGATTATACGGACGGCTAGGGTGAACGAGAAGAAAATAGAAGCTTTGATCTTTCAATATTTTTCTAGAAAAGCGTCTCTGAGAGTGAAAAATACTACGGAGACTCAGGTGGAATTTATCTACGAGATTTCTAGAAGAACGATAGAGACGGCTCAAAGACAGGATAAGAGCATCACAGACGCCGTTTATGAAGTGGGAAATATTGAGTATTTTAATTTGGTAGTACAAAGTGATGAGATTGGCAGTTAGGATGGAGGCTGGCGGATGAAATATAAGATTGCGGGGGTGCTGGTTGTGGCAGTGATGCTGACGGTGGCCTGGGCGGCTGAACAGGAACCGGAACATCCATCCGGCCGGATACATCAGCATGAGACTGCTCGAAGACAGGAAGAGGGCTGTGACTGTGATGGCGGGGAACTATGCACGCATCTGCCTTTGGTGCTGATCGACACAGGCGGGGAAACAGTACCTGGAAATGTTTTGAGCCAGACGAAGGATGGAGTTAATATTTATGAGACCACGAAAGATGGAGAGGAGATGCTAGAGGCTCAAATCTGTGTCATAGACCGGGAAGACCGAAATCACCACCCTTCGGATGAACCAGATTTGAAATCCGATGTACAGATTCGGATTCGTGGAAACAGTTCGCGGCGGTTTGATAAGAAAAATTATCTGATCAGACTGGTGGATAAAAAAGGAGAGTATCAGGATGAAGAGGTGATGGGAATGGAGCCGCATTATGAGTGGGCACTCCATGGACCATGGCTGGACAAATCTCTGATGCGCAATTATATGTGGTATAACATAGCGGGAGAGATTATGGACTATGCGCCGAATGTCCGTTTCTGCGAGCTGATTTTGAATGGGGAGTATCTGGGTTTGTACGTGATGACTGAGACGATTGCCAGCGGCAAGGATAGCCGTCTGAAGCTGTCGGAACCGATTGAGGATACCGGAGTGTCTGGTGTGATTTTGCGTCAGGATCGCGGAAATGATATGGAATTGAAAAATCTGAATACCTTTGGAATGTACTCTTATCGGAACAGAAGTAAAATTGATATAAAGTATCCAAGATCAGGTGATTTGACAGAAGGACTGGCAAGAGCGGTGGAACAGGATTTTTCTGATTTCGAGAAGGCGTTGTATTCCTATGACTATGATACAGAGGATTACGGTTATTATCACTATATTGATACGGGTTCTTTTGTGGATTATTTTCTTATCAATGAGTTTACCGCGAATACGGATGCAGGGCTGTTTTCCACGTATTTTTATAAAGACATCGGAGAGCGCTATAAGCTTGTGGTCTGGGATTTTAATTCGGCTTGTGACAATTATGTGGAAGGGGAGAGGGGATTCCGAAATTTTTTCCTGCCCGATAGTATGTGGTACTATATGCTTTTGAAGGATGAGTACTTTGTTGAACGGATTATCGACAGATACTGGGAGCTCAGGGAGACTTATCTGAGCCAGGAATATCTGGAAAACTATATTGACGGGGTGGTGAGCTATCTGGGAGACGCAGTGGAACGGAATTTTTCTGTCTGGGGCTACAGCTTTCAGGAGAAAATGCTAGAGCCGGCAGAAAGAAATATTCAGAGTTATTCAGAGGCAACGAAACAGATGAAGACCTTTCTCAGGCAGCGAGGGGAATGGCTGGATGAGAATATAGAGACGCTGCGGCAGTACAGCCATGAATCTAAGAATAAGAGCTATAATCACTGACAAAAAGGGATGCAAGTATGAAAAAATTTATCGTGATCGTCTCTGCGGTGGTGCTTCTGGTGCTTTTTGGAAATATCCTGTATTACCAGTTTGGTTTTTACATCGACTTTCGGCCGGGAGCAGCCGCTACGACGAAGATGAGTACAGATGAGGATACGATTTATATAGAAGAGGATGGAAAAAAGGCGCCTTTTGAGATCAGAGGGGTGAATCTTGGGGTTGGGATTCCGGGGAAATGGGCAGCAGATTATGCCATTGACCGGGAAACTTATCTGCGGTGGTTCTCCTGGATTCAGGAATTAGGTGCTAATACAATCCGTGTCTATACGCTTCAGAGTGAAGAGTTCTATGAAGCCTTTTATGAATATAATCAGAACCGGGAGGAGCCTCTTTACCTCCTGCATGGAGTCTGGGTTAACGACTATGTTCAGAATTCTCATCGTGATGCTTTTGACGAAGATTTTCAGGAAGCTTGGATTGACGACTGCAAAAAGGTGGTGGACGTCATTCATGGAAACCGAACACTGAGACTAGAGGGAGGAGCAGGTACCGGTCGATATCGCTGGGATGTGTCTACGTGGGTGATTGGATATATTCTGGGAGTCGATTGGGAGGATGTGACGGTAGCCTATACAGACCACAAATATCCCGATAGAAATTTTTATCAGGGGACTTATCTCTATACGACAGATGGAGCCAGTGCTTTTGAGACAATGCTCTGTGAGACAGGGGATACGATGATTGCTTATGAGAGCAATCGGTATAAAGAACAGAGATTACTTGCCTTTTCTAACAGTCCCACGACGGACCCGTTTGTATATCCGGAAGACGTCACGGAATATTTTATGAAATGTGCCAGTATTGATGTAGAGCATATCCAGAAGACAGATAAGTTTTTAGCAGGACAGTTCGCGTCTTATCATGTGTACCCGTATTATCCTGATTATCTGAGTTATATAGAAAATGCTGAGAAAATGCCAAAGGAGAACGGGAGCCGCAATACTTACAGGGAATACCTGGAAATGCTGACAGAACATCACAGGATACCGGTGGTTATCTCTGAATATGGAACCTCCACAGGCCGTGGAATGGCCCAGAAGGACGATCATACAGGGAGAAATCAAGGGGATATGTCAGAGCAGGAGCAGGGAGAGACGCTGATTCAGTGTTACGAAGACATTATGGCATCAGGCTGTGCAGGGAGCTGCGTTTTTAGCTGGCAAGACGAATGGTTTAAGCGTACCTGGAATACTCTACATGCGGTGGACTTGGAGAGGACACCTTACTGGAATGACTGGCAGACCAGCGGGCAGTATTTTGGCCTGCTCTCTTTTGAGCCAGGAGAAGAAGAAAGCGTGTGCTATGTGGATGGAGATGTCTCAGAATGGACGGAGGATGATCTGGTGATACGTGGAGATGACTGTGCCGCTTCCATGAAATATGACGAAAAATGCCTCTATATTTTGGTATATAAGAAAGATTTTCAGCCGGAAGAGGAAGTATTATATCTGCCGATAGATCTCACCCCAAAGTCAGGGAGCACGTACTGTGAGAACTATGGGATAGGCTTTGAACGGAACTGTGATTTCTTAGCGGTGATAGATGGCAGAGAGAACAGTCGTCTGTTGGTCCAGGAGCGGTATGAGGTATTAAGGGCCATGTATTCTCAGGAACTGGGATTAGGAGATGTCTACAGCGCACCGCCGGATAAAGACAGCCCGGTATTTAAAGAAATTGATTTGATGTTTCAGGTGTCTTTGATGCCCGAGGAAGGGGAGAAGAGGAGGCAGGCAGAAGTCTATGAGACAGGAAAGTTTACCTATGGAAATGGGAATCCGAAATCAGAAGACTTTAATTCTTTGGCAGATTTTTGTTTTGGCGGAGACTATATTGAGCTGAGAATTCCTTGGCAGATGCTGAACTTTGCAGACCCTTCACAAATGGAGATTCACGATGATTATTATGAACATTACGGGGTGGAATATCAAAAGATTGATGAACTCTACATCGGAATCGGCAGCGCCAAGGAAAAGGACAGACGGATTTCTCTGGAACCCTTTGCATTGAAGGGGTGGGGAGAAGAGGTGACTTATCATGAGAGACGAAAGCAGTCTTACTATATACTGCGGGAGTATTGGAAAAAGCTGGATGCCAGCGGAAAGTCAGGGGATAAGAAATGAGAACAGAAATACTTATATACTGTTATGGCAGCATCTGCTTGTGTATGTTGGTTTTTCATGTAGTCTGTATCTTTGTATTCCGCAGTTCTGCCAGCCGTCTAGAGAAAAAGAGCAGTTATTTTTCTAGTTTTATTCATCAGCAGACAGAAAGGCTACAGGTGCGGAAACCTGTGACGGAAGAACATCTGCGTTTTTTGGAGAGAAAACTTCTCAGAGTGAGTAAGCTCCGAGCATTTGCTCAGGCTCTGGGTGAACTGGAAAAAGAATCAGCGGAACTTTTTAAGGCTTATCTTGTGGAAATTGAACCAGTTTTTCTGAGGCTGTCCCAGAGCTATGTGAGACGGGAGAACATACAGGCGGCGTATTTTGTATATCTGCTGTCCAGATATATGCCCTGGTCGACAGCTAGAGAGGAGCTTGCGAGGGAGACTTTGAAATATGTAAGGCGTGACAGCTTGTATTGCCGGCAGAATGCTCTGAAAGCTCTGTATCGGTTTGGTACACCTGAGAATGTGACGGAGGCAGTCAAAATTATCGACGGAAGCAAAGGTTTTTTTTCACGAGAAAATTTTGACAGAAGGACTTTTGTCGTATGAAAGGAGACCA
>ENA-OQCB01001082-OQCB01001082.1-human-gut-metagenome-genome-assembly--contig:-NODE-1082-length-11220-cov-3.028757_pt1 | contig 11220 bp, 10 predicted proteins | sample MGYA00242493_ERZ504568 | MGnify/ENA primary metagenome ERZ504568 (study PRJEB26092, sample SAMD00036229) | human gut metagenome | host: Homo sapiens | study: EMG produced TPA metagenomics assembly of...
CCGGTATCATACTGCGGGTTTGCCGTGAATGTCGGGACACGGGATGGAGGAGGCGGACGAGTTCGGCTTGGCTCATTTTGTCGAACACATGATATTCAAAGGGACGGAAAAAACGTAAGTCTTGGCATATCCTGAACCGGATGGAGAATGTGGGAGGGGAGCTGAATGCCTATACCACGAAGGAGGAGACTTTTGTCTATTCCATCTTTATGGAGGAGCATTTCCGGCGGGCTTTCGAACTGCTGACCGACCTGGTGTTCCATTCGCAGTTCCCGGAACAAGAGATCGAGAAGGAGGTGGATGTGATCCTGGACGAAATCAATTCATACGAGGACAGTCCTTCTGAACTGATCTTCGATGAATTTGAGAATCTGCTATTCGACGGTCATGCATTGGGACATAATATCTTAGGGGACGAGCATTCGCTACTCGGTTTCGGAAGCGAGTCCGGCAAGTCGTTTATGAAGCGTTTTTATGCACCCGAAAACATGGTGTTCTTTTCGATGGGCCGGATTCCGTTCAAGAAGATCGTGCAGCTGGCGGAAAGCACCCTGTCTGATATCGCTTTCCCGATGGCGGCACGTAACCGGATGGCACCCGGCGAGATCCTTCCCGTCAGCCGCCAGATACACAAAGATACCCATCAGGCGCATGTGCTGATCGGAGGACGAGCATACAGTATGCACGATGAGAAACGTCTGCCGCTGTTCCTGCTGAACAATCTCTTGGGAGGTCCGGGGATGAACAACCGTTTGAATGTCTCTCTCCGGGAAAAAAACGGGCTCGTCTATAACGTCGAATCAAATGTGACTTCTTATACCGATACAGGACTGGCAAGTATCTATTTCGGGACCGATCCGAAGAATAAAGAGAAAGCGATCAGGCTTGTTCATAAGGAACTGGCTAAGCTGCGCGATGTAAAACTGACCGCAACCCAGTTGGCAGCGGCCAAGAAGCAGGTGATCGGGCAGTTGGGTGTCTCTGGCGATAACCGGGAGGGACTGTTCTTGGGGTTGGGAAAGAGCTTTCTCCATTATAACCGCTATGATACTCTGCTGGAAGTCTTTGCTAAGGTGGAAAGGCTGACCGCCGAAGAGATACAGGAGGTCGCTAACGAGGTCTTTGCTCCTGAACGTTTGTTTAGCCTGATCTATCAATAAGAAGCGTTTACCAGCATTCTGCCTTGTCCTTCAGTTCCGGTAGCTTGTTTTTATCGAACACCGGACTTTTGATCCCACTGCGTTTCTGAGCAATGTAATCGTGCAGTAGCAGGAAGGCCTGTTTGCTCAGCAACGAGATAGCGACCAGGTTGCAGATCGTCATGAAAGCCATCGTGATATCCGCCAGACTCCAAGCGAGTTCCAGGCTTGCCAACGCTCCGAACATTACCATGCCGCCGACCAACAGGCGATAAATATAAAGCACGCTTTTCTTCGGTGTGATGAAACGGATGTTCGCTTCCCCGTAATAATAGTTTCCGATAATACTGCTGAAAGCGAACAGAAAGATCGCTACGGCAACGAATATCCCTCCGGCTTTTCCCACTTCGAGCGTTAAGGCATGCTGTGTCAGTTGTACTCCGTTTACCGAACCGTCCAACGGCGCCCCGCTGAACAGGATGATAAAAGCTGTGCAAGTACAGATCAGCAGGGTGTCGGTGAAAACGCCCAAGGTTTGGATCAATCCCTGTTTGACCGGATGTGTGACGGATGCGGTGGCCGCCACGTTCGGGGCCGAACCCATACCAGCCTCGTTGCTGAACAGGCCGCGCTTGATCCCTTGCATCAGGGCGGCTCCGACCGTGCCACCTACCGCTTGTTCCCATCCGAAAGCACTGCTTACGATCAGTTTGATGACGGTCGGCAGTTCTGTGATATTGAACAGTACGATCCCCAATGCGAGTGCCACGTATCCCAATGCCATCATGGGGACGAGTACGCTGCTGACTTTGGCTATTCGCTGGATTCCTCCAAAAATAATGACAAGTGTCAGTACCGTCAGTATCGCACCTACGATTTTCGGATCGAAACCGAACGAGCCTTGCATGGCCTCGCAGATCGTGTTGCTCTGTACCGAGTTGAACGCGAAGCCGAAAGTGACAGAGATCAGGATAGCGAACAATGCGCCCATCCAGTTCAGCCCCAATCCGTATCGCATATAGTAAGCCGGTCCTCCGATAAAGGAGTCCTTCCCTTTCCGTTTGTAAAGCTGTGCGAGCGTAGACTCGACAAAAGCGCTGGCCGAACCTAAAAGGGCGATGATCCACATCCAGAACACTGCCCCCAGGACCTCCTACGGCGATGGCTGTGGCTACTCCGGCCAGATTGCCTGTACCGACACGGCTGGCGAGCGATACGGCGAACGCTTGGAAAGATGAGATATGCTTTTCGCCTTCATGGGCTTTGTTGGCGGAGTCGCCAAGCACGCGTATCATCTCCCGGAACATACGAAATTGGACGAAACGGGTTTTGAAGGTGAACCAGAAGGCGCATCCTAATAGCATGATAATTAAAACATACGACCACAAGAGGTCGTTAATCCCGCTGATCCAGTTGTTCAGTATTTCCATTTTGGCAGTTTATAGTCTTGATAATTACGTGAATATTAAGATGCAAACCTAAAGAAAATATTCTGTATGGACAAGAATATCTGGTTAACCGTACTAAAATAGTTTTATATGTTGTAGAGAGATATTTATACTCAGCATATACGCAAATGAATATTTCTGTATCTTTGGGTGGTTATAAAATTAAGGTATGAAATTATGAAGGCAATAGAGCCGGGTCGGGTCAAAGACAATTTTATAGAGATTATCGGAAAAGAGTGGATGCTGGTAAGCGCCGGTGATAAAGACGAGTTCAACATGATGACGGCAAGTTGGGGAGGCGTAGGTTTCCTGTGGAACAAGCCGGTAGTGTTCGTCTTTATCCGTCCGGAACGTTATACCCGCGAGTTTGTCGATGCGAAGGGCGCTTTCACGCTTTCCTTCTTGGGGGAAGAGCATAAGGCCGCTCATAAGATTTGCGGTTCGAAGTCGGGACGGGAGATTGATAAGGTGGCTGCGACAGGTTTGACGCCCTGTTTTACCGATTTGGGTAACCCTTGTTTCGAGGAATCGCGCCTGACACTCGAATGCAAAACTCTTTATGTGACTAAGATGGATAAGGATCATTTTGTTGATCCCGCCTTATACGAAAAGTGGTACAGCGCGATGGCTGGGAATCCGCATAACGTCTATGTAGCGGAAATCCTAAATGCCTGGGAGAGATAATCTCCCGGCACTGCTGAAAGTCAGGGGACGGACGCATGCCGGAATATCCTGTTCAACCGATTCCCAGTTCGCGGAGCATCTGCTGCGTGTGTGTCAGGAAATATTTCGTCAGTTGGTAATGTTCCGTTTCCTCAAAAGGAGTCAGGCGAGCGCCGTCTTCGTCTATGTTGTAGATGTCGGCTTCCGGATAAGCCATCAGTATCGGCGAATGGGTGGAGATGATGAGTTGGCATCCCTGGTCCACCAATTCTTTTATCCGTACGAGCAATGACAGTTGGCGCTGGGGGGAAAGGGCTGCTTCCGGTTCGTCGAGGATATAGAGCATGTTCCGTTCTCCGTAGTTGAGGAATGTGCTGAGGAAACTTTCACCGTGCGACTGCTCCAGCAGACGCCGTCCTCCATAGCGTGCCATGGAGTAATCGCGTCCGTATTTGAGGATGTCGCGCATCGATTGGGCATCGATCTCGCGGGCATGGTCGAAAAAAGATTCGGCACGGAAAAAGAAATAGTCGTCCGGTTTGCGTATCTCCACTAAACGAATCTGATCGGGTAAGACGTTGGCGAGTACCTTGTGGCTCTCGTCGCCGTCGTTCAGCATGCCTTGCAGATCTTCGTTACGCCTCTCGTATTTATACATGACGGCCTCTAACAAGGTCGATTTACCGATCCCGTTTTCTCCCACCAGGAATGTGACAGGCCTTGTGAATACCAGTTCGTCCATATACCGTACGGCTGCTGCCTTGTACGGATATTTCAGATCTTCTACCGGCCCCGATACCTCGTCCGGATTGATTAGTTTGATTTGCTTCAGATAAACCATTATTGGTAATTGAAAATTGTTAGGAAACTCAGAAACTGTTTTGATTTAATACATCTCAAATCATGAGGCGAAAAAATCAAAACAGTTTCTTATAATTTTTTCGAATCGGATAGGGGTTTTTCCGTTTTTCCCGTCTTATGGATAAAATGTCAATAAAGATAAGATGAAGAAGTTAATGTTGAGAGGATGGTTTACCTGTGTTTTTGTGTGTTTGAGTTGTTTTTTGATGTCTGAGAGGTTGTTGGCAGAGGTAAACGGTGGAGATGAGGTTCGAACGGTTACATTGAACATGCGGAACGTTTCTTTGAAAGAGATTCTGGCAGAGATCGAGAAGCAGGCCGGAGTGACTTTTTCGTATGAATCATCTTTGTTGAAAGAGTTTCAGAAGACAAGTTTCAAAGTAGAAGATGCAGCACTGGACGATTGCCTGGCACAGCTTTTTGCCAGCTATCCGCTCGTGTACAAGAGGACAGGAAACATTGTCGTTCTGAAACGCAAACCCAGGCAGGTCACGATCAGCGGTTTTGTGCGGGATAAAACTTCCGCAGAATCCCTGGTCGGGGCTTCTGTGTATGATGTCGGCAGCCGGTTGGGGATCGCTACGAATGCTTTCGGCTTTTTCAGCCTTACGGTACCCGCCTCTGATGATCCGGTACGGATCTCGGTATCTTATATCGGATATGAAAACCGGAAAATCGACTTTCCCGTGTTGGAACGCGATACGATGCTTACCTTGTTTTTACAGACGAATGCTTCGATCGGTGAAGTGGTGGTGACTGGCAATGAGCGTTCGTTGCGTTCGCCTGTCCACAGTGTGCAGATGGGGGCTTTGGAGGTAAATCAGGCAACGATCCGTGCTACTCCGACTTTGTTGGGTGAGTCGGATATTATTCGGACATTACAGTTGATGCCGGGCGTGTCGATGGGGACCGAAGGTGTCTCCGGCCTGTACGTGCGCGGGGGGAATGTCGACGAGAACCTGTTCCTGATAGACGGAAATCCGGTTTACCAGCTTAACCACTTGGGAGGAATATTTTCTGCTTTTAACGGTGAAGCGATCAAAAGTATGGATTTCTATAAGGCCGGCTTTCCAGCCCGTTACGGCGGTCGCCTTTCGTCGGTTGTCGATGTGCAGACGAAAGAAGGGAATATGAAGGAATTCCATGGGAGTGCATCGGTCGGATTGATTGCGGGGAACCTAAGTCTGGAAGGACCGATTATCAAAGACCGTACTTCTTTCTCGATCGCTCTGCGTCGTACTTGGCTCGATGTGATTACTGCACCCACACTGGCGATCTTCAATGCCGTGAAAAAAGATAAGAGTTCCGACATTAATTTCCGTTACGCCTTTCATGATTTAAATGCCCGTATAGACCACCGCGTCAGCGATCGGAGCCGTCTCTTTGTCAGCATCTACAATGGAAACGATGTGCTGAAGGCCACAAGTGAAGACAATCCGAGCAGAGATGGCTCGATCAGTTACTATCTGGATAAAACACAGGTTTCCATGCGCTGGGGGAATCTCGTCGCTTCCGCAGGTTGGACATATGCGTTCAATAACCGCCTATTCGGTAAGATTGCCGGTTTTTACACCCGTTATAATGCAAAAATATCTTACCGAGAAGAAGAAAAGTCGTGGGATTATAATAATGAAGCCTATTCCTTGAGTTTCGATGAAACGGTCAGCGCTTCAGGGATCAATGATTTCGGTGTCCGTACATCGTTTGACTATCAGCCGGTCTCCAACCATCATATTCGTTTCGGAGGCGATTATGTCCGGCATGATTTCCGTCCCGAATACAGCCGTTTCCTGACAGAGGAGGGCGATAAACCGGACTCTATGCAGGTCAGTAAAGTGTTCAGCAATGAGAAATTGCTGGCACACGAGTTGTCAGCGTTTGCAGAAGACGACTGGACATTGGCACCTACGCTCCGTCTAAACGCTGGAGTCCGTTTGAGCCTTTTCAATATCGACAGGAAAACCTATACAGGCGTCGAGCCACGCGTTTCTCTGCGCTGGCTGCTTGGCAAAGATCTTAGTTTGAAGGCTTCCTATTCGAGGATGAATCAATATGTGCACCTGATCAGTAACAGTTTCCTCAATTTGCCGACCGATTCGTGGATGCCTGTCACCCGCAATCTGAGGCCACTGGTCAGTGACCAGTATTCGTTGGGCGCCTACTATAACTGGAAGGATCTGGACTTCTCGATGGAAGGATATTATAAGGACAGCCGTAACCTGCTCGAATATAAGGACGGGCACAGCCTAGTCCCCTCATCGATCACATGGGACCGGAAGTTGGTTGCCGGAAAAGGATGTTCTTATGGTTTGGAATGGATGGTGAGGAGACCTGTAGGACGTACAACCGGCTGGATCGGGTATTCCCTTGCCTGGTCGGACCGCCAGTTTGACGAGCTGAACGGAGGACGCCGGTTTCCGTCTCGCTATGACAACCGGCATAAGTTGAATATTGTCGTCATGCATAAACTATCGAAACGCGTTGAACTTTCGGCTGCCTGGACCTATACCTCCGGTAATTATACCACACTCTCGACAGAAAGTTACGAGGGGTTGACCCCTCCGTCTAAAGATCCTTTTTATAATTTCAGGCAAGAACAGTTCGACTTGTATGGTGATCGCAATAATTACCGACTTCCGGCTTATCACCGCCTCGATTTGGGAATCAATATCTATCGTCCGAAGAAAAAAGGACGTATGGGCATCTGGAATGTCAGCGTTTACAATGCCTATTGCCGGATGAATCCTTTTATGATCGAAAAGACGGACGAGTACAATCCGGACGAAAGAAAGTCCTATCCCGTTTTTAAGCAATATAGTTTTTTACCGATAGTCCCGTCTATTACATACACGTATAAATTTTGAATGAAATGAAGGCAAACAAAATATTCCCGTTCCTGCTTCTCGTGGCAGTATTTTTTCAAAGTTGTGAACAAATCGTTGAACTCGATTCTTTCAAGCCTGCTCCGAAATTGGTGCTTAACGGGGTGACGAGAGCGGGTGAACCGGTTTGTGTCAACCTTTCCCGTACCTGGTTCCATACGGATGGAAAACCCAATCTGACGATTTCGGATGCGGATGTGAAATTATATGTGAACGGGCAGTTCAGGGAGCAAATGTCGTTTGTCGCTCCTTCCGAAGAAGGGCTGGCCGGCTCTTACAAGGCATCCTATTCACCTGCCACCGGTGATCGTATCCGTATCACGGCCTCTGCTCTCGGCTATCCTGATATTGCCGTGGACTCGGAACTTCCGAAGCAGATGGCGATTGAGGATTGCCGGTTGAAGGTGCAGAAAAACTTTTGGTGGGAAGATGATTCGACTTGCCAATATCTTGCCGATTACACATTGGAACTGACGGTTCAAGATCCTCCGGAAGAGGAGAATTATTATCTGGTTCATGGAAAAGAACTTCAGTATAACGGATATGGAAGTGCCGGATCGGAAGATTTCGAAGTCATTAAGGGCGACACCGCTTATTGGTATGCTACATACATCCGTTTTTCCGAAGACCCGTTGTTCAAGAATGCAGTGACCGCTTTCGATTATATTTTCGGAACCGGAAGTTCCGGGGATAACTATTGGGGAGCTTTCTCTGACGAACTGATAGAAGGACGGACTTATACTATGCGGGTTCCTATCGGGAATGGTTATACAATTTACCAAAACAAGGAAGACCAGTCGATCATTCATCCTAAGAAGTTCCGTTTTTATTTGCAGTCGATCTCTAAGGACTATTACGATTACTTGAAAATGTTACAGGAACTCCAATCCGGTTCTTTTACAGGTGATCTCGCGTCTGCCGGTTTTGCCGAACCGATCCGTCTCCCTTCCAACGTGGAAGGGGGAACGGGAGTGTTGGGTAGTGCAACGGAATGTATTTACGAGTGGGATGAAAGGGATATCATTACTTTTGAAGGTCCACGCTGACCGGATAATGGTCTGAAATCCCTTCCGTCTCTATTCCGTTGTGGATGCGGGCATCGAGGCAACGGGAAACTAAGGACGGAGAAACCAGAATGTAATCCAACCGTTCGCCTATCCCGTGCAGACGAGTGTCGCCATGTTGCCATCCGTAGAGGAAAGCGGCCGGGAATGTCGTCCGTTTATCGGCCGGGACATACAGGCGGCATATGTCGGTCAATCCGATAGACAGGAACTTGGATAGAACCGAATAATCAAACCGTCCGTCACGCATATTCCGGTATGCTTCTTGTTCGGCATCCCATTTCTGCATGTTTTCGATGAGTTGGGCGTGTGTTTCCACCCAATCGGCATCGAAAGGTGAATAGGCGTTGAAATCTCCCATGACCATACAGTTGTCCAACTGGTTGTCCTGTATATAGCTTGTCAGCATCTGTGCTTCTTTCAGCCGGAATTTCCAGTCGTGAGGGCTGAGATGGGTGACGATCATATTCAGCCCATGCGTTTTTACGTGCAGCATACCGTGCCAGAAACCTTCCATTTGTTTCTTCACGACCGTGATCGGTTCGTTGGAAGTGATGCCGACCGGGTATCCTTCTTCTTTCACGATGGCATAATACTTATGCCCGTATTCGGAGGCCAGTTGCCCTAAGTCCTTTTCTGTGAATCCGACCAGTTCGGTCATGGCCAGAATATCCGGTTGCTGCCCTTTTATCCAGTTGATAAAGTTGGCCCGTCGGGAAGCATCGTGTTCGAAACCGTTCCAGATGTTGTAGGAGATAACCCGCAGTTTTTCTTTTCCCGCCGGTTGCCCGTTGCTTGTTACGGGCAATAGCCATATGAATAGTAAGGTATAGAGTATATGAAGTCGTTTCATATTTGATTGGATTGAATGGTGCTATTTAGTCAGAGTAAAAGTAGCCAGTACTGCCTTATGATCGGTTGGCCAGACGGCAATCGGTTCGATAATCGGATCCGAGGTTTCTTCTGTTACCCGTTCGCCCCGGAGGATATCGCCTTTCGGACCGACGATACTTACGTCTGTGAGCGATAACCCTTCAAAAGGAGCGTACAGGATGAAGTCGATGCGGTCGCGGTCATCGGCTTCCGGTGACCAAACCAAGCGTTTGAGATCGATATCCTTGCAGTCGGCCGGACAAGTGAATCCGGGATATTTAACCGGGTCCGGATACAAGCTGCGGTAAGTGTCAATGAAACCGGCTTCAGCCAGCATCATGGAGCAGTCCCAGGGGACGACAGCTCCGTGGTGGTCGAACAGGTCTTTCGTCGCTTCTGTCCAATCGAGGTGCGAAGGTTCGTTGAAGTCACCGCCCAAGATAACGATGCGGCCGGCTTCACGGTCTTTTTGGGCTTCTGCTAAAAAGTTGGCGATTGCATCGTCGCGTACGGAAGCCTTGTTCAGAATCAGGATAGAATCGATGTTTGTCACCGGTTCTTCCTTCTCCCAGGTATTTCCGTCGTATCCGCGTACGTCATAATAGGCGCAGTTCCGGTAATCTAGGTGAGCCGTGTAAACGGCAAATTCCTGGCCGTCTTTTTTGGATACAAGCCGGTATATGCTTCCCCGGTCGTCATTCAGGGGATAGACCGTTGTACTGTCCGAAATCGGATAACGGCTTAGCAGGCCGGAGTCTTCGGTATAGAAAGAGTAATAGGTTTCCCCTCTCTTTTTCAGCGCTTCCACGATCCGGTCACAAAAACGGGTGTTACGATAATTGCGGACTTCGCTCAGGGTGACGAAGTCTGCATTGCTGCGGACGATCTCGTCAGCCAGTGCTTCAAAGCCGCCTTCCACGACTGTCCCTTCTTGCCAGATATTAAATTGTAATACTTTGAATGTCTCTGTTTTTTGGCAGGATGACAGCCCGAAAACCATAAGTAGGAGCAACAGGAGTGTTGTCCTGATTCTTTCTTTTTTCATGTCAGTATGTGTTTTTGTCTACTATTTCTTTATGTTTAGTTACCGATCCGGAATGTCCCGATCTTGCCTGCCGGATAGAACATGAACTGGCGTTCCATCTTTCCGCGGATCGGATTGTATTCGTAGTTGATCCCTATGCCGACTCTGAAACCGCTGTCGTTCACCTTGAATTCGAATGCACCGCCTACGTTTGTATGGTTGTAGAACGGGTTCATCAGCATATGCGGGTTGTTTCGTTCGTTGTGGTCGTAAAATGTATATTGTCCCCATCCTCTCACCGTCATCCAGTCGGTTACATCATAGCTGGCCATCGCATTGAACCCGCCCATGAATTGGGGGGAAGGATTGAACGGTGTGAAATAACGTCCGCCGAAAGCGCCTCCCGACAGGGAGAACCGGTCGTGTGTCCATAGCAGTTCCGTATTGATCCGGGTAAGGCCGCCGACACCGGGCCATGTGTATTGTTGTCCGCTTGTGATAAAGGCCACTTGTTCGCTGATGGGAACGACCGATACTTCGTGAAAATCCAATGCCATCGGCGAGACGCGTCTTAACATCGGTGTGTACGGATTGAAGAATGGCTGATAGGCGGTAGATGAAATGATCATATCCATCGGGCGCTCCTGTTCATATGCGGATTGGACAGGAAGGTCGGGAATGAATTCACGCAACTTGGCTTCGATCAGTTGCCTGTCCGATGGCGTGAAGCTTTTGTATGCGAATTTAGGTAGGTTCAAGTCGAAAACCGCCCGTTTGGGCACTGCCACCATTCGTCCTTCTTTTGTTCTGATCCAGGTCAGATCGGATTGTGCTTGCAGACATAATGCGCACAATAACAATATGATTAAACTAATTCCCCGGCTTCATACAACAACTCATTTAATTTCTGCGAAGATAAAAATAAATTTAGATATTTGTGCATAAATAATGAAGATAGGTGCAACTATCCGGGAACCTGTTTCATCATATAATCAGAGAGTAGTAAGTATTTATGGACGAACAACTGTTAATCGACGGATGCAAGCGTGGAGAAGCATCGGCTCGTAAAGAATTATACGAGCTGTACGCACCTGCCATGATGAGCGTATGTGCCCGTTATGTCCATGACAGGGAGACGGCGGATCATACCGAAATCCTGAGGGATTAAAATATAACTATCTCCTAAAGTATCCATTGCATCTTCCTATAAACCTCCTGATAGTATTCAATATTTATTATAATCCCCGATAGTGTAAAAATAATTCC
>ENA-OQCB01001083-OQCB01001083.1-human-gut-metagenome-genome-assembly--contig:-NODE-1083-length-11217-cov-6.170153_pt1 | contig 11217 bp, 10 predicted proteins | sample MGYA00242493_ERZ504568 | MGnify/ENA primary metagenome ERZ504568 (study PRJEB26092, sample SAMD00036229) | human gut metagenome | host: Homo sapiens | study: EMG produced TPA metagenomics assembly of...
GAAAAATCCCCTGCCGGGCATTGCCAAGCAGGGGTATTTTTATATTGGAATCAAGGGGGTAGGATTATTTTAGCACAAGGGGGCAGAATCGCTTGGTTTTAGGGGGCAGCTTACACTGGATTTTCCATGCCCAAAGCTTAGACCGGACATTTGGGAAAATATCAGCCAAATTCTGTGAGTATAATCCATCTAACCGTGTTGTAGGCTAGAAATTTACGACATTAAATTCATTGTCGTGTATGGAAGCTCTAATTTTTAGGGCTTCTTTTTTTATGTCCGACCTTTGTTTACATGATAGATATTAAGGACATACAAGGCAATACCCGCTTTTCAACTGGTATCAATCCCGGTGCAAAAGGCAAGTTCTCTTTAATGAAAGAGGACTATGTCGTACTACCTTTTAATACTCTGTCCCCAGTCGATTTCCAAGTAGGTGATTACGTTGACCTGCGTGGGGTACTCGATGCCTCCATGGGCGGTAAATTGGCAAAAATCTATCAGATTGTAGATATTCCCTATCCGACCTACAAGAACGGAGGCTACTCCTATGAACTTCGTTTTGACGCTTACTATTTCAAGTGGAAAACAAAGATATTCAAGTACACCCCGGAGTACGGAGGACTGGAAGCGTCCTGGTCCCTTACCGCTTCACTGGATGTCCAGATGGGTGTATTCCTTCGCAATTTGAAAGCTCTTGGTTATACTTATGGAGGAAAGGATTTCACGTTTTCCATTGACAGCAGTGTAGAGAACTCATCAAAGCTGATGACTTATGAGAACATGAACCTCATTGACGCCATGTTTAGCATGGCAGAGAAATGGGGCTGTGACTGTTGGGTAACGGACCATGTAATCAACTTCGGACGCTGTGAGTTCTCGGATGCCGTCACGATTGAGCTTGGGAAGGAGGCTAAAGACATCAGTAGAAGCGACAGCAAAGGTACTTATGCCACAAGAATCTATGCGTTCGGTTCAACGCGCAACATCCCTACCAACTATCGCCCGATAGACCAGAGTGCCGTCGTTAATGGCATCGTTCAGAAGCGCCTTATGCTTCCGGCAGGTACTCCATACGTAGACGCCCGCGAGGGGTTGAGCGATTTGGAAGCTATCGAAGCAGTTGTTGTATTCGACGACATATATCCGAAGCGGGTAGGGGAGATTACCGATGTAAGCTCTTATGAAAGTGAGGTGAACAACGAGGATGGCACGAATACTAAAGCTACCTTCTACCGTTTTACTGATACCGGAATAAGCTTCTCGAAGGAATACATTCTTGAGGGTCAAGAACTCAAAATCAAGTTCGAGTCCGGTAAGCTCAACGGCATGGAGTTCGGCGTAGCTTTTAATCCTCTTGGTTTGACCGAAAAGAACGACGACGGCACATGGAATCCTGATGCCCAGCTTTGGGAGATTGTACAGAATGAAGACTACGGCCGTTCCTTGCCGGATGAAGTGTTGTTCCCTTCAAAAGGTGACAAGTATGTACTGTCTGGTTGGAATGCCGAGAAGATAACCGAACTTGGGCTGGTGGCTGCTGCCGAAGAGGAACTGCTTGCCACTGCAAAGAAGTACGTGGCAAAGACCTGCATCGACGACGGCACCTATACGGCTACGCTCAACTCCATCTGGGTACACAAAGACCAAATAAATCACAGCTTTGACATCGGCCAGCGCATCAACCTTGTCAATCCCACCTATTGCAATGGTGGGCGCTTGTCCCGTGTCATCGGCTTTGAAATCAAGCTGGACTTGCCTTACGACTCCCCACAGTACACTATCGGCGAGAGCACCGCCTATTCCCGCATTTCCGACATAGAAGGTAAGGTCGAGGAGTTGACTTTCAAAGGTCAGACCTTCACCGGTACCGGTGGCAGCAACATCTATGTCATCAAGACCAACGACGCTACGGCCGCAAGCAACTTCAATGTGTTCTCAGCCTTGCGTACCTTGAGAATGTTCCTCCGCAAGGACGCAAGCGACGTAGCGGAAGAAATCATAAACTTTTTGAAGGGATTGCTGATAGGCAAGAACGGCAGCGGTATCACGGTACGCAAGGACGGCACCTCGCAGGCTGTCGTTGACCGTCTATATGTGAAGATAAAGGCCGTCTTTGATGAATTGCAAGTCAAGAGAGCTACCCATGTAGGCGGTGAACAAATAATCACCCATGCCGGTATGAAGTGCATCCGCGTGGAGGAACTGGAAGACGTCTACCGCTGCAGTTTCCTTGCCGAGCAGGACGGTGAGGCGATAGCCAACGAGTTCAGTGTAGGCTCGCTGGCGCAGGCAAAGGAGTGCAACATCGTCGAAGGAACCACTCTTAATGCCTCCAACCGCTACTATTGGCGTGAGGTCGTGGCCGTGGGACGTGACTACATCGACTTGTCCAAGACCATTTGCGGTGAGGACAGCGATGTTCCCCAAGCAGGTGACGATATTATAGGATTGGGCCACCGTACAGATGTAGACCTTCAAAGCGCAATCGTGCTATCGTCTACCAACGAGACATCCCCGTCTATAACTTTCTACACCGGCATTGACGACTTCAACCTAACGGGGAAAGATGTAATCTCCTTCGGTGTTGACAAATCCACCGGGCATGCCTACATGAAAGTGTACGGTACTTCCTATATCGGCGCCCGTGATGAGAGCACTTACATCAAGTACACACCGGAAGGTGGCGTAGAAATCAAAGGGCGATTCCTTACGATGGCCGGTGAGGACATCCTGACAATGTTCACTGTCATTGAAGGACTTATCAAGTCTGAAATCTCATCCGTGCGTGATGAAATCAATGCCCTGAACAATTACCTTAACAATGCGTCTTTTGCCGCTGACATGCAGTACTGGACCGGTAGCAGCAACATACGCATCTTCCGAGTTGACGGTCGGCTGCTGTACTTCAACAGTAACTTCTATGCGAACAAGGAATCTTTCGCCGATATAGTAAGCGAACGCGCAAAGAATGTGCTACGCCTTAAGAACAGCTATATCGAGCAGGTCAACTCAGACTTTTACCGCCATCCGGATTTTGAGACCTTCGACGAACTCAAGCGCCCCCGGCAGTTCACTATCTCTTTCAAGTATCTGGTGAAGCGCCCCGGCACTCTTGCCTTCCATTTCAAGAACGAGAACAAAGAAGGTTTTGAGGAATACATCCCGATTTCCTTTTCTAAGGACCTATATCCCAGTACTGAATTCAAACAGATGGAGATAACCGGTAAGTGGAACGGAACCGGTGATTTCCACATGTCTTTTACCGGTGACATGTACTTGTATGCACTTACGCTAACCGATGATGCTCTTGCTGACTTGCGCGAGGAATTCAATATGCGTTTTGAACTTACAGACAAGAAGATTCAGGCGAACCTTGACGAAATCAGAAGCACGGCAGGCAAGCTTGAAGAGTATCACAGTGAATTCCTGCTTACCGCGCGCAACCTTGAAGCGAAGTTCACGGAGGACCTGACGAATACTGAGAGTCGTATAACGCAAGAATACACCTCTGCTATCGACATCTCCGCCCGTGGTCTGAAAGCTGAATTCACGTCCGGTCTTGTAGGCCTTGAGACTGGAATCACCGAAGCATATAAGTCTGCTATTGACATATCGGCCCGCGGTCTTCGTGCAGACTTCAGTGCGTCCGTCTCTGACCTGGACGGCAAGCTGTTCGCCCATGCAGGCAGCTTTCATGTGACTGCCGAGAAGATAGAAAGTATGGTGACCGCCACAAACAGCCTGAAGGGTACCGTGGAACAGCATACCTCAGCCATCAGCCAGACGGCCAGCCGTATAGACCAGTTCGTGCAGAAGATAACCTTCGATTCCAAAGGTAACATTACCAATATCGACAAAGCCGGTTTAGTGACGGAGAGCAATATCGCCACCATGTTTGCGGAAAAGGTCGACCCAAACGGTGATATCGTCAGGCGTGCTCAAATCAGCGCGTTCATCACCGAAGGCGAAGCGGGCAGGCTGATATCCAATGCTACAATCGAGGCTGACCGGATAAACTTTACGGGAAAGACCATCATCAACGGCAGTTTCGTGGTCGATACAAACGGGCGTGTGACGATGAACGACATCACGGCAAACAACCTGACTCTAAAGGGCAGCATAACGGGCACGGATGCTACGCTGAACGGCATCACAGCTAATAATCTGACATTAAAAGGCAATATCTCAGGTATTGACGCCATCCTGAACGACATTACTGCCAATAACCTTACGTTGAAGGGCAACATTACCGGGGCGGGGGCTACACTGAATGATATCACCGCCAATAATCTTACCTTGAAAGGGAGTATAACGGGCAGGGATGCTGTCTTGAACGATATCACCGCGAACAACCTTACCCTGAAAGGTACCATATCCGGTGCCAATGCCACGCTTAACGATATCACAGCCAATAATCTTACGTTGAAAGGAAATATTTCCGGTGCCAACGCCATATTGAACGGCATCACCGTAAACGGAAAGATAAACGCCTCCAGCGGCCGGATAGGTGACTATCTGTATCTGCATGGTAACGGTATATCCACCAACTCGAGAGCGTTCGTGACCGACCTTACAGATAGCACTACGCAATTCGAACTCAGCAAGAGCTACTATCTGCATGCGATAGCGTCGGACGGAGGAGCCAATAGCATCCTGATAAGGCCCTACCAGACTATGGAAGCGGGCACAGTCAAAGGGGTGGTAACCATCTCTGCAACCATTCCGGGGCGCAATAGGGCCATACACGTATCTTCCGGCGAGAGCTATTTCGGTGGTGATGTGATGGTGGGGAAGATGTATGCTCCGTCCTCCGGGACTCTGGAAATTGCCGGGCCGCTGAAGACGCAAGGTGTATACCGGAATACTGACGTGATACTCTCTTCGGTTACAAGGTACAGCATTAAGGCGACCGACCACACACTGCTTTTTTACGGCAACTGTACTATATCCCTTCCGTCCTCTTCTGACGGGCATGAGATATGGATAATGCCGAACGGGAATACCATCAGTTTTCCTTCCGGTACGTTCGCGAACTCTTCCAGGACGAATATCAACGGGCGTGAATGGCATGTGATAAAACGGGTTTTGGGGAATTGGTATCTGTCATGGATGAGTATATAGAATAATTAAAATAGAAAGTATGAAAATCAACTTTAAGAAAATCGAGGCCCAGACCTCATTCGAAGGCGCCAAGCAGACCTTCGACGTAGCCGAAACGGTCGGCAATGAAATGATGTACAACGGAAGTATCCTTCTGGATATAGGCTTTGAAGACCTGGCACGGGAAATCTACTACTCGAAAGATGCGGTGGAAATCCCGGAACAGTATTGCAAGGCTCTTGAACTTGTGGTGAAGAACTCGCGGCTCATAGCTGCCGTGAAACGTGCGGTAATTAACCAACTGAACGTCATCCAGCCATCTTAAATCAATTCTGAAAATTATGGTATTGGAATCAAATCAGTTCAACCAGCTTGTAGAGGAGGTGAAGAAAGCCCTTCTTGTCGGCTCCCAAGGTGTGGGCGATGTGGAGATTGTCGATTCGCTGGCCGATATCGTGAGCCTGCCCGCCCTCCGTCTTGCCGGTATGGAAGAATCGGTGGTCGAGGCACCGCTTGAGTTGCTGTCTGCCCCTGCTGAGGAAGCTGCTGAGGAAGTGCGCAAAGCCGAAGCGGAGCGTGTCATAGTGGAGAACGCACGCAAGGAAGCTGAGAAATCCCGTGAAACGGCTGAGACAAAGCGTGCTTCATCTGAAAGTACCCGCGCATCTGCTGAAACTACGCGTATCAATGCCGAAAAGGAACGTGTGACAGCCGAAGGTCTCAGGAAAACGGCAGAGACAGAGCGAGGCAAAGCTGAAGCGGTCCGACAGACGTCTGAGACCGGACGGGCAACTGCCGAAACCGGCCGTGTTACTGCCGAAGGTAAACGTGTCAGCGCCGAGGAGGAACGTAAAAATGCTGAGACAGTGCGGGCCAACGCAGAGTCAACCCGACAGACAGCCGAAACGGGTCGTGTCAATGCTGAAACCGGTCGTGCTACAGCAGAAGGTAAGCGCGTTACTGCTGAGAATGCCCGAAGTACTGCTGAGGATACACGTAATAGTGCGGAAACTAACCGCCAAACAGCCGAAACCGGACGCGTAAATGCTGAAAGTGGCCGTGTAAATGCTGAAAGTGGCCGTGTAAATGCTGAAAGTACCCGTGTCACTGAATTTGCTGCCCTCAAGCAGGAATCGGAGACGGCTACTGCGAATGCTACTGATACGGCAGAACATCCTACCTACATCGGTGCAGACCACTATGTATACCAATGGGATAAGAACGCTAAAGAATACGTTAAGACGGATATCTATGTGAAAGGCAAGCCGGGAGATACATTCACCCTTCTTGGACGTTACGATACGCTTGATGCCTTAAAGACTGCTGTACCTGACGGGTCAAACATCACTGGTTTCTATTCCGTTGGAACTGCATTGCCTTATACATATTATGCCTGGTATAACGGTGATTGGCAAAGTCAAGGACAATTGCAAGGTCCAAAGGGCGATAAAGGAGAGAAGGGGGATACGGGAGCGCAAGGTCCTCAAGGCGTACAAGGTCCACAGGGCATGAAAGGTGATACCGGTGCCACAGGACCGCAAGGAGTAAAAGGTGATACTGGTGCTACCGGTCCTGCTGGTGCAAAAGGCGCCACTGGTGCACAAGGAATACAAGGTCCAAAGGGCGATAAAGGAGACAAAGGTGATACGGGTGCAAAAGGCGCTACCGGTGCTACTGGTGCCACGGGTGCAGCAGGTGCAAGTGCCAGTATTACCGGTGCTACTGCTACGGTTGACGCCAACATCGGTACGCCCTCCGTGACCGTTTCTCTCGGTGGTACCGCATTGGCCAGAACCTTTTCCTTTGCTTTCAAGAACCTGAAGGGTGCTACCGGAGCAAAAGGCGCTACGGGTGCTACCGGAGCTACTGGACCTAAAGGGGCGACTGGTGCGCAAGGGCCACAAGGGCCGCAAGGTGTCGGTGACCCGACAGTTACCGGTGTGAATACGGTCACGACATTGACCTCCCTGCCGATTTCCAAGAGAAGTATCACTGCAAGTTTGGGCTCTGCCACGAACATCAGCCTTGCTTCCGGAATGTCAGTGGGTAATGATTTGTATATCCGTTGCGTCGCATCGGCAGCATTCACACAGCCGATACCCAATACCGGGGCGTTCACTTCGATGTCCGGTACTTCAATCAGTGTTTCCGCTGGAGATATCTTTGAGATTAGTATCTGGTGCTATGCCGCTGGTGCCTATTCAATATCCGTAAAAACAAGGGACTAAAGTTTATGAGTGTATTAAAAAGACGAAGCAATAATATAAAGGACGGTCAGTATGTGATTGCATTCTCCGACAGTAGAGCCTTAATAGATATTTCCAAGGATTGTGGAATGACATGGACCAGAAAACAGCCTTCCGACCTTACTAATGTAAACGAATACTTTTTCAGCAACGATAAAACGAGGATAGCCATGTCCGGAGACGGTAGACATATCTATTGCTCATGCTATATGGCAAATGTGGGATTATTGCGTTCTACGGATTTTCTGGAGACGGCAGAACCTTTCAAGCCTGATAATTGCTATTCCGTGTACTCGATAGCCTGCAACGGCAGGGGGAATCTGGTCGCTATTGTATGCAAGAATAACAATAACAAATATGATTTGATGCTTTCCGGGGATTATGGGAAGACATGGTGGGTCTCCAATGGATTAAAAGACAGTACTGTGCATCTCATGGGTGTAGAAATGTCTCATTCTGGTAGATACATAGTGGCATATGCATCATCCCCTAATTATACTGTCCATGAACTATATGTATCTTCCGATTATGGAGAAACTTTTAGCAGTGAAATATTCAGGGGACCTATCACAAAGATTGCCATTTCCGGTGACGGCAAATACATGTTGTGTTGCTGCAATAGGGAGAGTTCATCAAAGTTATACTATGCCTATTATTCCGGGGATTATGGGAAGACATGGACTAAAATTACCGATTCGAGTTTCTCCGCCCGTACATTGGCCATATCCTATGACGGGAAATATATGGTTATAGAGGGGGGGTACTCTTATTCCGGTGCACGTATATCCGCTGATTACGGAAAAACCTGGGCATTGAAACATTCCGTTATTGGAAATAGCTTTGCTTTGGGGCTTTCGTCTGACGGAAAGTATGCGATAGCACAGGAAAGTTCTTCTCCGTATCGTATGTTCAAATCTTCGGATTATCTGGGCTCATTTACTGAAATAAATACGGCACCGCTTACATCAGGTATTAGAGCGAATTACCGATTTATCATAATGAATAAAAATAGGCTTTAACAATAATGCAATATATACATATTTATTCAGAGGAGAAAGTTGTCCGTCTTGATTTTGAACTGGACGGAAACTATGAAGTGGGTACAACCTATGAGGATTACCTGAATGGAGCCTGGGTACCGTTGAATGCGGAACAAAAAGCATTTTATGAAACCCATCCGGCAGCGTCTGCAAAGGAAATTCTTGAATGTGAATTAATCCCTCCCTATGAGCCGACTTTGGAGGGTGTGAAGAGCGCGAAGGTCAATGAAATTGCTGTTTACGACGGGTCCGATGCCGTGAATTCCTTTACGCTTGGTGGTAAGCGGATGTGGCTTGACAAGGATACGCGGGTAGGACTGGTGAACTCAATTACTATCGAGCAGGCTGTGGGTAAGGAGACAACCGTGCTGTGGTATGATACCGTGAAGTATGTAATCCCCATTCCTCTTGCCTTGCAGATGCTGGCCGCACTGGAACTGTATGCCTTGGAATGCTATAATGTCACGCAGGAACATCTGGCCGTGGTTATGGGACTTGCTACGAAAGAGGAGGTCGGAGCATATGATTACACTTCTGGTTATCCTGAAAAATTAGTGTTCAACCTTTAAATTGATGGCTTATGATTTACTTATATTTTATGTCGCTGTTTTTGCTCACTATGTACATAATGTATGCGGTGAGAGTGTGCGGAGTGCCTTGGAGCTTGTCTGATACCTACTATCAGTTGAAGAAGCGGAATCGTCCGGCATGGCTGTTCCAGATAGCTATGATTGTTCCTGCCATGCTGCTTATGCCGGTGTGGATTGAATGCTCATCGGAGAACCTGCAATGTTTGGCATTTCTTGCTTGCGGTGGGCTGATGTTCGTCGGGACAGCCCCGCTGTTCAAGGAGGAATTTCAGAGCAAAGTACATTATGCAGGGACAGTAATAGCCGGATTAGCTACAATTCTTTGGGTTTGTCTCTCCGGTATGTGGTACTTGCCTGCGGTTGCTTTCCCGATAGCCGTTGTTATCATGTTGAGATACCGGAAATGGCTGTTCTGGGCAGAGATGGCAGCGTTTGCTTGTGCTTATGTGGGGGTGCTTATAATTTGTATCGATTGTTAAACCGGGAGAAATGGAAATGAATGATTGGATTATGTTGGTGACCGCACTCGGTGGCATTGAGGGCATCAAGCAGCTTATTAAGTGGTGGATGTCGCGCAAGACCAATGCGCGTATTGAGGATGCCCATGCGGATGTTGAGGAGTTCAAGGCATTACGGGAGTACAACGAGTTCCTGCAGAAGCAGCTTTCGGTGAAGGAACAGCGGTTTGTGGAGCAGACAGACCGGCTCCGTAAGGCACAGGATGAGCTGTTTACACTGAAGGAGACTAATTCTGACTTGAAACTGGAACTGGCACTGAAACGGTGTGAGAGAAAGAAGTGCGGTGACAGAGAACCGCAAAACGGATATTAATTAAAGATTAGAAGAGGAGGAAAAGAAATGAGTGTACCAAGAGGATTGAGAAACAACAATCCCGGCAACATCCGTCTGAGCAAGGACAAATGGCAGGGATTGAGAGAGAGACAGGAAGATAAAGAATTCTTCCAGTTCGTCAGCATTGAATGGGGCTACCGTGCGTTGATGCGCACGTTGCAGAACTACCGGTGGAAACACGGGATGAAAACCATTAGTGATTTTATAACCCGATGGGCACCGCATAAGGAAAACGATACCGGAGCTTATATCCGCAAAGTATGCCGTGAAATGGAGGTGCCAAACACCTATATCCCGGACATTGAGGACAAGGCAACGGTGTGCGCTTTTGCCGCTGCCATCTCGTTGGTAGAAAACGGCATCCCGGCTGTGATGGAGGACGTAGAGAAAGGATGGAAACTGTTATGAAACGGTTGCCTTGGATATTGGTTGCGCTGCTGGCGGTTGCTTGTGTGGCGGCTTGGCTTCGCCCGCATGAGCAGCCTCCGGCTGAAGTTCGTGTAGAAACGAAGATAAAGACGGTTGTCAGGGTAGATACGATGCTTATCTCTGCGCCGATGGCTGTGTTCTGGCGTTTCGTGCCGGATGATACGACACGGATAGGTGATACCTTGCTTCATCGCCGACAAGTAGTGTATTCAGACAGCTCGTATCGGGCTGTGGTGAGCGGATATGTAGACCCTCGGCTGGATAGTTTACAGGTATTTCCTAAGACGGTGTATCAGACGGTGACGAATGATATATACCATCCAGTCGCCATCAAGTCGAAGAAGAAGCGGTGGGGATTTGGCTTGCAGGCTGGGTATGGCCCGGGTGGATGGTATGTCGGTGCCGGAGTGAGTTATAATTTGTGGCAATGGTAAGATGATATAAAAAAGACTATTTTATTCATTTCTTTTTGTTTGTGTATTCAATTAATTTTGTATTACTTTGTAGTTGTTTCATTATAAATAGATATCACATGGCTTTTTTACAAGATGTATTTAAGGATTCTGGAGTTCCAACATATACTTTTGTCGAACCCAATGAATATATTAAAATTGTTGTGACTTTGAGTACTAAAGGTAGATGTTTAGTTGTAGAAGGTCCTTCTGGTATCGGTAAGACTACTTGTGTTTTAAAAGCGCTTGAATACTTAGGTATGGGAGATTCAATCCAATTGTTAACTCCTCGGAAAAAGAAAGATATATTATCAATAGAAAAAAGTATTGGATAATAATGAGAATATTGGAACTGTCATAATTGATGATTTTCATTGTTATCCATAGAAAATAAGAATAGATTATCAGACTTAATGAAAAACTATTTGCAGATGAAAGATAGAGAAGATGTAAAAACTTGTCTTATTGGAATCAATAAGAGCAGGCGATAGTTTTAGGTTTAGTTGGC
>ENA-OQCB01001086-OQCB01001086.1-human-gut-metagenome-genome-assembly--contig:-NODE-1086-length-11198-cov-6.091771_pt1 | contig 11198 bp, 9 predicted proteins | sample MGYA00242493_ERZ504568 | MGnify/ENA primary metagenome ERZ504568 (study PRJEB26092, sample SAMD00036229) | human gut metagenome | host: Homo sapiens | study: EMG produced TPA metagenomics assembly of...
ATAGCTTTTTAAGTGATACGTGTCAAGCAAAAAATGCTGCTATGTAACATATTTAAATGAAATATGCTAATTTATAACAACTTAGAGTAATGACTTGACGGATGCTTCCAAATCCTTGATATCCTCGCCACGAAGTTTCAATTCGTTGTTGCGGTTAATCAAAAAGATAGATGGAACCTGGCGAACATTATATACAGCTACATTGGTGGAATAAACTCCGTTGCCGTCACGCACACATATCCAAGGGAGGTTGGCTGCTGCCGTTTTCCAGTAGTGTTCGTCCGCATCGAGAGAGATCTGGTAAATTTCCAATCCCTGTGAAGCATACTTATTATATAGTTCGCGAAGCAACATATTGTGGGGAGCGCCTGCCGGTGACTGGAATACGGAGAAGTCGAGTAATACGACTTTGCCTTTCAGGTCAGTCAACTTGCGCACATTCCCGTGTATGTCGCGCAAAGCAATGTCGATGATGCCGGTTTCTACAATTTTTTCCTGTGGAATCTCCAGTGCTTTTGCCTGGGGTTGACGTGTGTTTTTCATACCTTTAATAACGATATTATAAAGGTTCTTGGAGCGTACTGCATCGGGATATGTATTGTTGAGGCTGGTAGCTACGGCTGCAAAACATTTCACATCGTCTTTGTTGTTCAACGGATCGAATATCAGATAGTTGTTGAGCTTTTGGAACAGGGCGAAATAAGCGGCTGCCGTATTCGGTGCTGCGAATATATAGTTTACTTTCACATCCTCTTTATAGTTATTGAGCAACGTGGCCAGGCTGTCTTCGAAAATATCGTGGCTGATATTATTGTTGCGTAATGTAGCTAGCAAGTCGTCCACATTCTTTTGAAGAGCGATTTGTTTCAGCGTTAGCTCTTTTATTTTGTTGCTGTTTCCGGAACCTTCTATGGTGTACGCAGTTGAAAAGTCTACATACGGTGCTTTTATCTGGAGCGTTTCGATAGAATCGACAGAAAAGTTAATGACTTTGTCGTCTATTCGCAAACGGTAAAATTCGGGTGATTCGGGGCGGGGCTGTTTGAAACTGAATGCTCCTTCTCCTTTCAGTTTGACCGAGTCCAATGCGGCGATCCCTTCAAGGCCGGACGCTTCGAGATAAAGCATTTTTCCGTCGGCTCCTGAAATATCTCCGTTCACTTGGAATTTAGGACCGGAACTACAAGCTGTAATAGTAAGTGCGGCAAGCGCAACAAAAGTAATCTTTTTCATATCTCGTGTGTTTTTTACAAGGTGCAAATATACGTCTTTTCGAGATTAGTCAAAGCATTTTGCAGTGTTCTTCATCCTAATTTAGAAAAAAAATCAGTTACTAACTAACTTTTTAGCTCATTTCCACCTAATTACCACGATAAATGTATATCTTTGCAGGAATTTTGAAAGAAAAAGTATAGATAAAACAATTTTTATGATTAACCCAATTGTTAAGACGATCGAGTTACCTGATGGAAGAACCATCACACTCGAGACGGGAAAGTTGGCAAAACAGGCAGACGGTTCTGTAATGCTACGCATGGGAAACACCATGTTGTTGGCTACTGTTTGTGCCGCTAAAGATGCAGTTCCCGGAACAGATTTTATGCCTTTACAGGTAGAGTACAAAGAAAAATTTGCGGCATTCGGCCGTTTCCCCGGTGGTTTTACCAAAAGAGAAGGTCGGGCTTCTGATTATGAGATCCTGACCTGCCGTCTTGTTGACCGTGCTCTCCGCCCCTTATTCCCCGACAATTATCATGCAGAGGTATATGTAAATATCATCCTCTTCTCAGCAGATGGTGTAGATATGCCGGACGCATTGGCAGGACTTGCAGCTTCTGCAGCACTTGCTGTTTCAGATATTCCATTTAACGGACCGATTTCCGAAGTGCGTGTAGCGCGTATTGACGGTCAGTTTGTAATCAATCCGACTTTTGAGCAACTGGAAAAAGCTGATATGGACCTTATGGTGGCTGCTACTTATGAAAATATCATGATGGTAGAAGGCGAAATGCACGAAGTATCCGAAGCAGAATTGCTAGAGGCTATGAAAGTGGCTCACGAAGCAATTAAGGTACATTGCAAAGCTCAGATGGAGTTGACTGAAGAAGTTGGCAAAACCGTAAAACGTGAATATGACCATGAGGTAAACGACGAAGACTTGCGTAAGGCAGTTCGTGAAGCTTGTTATGACAAGGCTTATGCTGTTGCTGCTTCCGGAAATAACAATAAACATGAACGTTTTGCTGCTTTCGAAGCTATTTGTGAAGAGTTTAAGGCTCAGTTCTCAGAAGAGGAACTGGAAGAAAAAGCGGCTTTGATCGACCGCTATTATCACGATGTAGAAAAAGAAGCAATGCGCCGTTCTATTCTTGATGAAGGCAAACGCCTGGATGGTCGTAAAACTACCGAAATTCGCCCGATTTGGTGTGAAGTAGGTTACCTACCCGGTCCTCACGGATCTGCTATCTTTACTCGTGGTGAAACTCAATCACTGACTTCTGTCACACTGGGTACAAAACTCGATGAAAAGATTATTGACAATGTATTGGAACACGGAAAAGAACGTTTCCTGTTACATTATAATTTCCCTCCTTTTTCCACTGGTGAGGCAAAAGCACAACGCGGCGTAGGTCGTCGTGAAATTGGTCATGGCCACTTGGCTTGGCGCGCTTTGAAAGGACAGATTCCTGCTGACTATCCGTACGTAGTACGTGTTGTTTCAGAAATTCTCGAATCTAATGGTTCTTCTTCTATGGCTACCGTATGTGCCGGAACATTGGCATTAATGGATGCAGGTGTGAAGATCAAGAAGCCGGTATCAGGTATTGCAATGGGACTGATTAAGAATGCAGGTGAAGATAAATATGCAGTATTGTCTGATATCCTCGGTGATGAAGACCACCTCGGAGATATGGACTTCAAGGTGACTGGAACAAGAGATGGTATTACTGCTACGCAAATGGATATTAAGGTAGACGGTCTGTCTTATGAAATCTTGGAACGTGCATTGAACCAGGCTAAGGAAGGGCGTATGCACATCTTGGATAAGATTGCTGAAACAATCGCTGAACCGCGTGCAGACTTGAAAGAACATGCTCCCCGCATTGAAACCATGACAATTCCTAAAGAATTTATCGGTGCTGTGATTGGTCCTGGTGGTAAAATAATTCAAGGTATGCAGGAAGAGACCGGTGCTGTCATCACTATCGAAGAAACAGAAGGTGTGGGACGTATCGAAGTTTCAGGTACTAATAAGAAATGTATTGACGATGCAATGCGCATGATCAAGGCAATTGTTGCTGTTCCCGAAGTGGGTGAAGTGTACAAAGGTAAGGTTCGTTCTATCATGCCTTACGGTGCGTTCATCGAATTTTTGCCGGGTAAGGACGGTTTGCTGCACATTTCTGAAATAGACTGGAAACGTTTGGAAACAGTGGAAGAAGCCGGAATTAAAGAGGGTGACGAAATTGATGTAAAATTGATTGATATTGATCCTAAAACCGGTAAATTCAAACTTTCTAGAAAGGTTTTGTTGCCAAGACCGGAAAAGAAGTAAAAAAGTGACAGTTTTAATATAATATAGAATAACCCGATTACTAGAAGTCGGGTTATTTTTTTGTCTAAACTTTTGCTTTTCTGCAAAAGTTTCCGTTGAGTTATTACATAAATATTTTAAGGGTAACACTACTGTTGAGGAAGAAAAATGTATTCTTAACTGGGTGAATGAATCGGAGGAAAACCGTCGGACATTGCAGAAAGAACATATGTTGTTCGATATTGCCCTTTTCACCAATACCAAAATAAACAATAAGGGAGAGAAAGTGGCTGTGGGTACTCATATCTTACCTATGTTAAGGTAAGAGTGCCCGTATAGCTGCCGTTATAGTAGTAGCAATCAGTTGTGCTTTTTTATTCAAGGAGTATCATTATGGTAATACAGCGCATCTGCAGACAGTGACAGTGCCTGCTGGCCAGCGAGCACAGATTACTTTGGCAGACGGTACGAAAGTATGGCTGAATGCACAGCCTACATTAACATACTCCCATGATTTCGGACGGAATGAGAGGAATGTGGAACTAGACGGAGGAGCTTACTTCGAGGTGGCGAAAAATAAAGAAATCCCATTCTATGTAAATACGGAAACTAATCAGGTGAGAGTAGTGGAAACACATTTTAATGTGTGTGCTTACCGGGGTAGCAATGAATTTACAACTACTTTGCTTGAAGGTATTGTCGATATCTATGCGAAAGGCAGCGAACATTCGCTTACACGTCTGGGGGTGAACGAGGTTTTTATTTTCTGGGACGGAAAGTTCAGAAAGGAGCGTTTTACTGATTTTGATTATCTCCGTTGGAAAGATGGTTTATACTGTTTTGATGATACTCCTTTTAACCTGTTGCTTGGTAAACTGGAGAAATATTATAAAGTGAAGATCGTTGTGGAGAATCCGAAAGTACTGAATTATCGTTGCACGGGTAAGTTTAAAGATCAGGATGGGGTGGAACACGTACTGAAAGTAATTCAGAAAGATCATTCGTTTATTTACTCCATAAGTGCCGAAAAAGACAGTATCTTTATAAAATAAAGAAATGAGCTCACGCTAAATATATACCTTAAATTAGTACTAACCCTTAAAAGCATAACAATTATGAATAACAGTCAATAGCATCTCATTAAAAGAGAATCGGAAAGTACCCCCATACTTTCCGATCCGAAACAGTCAAAAATCGACCTTAATCAATTTATTAACTTAACACGTTGCAAAGATATGAGAAAAATTTCTTTGAAAGGGCTTTTTTGCCCAAAAAGTTTAGAATCTAAGCAAATAATACTAACTATGAAGATCACTTTATTCCTTCTTCTGTTCGTAACATTTCAAGCTTATTGTGAGAATGGATACTCTCAGAGTGTAAAAATCAGCATTCCCCACTCAACGCTGAAAGTAAGTGAGTTACTCTCTAAAATAGAGTCACAGACCAACTATTTGTTTGTCTACAACAAAAAAACAGTAGATGTAAAACGGGTAGTTAATGTAGCTGCCAACAATCAGTCGGTATCCGAAATTTTGGACCGAGCTTTTGAAGGCACAGGTATTCATTATGTAATGGAAGGCAATATTCTCTGCATCCCATACCCAGTTCTCTTACGGGCAGGAGGAATTCTCAATAGCCTATTGGATGTGTATTAAAGAAGGTGGCAAGCTAGGAGATATTTATGGAAATGCTTTTGTTTGCAATGGCGATGGTTCTATTCAAGTAAACGCTGACGGTTCGCCGGTGAATAAGACCGGAAATAAAGACCTGCCGGAGCTTTAAAGGTGGATGAATAGTTTATAATTATAGGTGTAACTTTTTTTGATTCAAACGTGTTTCTCCGTGTATTAGGAAATGAGAGGAGAAAGATTGTGAGGGGGTGAAGTCGAGGGGGCTTCGCTCCCTTTTATTAAAAATACTCCCTCCTTTAAAAGAAAGAGGGCGTTAAGGCAAAAAATAGTTGAGGTGTTTTTTTCCATATATTTGCTTTGAGGGTGATAGAAGCATATTGATTTGTGTTGATTATCAGCGTTTTATCAATACGATAAAAACGGTGAAACTCAAGAATGGGAAGTTTGTGTTATTTATAAATTTGTATCGGAAGTTCTCCTTTCAATGCCCCTAGCGCATTGAAAGCCAATGATTCCATTTCGTTTTCTCCGGGATAAATATGGATCGGAGCTAAAAAAGAAATACGTTTTTTGAGTCGTGAAATGACATAATCGGAGTAAGCAATCCCTCCTGTCAGGAGAATAGCATCTATCTTCCCACAAAGTACAGTAGCGGCGCCACCTATTGCTTTTGCTACGTTATAAATCATGGCGTCCAATACGAACTCCGCTTTTTTGTCTCCTTCTTCTATGGATTTGATAATCACAGGTACATCGGTAGTACCCAAGTGAGCTGTCAGTCCCGCACGTCCGGAAATACGCTTCTTCAATTCATCTTTGGTGAACTGTCCGCTAAAACAAAGGTCGATGAGTTGACCGGCAGGCAGTGTACCTGCACGTTCCGGCGAGAAAGGGCCTTCGCCGTCCAACGCATTGTTTGCATCAATAGCCCGTCCATGGCGGTGAACTGCAATAGAAATACCACCTCCCAAATGGCAGATGATTAAATCAAGGTCTTCGTATTGTGTTCCCTGCTCTCTGGCGAAGCGGCGTGCTATTGCTTTCTGGTTCAAGGCATGCCAAATTGTAATTTTGGGCATTAACGGTGAGCCTGTGATACGGGCTATATCTTCCAGTTCATCCACTACTCCCGGATCGGCAATGAAAGCACGACAATTGGGTAAGGAAGAAGCAAGTTTGTCTGCAATTAATCCTCCAAGGTTACAGGCATGAGTGCGCATGGCGTGTACCGTATCACGTTTCATGGCTTCATTTACCTCATATACTCCACCCGGTATCGGTTTTACCAGTCCTCCGCGTCCGATGACTGCATCAAAGTCAAAAGGTATCTTATTGGCTTCCAACTCCTGGAGTACCAGATTCTTCCGAAATTCAAACTGGTCTACCACTTGTGAATAAACGGATAATTCTTCTACTGTATGGCTGATATTACGGACCAGTAGCGGAGTTTCATTTTCATATACTGCAATCTTCGTCGAAGTGGAGCCGGGATTGATAACTAGAATTTTCATCAATATTGATTTTTGAATTATGAATTATTGGGGACTTGATTTATTTGTTTTCTGCATTCACAGTCTCCTGAGACTTGCAGGCAAGCCATTGCCATGCTATAATATTTGGACAAGCCGGAGTCACTACGAGACGGAAGTACCACTGGGCAGATCGGTCCTTGCAATAAACCCGCCATTTCTGCCTGTGCAAACAGGGACACAGATTTGTAGAATGCATTACCCGATTCTATATTGGGGAATATCAGCACATCCACTTGTCCGTTGATAGGAGATACAATACCTTTAATATCGCCGCTTGCCTGCTCGCAGGCGGTACGTACATCCAGCGGGCCGTCAATAATTACATTTCCGAACTCTCCGGCTTCGGCAAGTTCCACGATATTTACATAATCCAGTGAGTGGGGAAACTTGGCGCTTACTTTTTCCGTACAGTGGATTAAGGCGATACGTGGTTGTTCAATACCGAAGTGGCGGCACGTGCATATAGCATACCAGATCATTTCTATACGTTGTTGCAAAGTGGGACGCGGAATAACGGCAGCATCCGAGAAGAAAAGTAATTTGTGATACGTTGGAATTTCCATTACCGCCAGATGCGTAAGAATTTTCCCTTTCGGAAGCAATCCTTTTTCTTTGTCAAGTATAGCGTGCAACAGGTTGTCCGTATTAATAATTCCTTTCATCAGAATATCTGCTCCTCCCTCACGGACAATGCGTACCGCTTCGCGTGCTGCCTCGTCCGAATCTTCTATATGGATGATTTTTATGTATTCGGGATATTGTTTGAGTGTAGGATATTTTTCCAGAATAGCCGAATCTCCGATCATCAGAAACTCCGCAATTCCTTCTTCCAATGCGCGGGTAATAGCATATTCCGTGTTAGGATCATTGGCACAGACTACGGCAATCCGTTTTCTATGATTTAGTTTTTTGAGATGAGCCGTCAATTGGGCAAAACTTTGAATAGGTTCCATAACGTTAGATTTTTAGCAAATATCAGAAAAAGGATTGAGAAAATAGCGATTGCAATCCGAAAAATTACATCCATTATGTAACATTTTGCTATATTTTATTTGTTTTGGTCGATAGATATGCATGGAATCGTTTTTTCCTGTATTTTTGCAAATGAATCCCCCAATGAAATAAAAAAGACATGAAACAGTTTAAAAATCTATTTTTGTTAGCTTAATCCTCCTTTGTTGGCTGTTCATTTCGTGCAAGACGACGAAGGTTCCTGAAGGTTGGTCCTTGGTCTGGAAAGAAAACTTTAATCAAAAAAAGAATTTTGATTCAAAGGTGTGGAGTAAGATTCCACGAGGAAAGTCGGATTGGAATAATTACATGACTGACTTTGATTCTTGTTATGCAATGCGTGAAGGCAAACTGGTGTTGAGAGGTATCGTCAATCAGGTTCAGCCCAATGACACGGCTCCTTATTTGACGGGCGGTGTTTATACAAAAGGCAAGAAGGCTTTTATAAACGGGCGTATTGAAATTTGTGCCAAGTTGAATGCTGCGAAAGGGGCATGGCCGGCTATCTGGATGTTACCCGAAAAAGCGGCATGGCCGTCCGGTGGCGAAATTGATATTATGGAACGTTTGAATAACGATTCAATTGCTTATCAGACTGTTCATTCTCATTATACCTACACATTGGGCATCACAGAAAATCCCAAGTCTCATTCCACGGGACCTATTTATCCTGACCGGTACAATGTTTACGCAGTAGAAATGTATCCGGACAGCCTTTCATTTTATATCAATGATATGCATACGTTTACCTATCCTCGTATACAAACAAAAGAAGAAGGGCAATACCCTTTTAACCAGCCTTTTTACCTGCTGATTGATATGCAATTGGGAGGCTCGTGGGTCGGAGCGGTCGGTCCTGAAGATCTTCCGGTAGAAATGGAAGTGGACTGGGTACATTTTTATCAACGGAAGTCAAAAAAATAAGAACATATATGGATATTCAATTTCCTCCTTTTTTGCAGAAAGGTGATAAAGTAGTTATCGTATCGCCCTCCAGTAAGATAGACAAACAATTCCTGAAAGGTGCCAAGAAACGGATTGAATCATGGGGGGTGAAAGTTGTTATGGGAAAGCACGCCGGAGGTTCATCCGGGCGATATGCCGGCACGATCAGCCAACGTCTGAAAGATTTGCAGGATGCAATGGATGATCCGAAAGTGAAAGCTATCCTTAGTAGTCGTGGAGGATATGGAGCTGTACATCTGATAGATAAGATTGATTTTACGGCATTTCGTGAATATCCGAAATGGTTGTTGGGCTTCAGTGATATTACTGCATTGCACAATCTGTTTCAGAAAAACGGATATGCTTCGTTGCATTCGTTAATGGCACGTCATCTTGCGGTAGAGCCGGAGGATGATCCGTGTACAAACTATTTGAAAGATATCCTGTTCGGAAACTTGCCTTCTTATACTTGTGAGAAACATAAGTTGAATAAGCAGGGCAGTACGCAGGGGGTTCTTCGTGGGGGGAATATGGCGGTAGCTTACGGTTTGCGCGGTACTCCTTATGATATTCCGGCAGAAGGAACTGTGCTGTTTATCGAAGATGTCAGCGAACGACCTCATGCCATTGAACGCATGATGTATAATCTAAAATTGGGCGGTGTACTTGAAAAATTATCTGGACTGATTGTCGGACAGTTTACGGAATATGAAGAAGATTGTTCGCTGGGCAAAGAGTTGTATGCTGCTCTGGCGGATTTGGTAAAAGAGTATGATTACCCCGTTTGCTTTAATTTTCCTGTAGGGCATGTTACTCATAATTTGCCGCTTATAAACGGAGCAAAAGTAGAGTTTACGGTTGGAAAGAAAAATGTAGAATTAAAGTTTATTTGTTAATAATCTATTTCATCTGAACAATGCTGTGATGAAAATGACTAATTTTGAGACTTTAATAGAAAAGAGGATGATGAAAAAGAAAATTATGATAGTATTGGTAAGTGCCTTTTTGTTATTATCAGCATTCTCCTGCGGAGGTGGCAATAAGGCAAATAGTACAAGTGAACAAAACGAAAAGATAGTTGTGAATGTACCACAGTTTGATGCAGATAGTGCTTATCTGTATGTAAAGAATCAAGTAGATTTTGGTCCTCGTGTTCCTAATACAAAGGGGCATGTAGCTTGTGGAAATTATCTGGCTAAGCAATTAAAAGATTTCGGTGCGCAGGTGACCGATCAGTATGCCGATCTGATTGCTTATAACGGTACTTTGTTGAAAGCGCGAAATATTATCGGTTCTTATAAGCCGGAAAGTAAAAAAAGAATCGCTTTATTTGCCCACTGGGATACACGTCCGTGGGCCGATAACGATCCTGACGAAAAGAATCACAAGACTCCGATTCTGGGAGCGAATGATGGTGCAAGCGGAGTAGGAGCTCTGTTGGAAATAGCCCGTTTGGTCAATCAACGGCAGCCGGAACTTGGTATTGACATTATTTTTCTTGATGCCGAAGATTATGGTACACATGACCAGGATAATGAAGAATCATGGTGTCTGGGTGCACAATACTGGGCGCGTAACCCTCATGTACAGGGATATAATGCTCGTTTTGGTATCCTGCTTGATATGGTAGGTGGCGAAAATACGGTTTTCCTGAAAGAATCATATTCTGAGAGATTTGCGCCGGATATAAATAAAAAGGTGTGGAAAGCAGCCAAGAAATTGGGATATGGCAAAATGTTCATTGATGAAGACGGAGGAGGGGTGACGGATGACCATTTGTTTATCAACCGCCTGGCACGTATTAAAACGATCGATATTATTGCTTCCGATCCGGAAGGTGGTTTTACCCCGACCTGGCATACTATCAATGATAATATGGAGCATATAGACAGGAATACACTGAAGGCGGTCGGGCAGACTGTATTGGAAGTAATCTACAATGAAAAATAATCTCCTTGTTATTTAGAGTATTTAGAAATTTGTAAATAGCAATTATATATATGTCAATTAATGAATTACAAGACGAAGTGATTGCAGAGTTCAGTGACTTCGATGACTGGATGGATCGGTATCAACTACTTATTGATTTGGGAAATGAGCAGGAACCGCTTGAAGAAAAATATAAGACGGAACAGAATCTGATTGAAGGATGTCAAAGCAGAGTATGGCTTCAAGCGGACGAGGTAGACGGTAAGATTGTTTTTAAGGCGGAAAGTGATGCTTTGATTGTAAAAGGAATTATTGCCTTGCTGATAAAAGTCCTTTCAGGACACACTCCTGATGAAATCTTGAATACTGATCTTTATTTTATAGATAAGATAGGGTTGAAAGAACATCTGTCACCTACACGTAGCAATGGGTTGTTGTCCATGGTCAAACAAATACGAATGTATGCATTGGCATTCAAAGCAAAAGAGGGGGAAGTGAGAACTTCCCTTTTTTATGATATGCTTGTTGATCTTGTGAAAATTTTATGAAATTATAGATTTTATTCAGGAAAGCTTGTACATAGGTTTATGGAAGTTTTTGCTAGTTTTTCTGTTG
>ENA-OQCB01001087-OQCB01001087.1-human-gut-metagenome-genome-assembly--contig:-NODE-1087-length-11180-cov-3.740342_pt1 | contig 11180 bp, 12 predicted proteins | sample MGYA00242493_ERZ504568 | MGnify/ENA primary metagenome ERZ504568 (study PRJEB26092, sample SAMD00036229) | human gut metagenome | host: Homo sapiens | study: EMG produced TPA metagenomics assembly of...
TCCTGGCTGGGCGTATAGACCGTCAGCTTGCCGCTGCTGTCATAAACCGCAATGGATGCATGTGTCTCAATGGCGCTGTGGTGGATGGCAGGCGTGGAATAGGTATCTTCATATATATAATCCGCTGCCTTAAAGCCCGCTTCCACATCGCCGGCCCCCATATCCACCGGAAAAATAATATTACTTTCACCGTGAATGGAATACGCGCCTTCCTTCAGGGCCTCTCCGGGGTCAGTATAAAAGGGAAGTTCCTCATATTCCACCTGGATTAACTTCACTGCCTGCTCGGCAATCTTTACCGTATCCGCCGCCACGGCCGCCACCTTATCTCCCACATACCGAACCGTATCATCAAATACCCGTTCCGTCCTTGTGACCGTCAATCTCTTCCCCGCAGCTGTTATACTTTGTGTCCGGGGCGTTTAAATAGCACACCACTCCGCGGACGCCCTCCAGTGCCTCTGCCCTGCTTGTATCAATCTTCTTTATCCTGGCATGGGGCACAGGGCTGAACAATATTTTAGCGTGGAGCATTCCGGGGAACTCCAGGTCAGCCGTATATTTAAACTGCCCGGTTACCTTCATGGCCGCGTCGCGGACCGGTATGCTCTGTCCTATGATTCCCATTCAGCGCTCCTCCTTCTTTCCCCCGGCCTTTGCCTCCATCATCCGCCTTGCGGCCAGTCTGATTGCCTCCACAATCTTCACGTATCCCGTGCATCTGCACAGGTTATTGGAGATGCCGTTGTTCCTGATTTCCTCCTCTGTCGGATTCTCAATCCGGTCCAGAAGCGCCTTGGCTGACATCACCATTCCCGGCGTGCAGTATCCGCATTGTACTGCCCCGGCGTCGATAAACGCCTGCTGAATGGGGTGCAGCTCCGTGCCGTTTGAAAGGCCTTCTATGGTCTCAATCTTCTTTCCTTCCAGGTTCCGTGCAAGCACCAGACAGGAATTCACCGCTTCTCCGTCAATGATGACTTTGCAGGCCCCGCAGTCTCCGGTGCTGCATCCGCACTTTGCGCCTGTCAATCCCAAAACCTCCCGCAGCACGAATAGCAGGGTCCAGTTTTTTTCTATGCTGACTTGTGTTTTCTTTCCGTTTATATCCAGACTTACCTGTTCCATTGTCTCACTCCCATGTGTTTATATTCTGTCATCTCCCATAATGCAGCCGACCACTTCTTCCTTTGTTATGGTTCCGAAATATGGTCTTATATCTAATTCTTCAAAAACGCGGCTGACGGCGTCCCTCTCATAAACCACCCCGTTCAGCAGCTGTTCTATATCTTTCATCTCCATACATCCCAGAAAGTCACCCTCAAACCGGATTTGTTCAATCCGCGAATTCTTTAAAGATGCCTTAACCGTTATGCTGCCTCCCCCAAACCGTTTTCCGTGTGTCAGGTCTGCCGGCGGGTTCTTTCCATACGTCCAGAGGAAGGATTCATATTTGTCACGGGCCAGGCACATAATCTCCCTGCGCTCGTTCCGGGATATTTCATATTCCTTTCCCCCTGATTCCCCAAAAAGGGCCTGCAGCAGTCTTTCCCTGAATTCCAGAACATCCATGTCATAGGAAAGATGTTCCGCTATGGTGGTTACCCTTGAACGCACCGACTTAATACCCTTTGATACCAGCTTATCCTGTTTTACCCGCAATGCCCTGCTCAGTATTTCTAAATCTGAACTGAATAACAGTGTTCCGTGAAACAGTACCCGGTTCTTATAGATTCTTACCGCGCTTCCTGATATCTTGGCGTCTCCCAGAACCAGGTCATTGCGCCCGTTAATCCCAGCCTGGATTCCCATTCCCCGAAGCGCTTCTACAACCGGTTTTAAAAAAGCAGAGTAGTCTGTGTTTGTAAAATCCCCATGCTCCATGATAAAGCTGAAACACAAGTTTCCCAAGTCATGGTAGACAGCGCCGCCCCCGCTGGTTCTTCTCACCACATCAATTTTGTTGGCCTTGACGAACTCCTCACATATCTCTTCATGGGTATTCTGAAAAGCGCCTACCACAATGGTGGGACGGTTCCTCCACAGCATGAGTACGGGCTCTCTGATGTCCTCTTTCTTTAAAAAATATTCCTCAAAAGCCAGATTTTCCGAACCCATAATACTGTTCGTCTCCACGTATATCATAGAAAGGCCCTCTCATTTCCCGCTGTTTTCCTAAAAAATATCCACATGGTGCAAGGCGCTCCATGTGGATATCCTCTTAAAATAATAAGTATGCTCTTTTTACTGCACGGCCGGTATTTCCCCTTCAAGCTTTACGTCGGTCACTTCATCCTCTGCTGCCTTTGGAAGAATCATGTTTAGCACAAGGGCAACCAGGGCCGTACCGGGAATGCCGGTAAAAATGGTTGTAACGGTTGACGGCAGAAATGCCAGGTTAGCCACTCCGAAATTGCCGCCGATGCCAATGGCCAGCGCAATGGCCAGGATGGTTGTGTTTCTCTCCGTAAAATCGCCCATGCTGATAACCCGGAGCCCGGACGCCGATATCTGACCGCACATTACAAGGACAGCTCCTGCCATAACACAGTTGGGAATCAGCGCAAGCAGCTGGGCCAGCTTTGGAAATACCGCAAAAGCAAGGAAAATGATTCCTCCCAAACCGGTGACAAAGCGGCTTCCCACGCCGGTCATTGCAACAATACCCACATTCGCGCTTCCCGTAATAACCGGAGCACCGTTAAAGGCAGATGCAAACATTCCCGTGATACCGCCGCCTCGGATGGTCCTGGATAATTCCTCCGAGGTGGGAAGCCGGTTGGATACCGCCGTCACAAGCCCCGTGGTGTCCCCCACCATTTCCATCAGGGTGCCGATGTGAACCGCGCAGATTGTCAGGATTGCTCCCACATTGAAGTTGACTCCCCATGCAAAGGGTTTAACCATGGAAAACCAGGAAGCCTCTCCGATGCTTGAAAAATCCACCATGCCAAGGGCCGCGGCAACAACGTATCCTATTACCATGCCGATTAATATACAACATTGTTTGATAAGGCCTTTTCCAAAAAAGTTCAGAAGAACAATCACCACAACGACCATTACAGCAATCGCCAATTCAGTCATCGCGGTTTCACTTTCCACATTAAAGTTTCCGAATGCCGTTGCGCCGATACAGATACCCACGGTCAGCACCACTGCCCCTGTGACGGTAGGGCTGAAATACTTATGTAAGTACCTGATTGCAATGGGACCCAGAATAAACAATACACCGCTTCCAACCAGGGCCGCCCCAAAAGCTCCGCCGATTCCGATATTGGGGTTATTGGCCGCCACCACCATTGGTGTAATCAGCGTAAAGCTGCCTCCTGATACAATGGGGAGTCTGGCTCCAATATGCTTTCCGATTCCAAAGGACTGGATAATGGTAGCTATACCGGTGATAAATAACGCACACTGAATTAATAAAGCAGTTTCTTTGACACTGAGCCCAAATCCCATCGCAAGCAGCATACCTACCGCAATCTGTCCTGTAAATGCCGATAGTACATGCTGGAATGCCAATGGAAACGCTACTGCCAATCGGGGTTTGTCTTCGATACCATAACTCATCATTCTCATAACTAACTCCTGTTTCTGATACTCCCGCCATTTCTGCCTAATGTATGAAGTTCTCCTTTTTTATTTTTTATATTCAAAACTTTTACCTGACGAATCGGCGCCATGTTTTGTCAGGAATTGGCAGGGCTTCCACAAAATACCTGTCTGTTTATTTGAAAAAGACAAACACAAGGGCAAATAAACATTATGCGGTATCCTTATGGAAACCGGTAGTTTGAATCCGTTCCGGCTTAGTTATCCAAATTGAGTCGTTTTGTCAAATCAGCCATCTTTGCACCCAGTGCCCTGGCTCTCTTTAATCCTTCCGGGTCGTCCATTTCCCCTGACCCATCCCCCGGATTCCAGAGACTGGCTCCTGCGTAAGTTCCCGCTCCCCCGTTGCAGACAACCATACCCTGTGTATGGTAAAATCCAAGGATTGCGTTCAGTGCCCCTTCCTGTCCTCCGTTTCTTGTTCCCCCTACTGCAATCGCAGCGCCCACCTTCCGGTTAAAAAATGTGGGATCCTTTTTTATAATATTCCAGGTAGGGCGGAACCGGTTGAAAAAGGCCGCCAGCTGTGCCGTAATATTCATCTCATAGACCGGTGATGCTATTATCATCCCGTCAGCCTGATATACCTTTTCATAGAGAGGGGTCATATCGTCCTCATATACTGTACACCGGACCGCGTCCTCTCTCAGACACTTATTGCAGTGAATGCAGAAGTTCAGCTTCCTTGCACGCAGTTCAATGAGCTCCACTTCCACGTCCCCTGTTTCCAGTGCGCCGTCCAGCGCTTCCCGCAATGCGGCATAGGATGATTTCCTTCTTGGGCTTCCACATATTCCGATAATTTTTACCATGCCGTGTACTCCTTCCGGGGCAGAACATCATTTTATTTTATACTCTATTTTTACATGTATCTTTTTTAACGCGCAAAATTCTCTTGTGCAATATACACAATTTTATTATGTGTTTTTGTTTATTATTATGCGTTTTTCTTAATTATATCAAAAAAACGGATTGTCAACGAATCCAAACCAGTTTCCGGATGAAACTGGTTACATCAGACTTTCTATGCCGTGGGCGGAATCTACAGCTTGTCTCCATACTCTTTTACATTATTTCTGGTAGTTTCCCTCAGCTTTAATTCCACCGGAAACAACACGCTTTTACTCTCTGCATTGCCCCTCAGTTTTTCCAGCAGCAGCCTGGCCGCACTTTCCCCAAGCTGGTAATTGGGTGCAACCACGGTTGACAGCGAGGGCAGCACAAAACTGGCCACCGGATTGTCGTCGAATCCCATTATCTCCATATCCTCCGGCACACGTATGCCGTGAAGCACCAGATATCTCATTGCCGCAATTGCCATCATATCGTTAAAGGCAAAAATAGCGGTGGGCCTCTCCTCCAGCCGCATCAAATGCCCGCACGCGTCATATGCATCCTGCAAATCTGCATAATGGGCTTTCACCATGCACAGACGGCAGTCCTTTTTTTCCATGAAAAAGTCATATACCGCCTTGCGGCGCCTCTCCGTCACCAAATAAGTGTCAGAAGTGCTGATTACCCCGAATACGCGGTTGCCTTCCCGGTACAGATATTCTAACGCCATCTGGACCCCTTTGTAATCATCACTGTAAACGTATGTCACATCCTTGGGTGATTCCGACTGCTCCATATTTTCAATCAATACATAGGGCACCTGAATCTTGGCCATGCGCAGCTCCTCGCTGTTAATAAAACCGGAGCCGGATATAATCATTCCGTCAACACTTCTCTGGTCCACCCTGCGCCAGAAATCCTCTATGCTGTCTGTTGAAAATACAAGGACCTTATAATCCGCCTCCCTCAATACAGCCTGGCTTCCTTCCACCAGCTGGTTGAAAAATTCATTGCAAAGGGTCGGGATTACACATAAGATGGTCTTTGTATAACCGGTTGACAGGCTTTTGGCGGAGGGGTTGGGTATGTAGTCCACCCGCTTCATGACCCCTATGATATGATTGCGTGTTTCCTCCGACACCTTCTCCGGCTGATTAATGCATCTGGAAACCGTTGCAACCGAAACCCCCGCCAGGTACGCAATTTGTCTGATATTCAAAATATAACCTCCTTTTTATGCATTATCTATACAGTATTATACTATATAAAGGAGTAAAACAGATAAAAAAACGGAGAAACCTGTTTTACAGGATTCCCGTTTTTATCTGTGAAAGTATCCGATATATCATCCCAGCCGTTCAAATCCCGGAACCTTAAGTACATCCGCCATTGTCTTTCCCGGCTTCAACTGTTCCTCTACCCTGAGTCCGGTATTGGTGAATATAGTGCGTTCCCCGCTTCTTGGCGCCCCTGTTTTCATGATTGGCAGGCCTAACGCAATTGCCAATTCAGCGTTTGGGTCGTCAATGACTCCTCCCGCCCTTCCGGACGCCACAACCAGCAAATCATGTTGTTTCATGAAACGGACCGTTTCAATTGCCTCTGTCAGTGTACCAATCTGGTTGGGCTTTAATATCATTCCCTGTATCGCGTCCATGTCGATTGCTTTCTTGGCCCTGTCAATGCTGGAGCATATAAAATCATCTCCGATCAATACAGCCTGTATCTCTTTCCTGGCTTTTTTGAATCCCTCAAAGTCCTCTTCCTGCAGAGCATCCTCAATAAACCCGATTGGATATTTATGCGCGATCCTGGAAAGCAGTGAGATCATTTCGTCCCTGTCTATATACGTTCCCTTATACAGATATGCGTCCCTTGCCTCATCATAGATTTCACTGGCAGCGCAATCCATGGAGAATATAATTTTATCTTCATACCCCAATGATGAGGCTGCTTCCATAAGCATATCAAACAATACAAACGGGTCATCCGATGGGGCGCCATATCCGCTGTAATTACCCATCACGGGCGGTTTTCCATTGTTGTATTTCTTAATGATATCTCCCATCTTCTGGAATATCTCCACCCCAATTCTGGACCCCTCATAGAATGTACTTACATTTTTAGGAATCACAATAAACTCCTGAAATGCAAGGGTATAATTCCCATATGTACCGCCGTTAATCATATTATATGCCGGCGCAAATACCCTCTCCGGCTCTTCCTCTGCCAGGTACCTCCATAATGGCTTTCCCACGCTGGCCGCCGCTGCTCTGGCGGCCGCACAGGAAACAGAATAGATTGCATTTCCTCCCAGATTCGTCTTATATCTGGTCCCGTCCAGCTCTATCATCCTATGGTCAACTGCCTGCTGGTCTGTCACATCCATACCAACCAAAGCCGGACCAATGATTTCCTCGATATTTTTTACTGCTTTAAAAACGCTGAGGCCGCCAAATAACTCTTTATTGTTATCCCTTAATACATACGATTCATTCTTCCCAACAGACGTGCCAGTGGATGCTCCCGCCCTTCCCATCTTACCATTTTCCGTATATATTTCAGTCTCTACCACAGGCCTTCCCTTAGAGTCCAGTACCTGTCTTGCCTTTACTTCCTTTATTCTGTTTCCATTCATCCTATTTTCCTCCCTTATTCCGCTTCCGGTACATACATCACGTTAAAATCGCACAGATTGGTCCCTGTATTTCCTGTAAGTATGGAATCCTGGGTACACTCCAGCGCCCCGCCGCAATCGTGGGTTCTGAATACGTCAAAAATATTAATACCCTTTTCAGAAAGCATCCGCAATGTCTGTGAATCCGTCAGTGCTCCCGCATACCTGGTTGTCCCATCTGTGCCCTCTGTATCCACCGATGCAAGGGCTGCGCCCGCAGTGTATCTGGCACCATGGGCAAATCCCAATGCAAGCTCATGGGAAGGACCTCCCGTTCCCCTGCATCCGTCCTCCACTTTCGTCGTGGTCTCCCCTGAACAGAATACAAAGCAGGGCGCCTTAATCGGTCTGTGATTAGCCTGTATCTCCCTTGCCATGGAGGCAAAGAAGTATCCTGCCTCCCGGCTTTCACCTTCGATAAAGGTGGAAAATACCATGGAGCTGATTCCCATTTCCCTGGCAGCTTCCACTGCAGCTTCACATGAATCCGGTACATTGTTAAGGCAGAAGTGCGTCACACCCTCTCCAAATGCTTTTGGGGTCTCATGCTCCGGATTATCTTCATACAGATATTTTAAAATAGACTCTGGCAGCTTGTCCTCCAGCTGATAATTCCTGATACAGTCCCGCGCATCCTGTATCGTAGTCTTATCCGGAGCCACCGGTGTGCCGAAAAACTGGAACGGTGCCTTGAAATCTACAGTAGGCTTTACCCCCACACCGTCTCCCACAATTATATTTACAATCTCAGCGCCATTTTTAAGTACCTGCTCCGCAAGGCGCCCGCCGTTGGTTCTGGAAATATGGCGTCTGACCGCATTGATTTCCTCAATCTTCGCGCCGGAGCGCAGCAGCATATCCTGGGCCTGTATCTCCTCCTGCAATGTGATGCCCTCTTTGGGGCATGTCAGTAAAGCGGAACTGCCTCCGCTGATGACAGAGATGAACAGGTCACCCGGCTTTCCCTTATCAATCATTTGTATTATATCTTCAGCGGCCCGGTACCCCTCTTCATTTGGAAGGGGGTGTCCTCCCACATAGACCCTGGTATTGATATAGGTATCGTTATCCTCTGCTATCTTCACGGATATAACACCTTCTGTCAGCTTCTCCTTCAATACATCACATACGGCCATGGCCATGGCATTACACGCTTTTCCCGCGCCAAAAAGATAGATATTGCCCAGTTTATCCATATCCCAGCGCTTTGTACCAATGGTCAGACGATTACCGTCCACAGACATAAGTTCCTTAATCAGATGGTATGCGTCCACCTTTGCCCACATGCGCTCCAGCAGTTCTGTAATCTTTTTCCTGGATTCCCTGTCTCCATGATTTAAAAGACTCTCTGTATTCTTAATTTTCCCCATTTTGCTGTCCTCCCCTTTTATTAAATAGCAGATAATTGACGATTAACAGAACCGGCATGACATATGCCTGGAAACAGTAGGGCGCATATTGGAAACAGGATACCCCCAAAAGATCCAGAGCAATGACAGCGTTCATGTTCCATGGAATCAACGGCCCTAAAGGGGTTACAGAGCAGGCCAGATTTCTGGTTAAATCTAAATCGCTTACATTCATTTTCTTGTAGAGCGGTTTCATGAGGTTTCCCGCAAAAAGATAGGCAAAAGAACCGGAACACCCCACTGCATCTCCTAAGAAACCTGTAATAATGGTTGTTATGAGAAGCTGGAAACCCGTCTTTACTTTATTAACAATCGGCGCCACCACAGCATCCAGAACACCGGCCTGGGTCAATATACCGATAAGGCCGAATGTGATGAGATACAGGGACGCACTGGAAAACAGGCTGGTGACTCCGCCTCTTGACAGCAATGTATCCACAAGTTCCATCCCGGTATCGCTCTTTACACCTGACCAGAAGCATGTCAGCACATAAGCCAATGATTTTCCCTGGTAAATGACAGCTACGCCAATACCGGTGGCAGCACTTATCAGGATTGAGATGATCGCCGACTTCTTAAGCAGGAGCAGTATGATTACGATAAGCGCCGGCAGGAAGGCAATCAATCCCACATTATAGTTATCACCTAATGTTTTGATTATCATTAGCGTGGTCTCATTTTGGACCTCTCCGCCTGCGTATACAAATCCTAAAATGGTATATAATACAGCGCTTATGATGAAGGCCGGAAACTGTATTTTTGCCAGATGCCTGACATGGTCCATCAATTTTACCCCTGTGACCGCGGATGCCAAATTAGGGCTGTCCGACATCGGAGAAAAGCCATCTCCCAGGAACGCGGCACTGACCACTGCTCCGGCTGTCATGGCCGGGGGAACTCCTAGCCCCAGTCCCACGGCAGACATCGCAATACCAATGGTACCTAATGTCCCCCAAGAAGTACCGCACGCCATTGCGTACAACGCTCCGACAATAAACGTAACCAGAAGAAAAATTTTGGGTGTTATCATCCGAAGTCCCACATCTACAATCGCAGACACTGTTCCTGCGGCAATCCATGCGCCAATCATACCTCCCACAGACAACAGGATAAATACAGATGTAATGATCTTCCCGCAGTAAGACACTGCCGCCTTTTCAAGTTCCTCGTATGTAAATCCCAGGGACATGCAGGCCGGAATGACAAACAGCCACGATAAAAAGAAGGTGGCGGCCATAGATACCCCCCATTTCATATAAGGGACAATAACCACAACACAAACAGCGGCCATGATCAGTAACGCAAACAAAAAGCTTGGTTTCTTTCGTTCATTTGAACTCATAGATTATCTCCTTTCTTTTTGCTTTCAATCAACAGCGCGCTTTGTGATTAAAAGTATTAAAAGCCAATGAAATAATTTTGGCTTAATATCTCTTCAATTTTTGAAACTACCTCTATTCCCTCATCCTTATTTTTTGCAGCTATGCTTGAAATAATATAGTCAATGAGAAAATGGACTGCCACGTAGGAATCCTTAAAGGAGGGGCCTACGGCGGAACACGGAATGATAATATCTCCATATGGTTTGACAGGTCTTATATCCTTGCCTGTAATGATTATAACTTTAGCTCCCCTTCTTCTCATGAAATGGGCTATATTTACCGTTTCCTTATAAAATCTCGGAAAGGAGAATACAGTGCACACATCCCCCTCTTCCACATCTGTTATTTCCTCAGGATATGTGCTGGCAATCCCCTGAATCAGCCGGACCTTCTTCTTTATCTGAGACAGCACCACAGCCAGGTAAAAAGCAGGAGAAAAGCATGTCCTAAGTCCCAACACATAATTATGATTTGCACTGCTAATCCAGTCTACCGCCAAATCCAGCTTTTCTGTGTCCTGAAGCCTTAATGTGGCCTCGATATTATTCACGGCAATGTCCCTGCACCGAAGAAGCAAATCATTGGGAGTCCCTCCTGTTCAGATAACTCGCCAAACCTGGAAGGAAGGCTTACCTTTACTTTTATCAAATCCTGTATGTTTTTCTTCAGATCCGTATAGTCCTTATACCCCATCGTCCTGGAGAAACGGATTAAGGACGTGGTGCTGAGTCCGATTCTATGTGCTATTTCATTTAATGTTTCAAATGGTACAAGAGCATAATTCTCCAGCAGAAAATCAGCAATTATTTTCTGTGATTTAGTAAGATTTTCATATCTTTTGTTGATTTCATCAATAATATTTTTCATCTCTCATCTCCTGATTTTGAGTATATCATAGTACATTTTTTCTTCAATACCGCACATATTTTCTGGTTAGTTTATCTAATTTCCCTCATATTTTTTAACTCCAAAACAGCTCCCCCTCGTATTTTTCAACAATTTATCAATTCATTTTAAAAACCGTACACAGCTGACAAAGAAATTTGACATAAAAATGTATATTTATATACATTTTTAAAAAATAAAATATCCGGCATCATACCGGGATATCAAACACAAAAAAATCCCTCTCCGTACCCGGAAAGGGGAAAAGGGTGAGTAGAGGGATTCGAACCCTCGGCCTCCAGAGCCACAATCTGGCGCGATAACCAACTTCGCCATACCCACCATATTAAGTTATGAAACATCAGAGCTTACGCTCAATGA
>ENA-OQCB01001088-OQCB01001088.1-human-gut-metagenome-genome-assembly--contig:-NODE-1088-length-11174-cov-16.890649_pt1 | contig 11174 bp, 9 predicted proteins | sample MGYA00242493_ERZ504568 | MGnify/ENA primary metagenome ERZ504568 (study PRJEB26092, sample SAMD00036229) | human gut metagenome | host: Homo sapiens | study: EMG produced TPA metagenomics assembly of...
GTAAAAAAGAATGAAGAAATCCGAAAGATTGTAGAAGAAGCCTATGGACAAGTGGACGGGGCAGATCTGGAAGCATTTCGTCAGTTTATGCAGGAACAGGCTGGGAAGAGGAAGCAACAAGAGGAAGCAACAAGAGGAAGAATTCAAAGGATATGATCTGGGAGGAATTTAAGTGAAGCGCAATGTATTGGTAGGTGTCCGATTTTCTCCAGAAGAGCATGCGTATCTTTGTGAACAGGCAGAAAAAGATGTGGAAACCCAGAAGAGAAACGGGACGAAAAATCTGTCTGCTTATATCCGAAAACGAGTGTTGGAAAGGTCTGGATACCAAGAAGAAATACAGATCCAAAAATCCTTGAAAGAATTGACTTATCAGTTTCGGAAAATCGGGACGAACATCAACCAGGCAACCAAACAGTTACACATTGGATATGAGCCCATGGCGGCAGTTAGCCGACTGCAAAAAAATATGAACGTTTTGGAACGACAGCTGGAAGAAATGAAAGAGGAATTCAAACAAATTTATGGCAATCACAAAAATATTAAACATTAAATCCCAATCGAATCTCCACAATGCCATCGAGTATATTTTAAAGCCAGAGAAAACGAAAGAGCAGTTGTGGGTTGGTGGAAATGCCGGGAACACGACACAAGAGGTGTACCGAACCATGATGGATACCAAACAGACATGGGGAAAGTTGGATGGAAGGAAAGGATACCATATTATCATTAGCTGGAAACCAGGAGAATGTACGGAGGAAAAAGCCTATCAGATCCTGCAGGAATTTTGTCAGGAATATCTGGGAGAGAACTATGATTATGTGTTTGGAATCCACACGGATCGGAAGCATTGCCATGGCCACATTGTGTTCAATTCCGTGAATCGAGTTACTGGTTATAAATATCGTTATGAACGTGGGGACTGGGAAAAATTTATGCAGCCCATTACAGACAAGCTTTGTGTGAAATATGGGTTGCCGAAACTGAAATATGACAAAGGAAATCAAAAAGGGGTTTCTTACGGAGAATGGAAAGACGGTGGGAAAAGCAGCTGGAAAAAAATGATCCGTGCAGACATCGATTATGCCATTTCCAAGTCAGAAACTTATGAGGAATTTTTAGAGCAGATGGGATCCATGCATTACCAGATTCGGGAAGGAACATCCAGGGAAGAAGGAGAAATTTTGTCTTTGAAGCTGCCTGGACAGAAGAAGTCCTGCAGAACGAAAAAGAAAACATTAGGGGAAACCTATACAGTTGCTGCCATTCGGGAGCGAATAGGGAAAGAATGGAAACGGTATCCTTATCCAAAGTCACCCAAAATAAAAGTTTGCCGTAGCAATGGAAGATGGAACAGAGCGTATCGGATGGGAGGCTACCAGGCAAGCCACATCTGGGATATTTATGAGATTCAGAATCGATATGCCAAAGGAAATCCTTATGCAGCCAATGCAGGATCCATGAGAAAGCACTTGTTGGAAATCCGTAAATTGCGGGATGATTGCAGGTATTTAGTAAGAATGGATATCCGAAGCAGGGCGGTATTGGAGCAACGGGAACAGGAGGTCTTACAAGAAGAAAAGCGTTTGAAGCAGCAGCGTAGTCTGGAGTGGGAGCTTCAAAATCATGGGATTTACCAGAAATATCAGGAGCTGGAAAACAAGTTGGCGCAGATTCCAGCATGGGAAGATCGATTTGAACAAGTGTTAGATGAACTGGAAAGTTTGCAGGCACAATTGCCAAATGGAGTGGACCAGATTCAAACGGGAAAGGCACAGCTACAGGAGATCCGTCAGGAGAAGCGATTGATCCGTCAGATCAAACAGATGGATGAAGAACACAAACAAATCCGAGCATTTCCTAAGCAATCGTTACATTCCGGTTCAAAAGAAATTCGGTGGGATCCGAAGAAACCGCAAAGAAAAGGAGGCAAGAAGTGGAAAAGAAACGGGAAATAACAGAAGAACAGGTCAAAGAATATCAGATGCTTCTGGCACAATGGATGCAGCTTCCAAAGGATGCCTTGGAAATCCTAAATGAGGATATGCCGTGGCGTATCCGGGAATGGCTGTATGTGTGTGCCCTGGATCAGATATCGGGGGCAGAATTACAAGCAATGAAACCACAAGGACTAAAAAAGATCCAGGATATCCGGGCGAAGTTTCTTAAACAGAAGTTTCAGGATCTGAAGGAAATCCAAACCCAGATGAACGCATTGCAAAAGCAGATGGAAGAAGGGGGAGAGAAACAGGCAACTGTTTTGTCCAGACTGCAGGAGGAAGTGCTACAGATCCTGCAGTATCTGGAAGAAGAAAAAGAAACTTTAAAGGAACGAGAAGAGCAGTGGTTGGAAGAACGGCGAAAATACAAGGAACAATTCCAGCAGATAGAAATAAACAGGATGGAAGAGGAGAAATCGTGGAGTCTTTGGAATCGGCTGTGGAAGAAAAAACAGTGGAAAACACAACTACATAGGAAACAGGCACAAATGGATCAATTTGTCAAACAGGTGTTAGAAGAAGAGAAGTTTAGCCAGGAGCAAAAGAGTTATTTGCTGGATTGTCTGGAACAAGGCGAGGAAATGGAAGAAGTGTTGTATTTGGCAAAATCCTGCCTTTCTGTGGAACAAATGGAGCGAATCAAGCAGTTGCTTTCCGAGCATCCACAAATGTTTTGGGGCAGTCGGAGAAAGCCATGGAATCAAAAGAAAAAGGTAAAGGAGGGATAGCGTGATGAAGATACAGGTACAGATCTACCTGCCAGATCAGAATCAGGGAACAGTCTGGGGGTATGGAACCATTACCTTGGATCAGCTGCTGACATTTCAGATACGGATTTTGACATGCGAAAAAGGAGCAGGAATCAAGGAGGCCTTTGTCAGCTTTCCCAGAAGAAAGCAGGGAGAACGATGGGAGGACTTGGTAATCGTGGAGGATTCACTACGAAACCAGATCACAGAGGCAGTCCGGGAAGCAATCCAGATGGAAATCACAAAAGATTTGTATCTTCCCCCAATTGAAGTTGTGCATCTGCAGGTATTTCCGAAAGGAAAGAAGAAATTCCTTGTAGGAGAAGCAACGATCCGTGTCCTTGGAGTTACGGTGAAAGGGATTCTATTAAAACAAGGGAAATATGGGGTGTTTTGCCAGATGCCCCAATATTACAGTGAGAAAAAGGGATACCAAGATGTGATATACAGTCCTTCCAAACGGCTACGGGATGCGATTTTTCAGACTGTATTGGAAACTTATCAGGAACGACAAAAGGAGTAGATATGGAGAACGAACGAGGAAAACAGGAAGTATTGATGGCACTGCAAGGCGTCGGCAGACTGGGGATTATGATGGATCCGGTATTTAAACTAACAGCGGCAGGAACAATCCTGCTGATCCAGCACTTTGCGAGAATGTATAAAGAAGGACTATTAAACCGAAGGGAATTTCAGAATTTTCAGGAATTTGCCAAACTGACCGAAGGAAATTACCAGATCATAAATATTCCGGTTGGAAGTTGGAAGGAATTAGAAAAGACGGGATTTGTCCATCAGATGGAAGAGCGGGGAGTGCGGTATGTAGAACTGCCAGATCTGAATCAGACAGATGGGCTGGTTCAGGTGGCAATTTATGGAGAAGATAAGTTGAAATTTCAAGCCTGGTATGACCGGTTTTTAATGGCAGCGATGAAAGGGGGAGAGCATGAGTTACGGGATCTGAACAACCTGACCAGTGGAAGAACCAGTATTGTCAGTATTCCGATTGAGCAGAATGTAGACTTGCTAAAGGATGATTTTGATGTTCTGCAGGTAAATTATTCTATGCTGCCAGACTTAAATGTAGGAGATGGAGACATACAGGTTGTGGTGGCCAATGCGGATCTTGCAAAAGTGGAGCATTGGTATCGAATGTATCAGGAACAGTGTCTGACAGATGGAAAAGAAATTCCAGACTTTCACACTATTGATATGGGAAAGTACCGGGAAACAGGTGCTATGGATGAAGAATCTTATGTGGATACGTCTTCGAAAGAAATACAGGAAGCTGTCAGCAAATATGAAGGGCAAGAACCGGGAAAATTAGAACAAAAGGTATTGCAACAGGAACAATCGATCAGATCAATGAATAATGAGCAGTATCAGGAGTTTCATAATAATCCAGAGTTTATTGAAATCACAATCAATCATGAGACACTGGTCCAGGAGTCTCAATTGGCAAGTAGCTGGGATATGGAAAGGCGTGGAATGTTTGCAAGCAGAATTCCAGGAACCTGGGGAGATGGAGAGCAGACGTTGGTGTTACCTACAGAGCAGGTATTTCGAACAGATGATGGAAAAACATACATCGGATTTGTGGAACGAAAAGAGAAGCAGCTAATCTTAAATGCAGATGGAAGTATGGTTCCATCTGAAAAAAGAAGTACAGGAGAACGGTTGTATGCAGAACGGTATGAACCTGTGTCCAGAAAATTTGGTAAGAAAGAATCCCTGCAGAAAAATACTGCAGAAAAAGAAATGATTCAAAATGTAATAAAACAGGCTCCATCCAAGGTTCCGACCATTCCAAAGAAAGGAATCTAAGATATGGTAGAGAGACGAAAATTACCATGGGGACTTTTACTCAGTTTATTTGTATTGCTGATGGTTACTGCGTATTATCTGAGTGGTCTGGCAAAACTGGAAGGGGTAACATTGGAAAATTGGCAGAATCAGTTTGTCTACATCTTGTTGCATCCATTGCAGAATTGGTGGAATGATCTGACATTTACGTTTCTTGGAATTGCGCTGATTGTGTGGATTGGGATTATTACCTATCTGATGGATTATTACCGGAACCGACAGATGGGAGTGGAGTATGGCTCCGAGCAGTGGGCAGATTTAAAACAGATTCAGCGAAATTTAATGAATAAAGATCAAACGAAGAATACACTGTTAAGCAAAAATGTGGCTGTAGATAATGGAAAACTGTCAAATATGAATCTTTTGATCCTGGGAGGGTCGGGAAGTTATAAATCCACATCATTAGTTATTCCCAATATCCTGTTAGCTTCTATGACCAATGTTGTGTTGGATATTAAGGGGGAATTGCTGCGAAAAACAGGAAATTATTTAAAAGAGAAGCATATCGCAGTAAAGGTGCTAAACCTCATCAATCCGGAAGAGTCTGACCGATGGAATCCTTTTGTGTATATTCGGGATGAAGTGGGACTGGTAAAGTTGATTACTAACCTGCAGGAGTCCGTAAAGCCACCGGATGCAATGAAAGGGGAGCCGTTTTGGGATCAGGCCGTCAGTCTGTATCTCATGTCTTTATTTTCCTATGAGTGGCTGCGGCAAGAGCGGGAGAAAAAAGAGCATCCGGAACAGTACCAGGCCGCTACATTGCCACGGGTTTTAGCATTGGCAAATTTAGAGATGCAGCCAGGATCGGAAGAAAACAGTACCCGGTTACAGGAAAAAATGGACGATCTTGCAAGAAGATATGGCCCGGAATATCCACCGGTACGGGATTACCGGAAACTAAAGGGAAATATGGAAGCCCAAGAAACAGTCAGTTGCGTAATCTTAATGGTAAACGCTATGTTGCGATTGTGCGAAACACCTGCAATCAAAAGAATTTTAGAAGCTGATGATATGGAGATTCGAAGTCTGGGAACCGGGGCAGAAAATATTCCGGGAAAAAAGACGGCGTTGTTTCTGGTCATGCCAGACAATGATCCGTCTTTTAATTTTTTGATTTCCATGTTTTATACCACCATGTTTGATGTGCTGATCCATACGGCAGATCATGAATGTGGAGGGGCATTGCCCATTCATGTCAGACTGTGGGCCGATGAATTTTATGCAGGACCAAAACCAAGTAAAACGGAATCTTTGATGGGAACGATCCGGGGAAGGAATATTTCTATTGTCCCTATTTTGCAATCCATTGCGCAGATCAAAGCCTTGTTTCAACAGGATAAGTGGGAGATTTTTGTGGAGAACTGTGCAGTCACAATCTATATGGGATCCGGACCAGGAGCCAAGAGTACCCACAAATATATTTCGGAGCTGTTGGGGGAGATGACCATTGATGTCCGGAATGATGGGCGGACATTTGGGGCACACGGAAACTCCAATATTCAAAACCAGAAACTGGGGAGAAGTCTGATGACTCCTGCGGCGGTCAAACGAATGAACCGAAAGAATTGTCTGATCTTTATCGAAGGTCAGTATCCTATTTTTGATGAAAAAGCAATCCCATTTCACACCCCGGAGTGGAAGCAAATGGAACAATTGGCAGGGAAGATGGGATATCATCACCCGGTGAAAGTAATTTTTGATGAAGAACAGCGAGCATATTTCACCCTGGAACCGAAAAAGCAGATTCAGTTTTTGAATCGGGAAGAACGGGATGCCTATCAGGAGATGGCAAAAAAAGAGGATGGGATTTATTATCGGGAGATTGATCGGGAAGCCTTTTTGTATTTGAATTTCCGAAAGTATCCAAAGCCAACGGAACAGGAGATTGAAGCACAGTTTATGCAGGCAAGAAAAGAGCGGGCAGAATCCGTCAGACAAACAGTAGGAGCGGGGCAATCACAGGTTCCAGAAGATGTAACATTCTTTCAGGATTTGGAGGAAAAGCAAAAATTTTCAGATGCACAACAATATGATCTGTCAGGCAGCATTTTGGAATGTATGGAGCGGTATGCAGAGCAGTTGAGTATAGAGCAGAAAGAAATGATTGTCGAGTGCTTGGAAAAGGGGCTGACAGAAGAGCAGATCAAAAGATTGATGTTCCAGACGGTGGATGAAATGAAGAATTATCAGAGGGCATATTTGTTACAGAAAAGAAAGCCTGAAGAATCAGGGCCGAGAATGCGCCCCGCCGTGGTTGTGCGGTTGACGGCGGTATGGATGGAACGGATGGCATCCACGGGCTGCACCGGAGAGTCGACATGGAGGCCGAAGGGAATTCCCATGCGCACGCAGGAACCGCAGGGATCGAGCCGCGCGGCCCGCTCTTCGCCGAGGAACAGGTTGACGTGGCGCTCGCCCCAGACGTTGACGTGGCGGACAAAGAACGTCGGCGTGACCCCGCAGGCATGGAGCCGGGACAGATGTTCGTCAGTCGCCATCTGCACATGGATGATCATGTCTCCGGGGACTTTCCTCGGGCACTTTCGGAGGGCCTCTTCAAACCCCCGCACGACGAATTCGATGGCGGCGTCGCCATTGGCATGGAAGGCGACGGGGACGCCTTGGCAGTGGTACTTGGCAATCAGCTCGGCGATCTGCTCGGGCGTGAGGACATGATCTCCGCAAAAATCGGGTTTGCAGGCGTAAGGCTCCCCGAGCACGGCGGTCAGGGACTGGATCGAGCCGTCCGCAAACGATTTCACCCCCCCGTAGTAGAGATAGTCGGAAACGGGCATGTTCCATGTGCCGAGTTCGAGCATTTCATCCATGATGTTGGGCATGAAATGCAGGTAGCCTCGGGCGTTCATGCGTTTTTCCCGGGCCAGCCGGTTGTAGGCGCGGAGAATGCCGTGAGCGCCGTTGCTGAGGCCGATGCCTCCATCCTGAAACATCGTGAATCCCGCACGGTTATAGTCGGCGATCGCATATTCGATTTTCTCAGGGAGCTTCTCGGGCGGGCAGGCCGGAATCTTTTGAAATACCTTGAAATAGGCGTTCTCTTTAAGTAGTCCTTCCGGCATCCCGTCATCCCCGAGTAGAACCATTCCGCCTTCGACGGAAAAATCCGCGGTGACGCCGAGCTTGGCGAGGCCGAGCGTGTTCGCATACCCCATGTGGCTCGTGATGTGTGATACGAAAACAGGCCGCTCCTGACTGACCGCATCGAGATCATGGCGGGTCAAGTGGCGGTGGTCGCTCATGCCTGTGTCGTCGTAGCAATACCCTATGATCCATTCCGTGTCGGTCTGCGTGGCGGCGTGCGTGCGAAAGGCGGACAGCAGGTTGCCGATGGTCCCGTGGGCCGTATCACAAAAAAACTGGGTGCGGCACTGCGCGTACATGGAAAGGTGGCTGTGCGAGTCTATGAAGCCGGGGAGGAGCACGCCTTCCTCCAGATGGATTTCCTTGCGCCGATGCCGGGGAGCGAGCGCGCGGAGTTCTTCCAGCGTGCCGACGGCGAGAATTTTTCCTTCACTGATGCAAACGGCTTCGGCTGTGGGTTTTCCCTCGTCCATAGTAAGTATTTCCGGGCAGGAGATAAGCGTGCATTCGTTTGTGAGCATAACCATTTCCTTTTTAAACCGATGAGGCGCGGCCGCGCCGCACGTGGAAGAGAAGGACCGTACCATCCCACCGGACTGGTGCGGAGGTACGGCCGCCGTTACCACTGCTTTTGTCCGACCAGCTTCAGGGCGAACATGGCGGCGATGCCAATAACGGTGATCGCGCCGTAGATCATGAGGATTTCCATTCCCGTGAATGTGTAGAACGCGGGGGCGAAGAAATAGAGAATGGGAGCGCACGTTACGAGGATGCCCGACATTGAAGAAGGCGAGCTCAAGCGTGGCGGGCGTGCTGAAAGTCCGGGTCGATGATGCGCAGAGCAGCAGGCCGGTGGCTGTGGAACCGCAACAGCAGCCGAACTGGCAGAGCACGCGCGTCAGGCCGTATTGTCGCGTCCGAACCAGAGGTTGAGGGCGAGGCGGAAACAGGGTGACGCTGAACGCCACGAGGAAGATGGGGATGACGTACTGCTTGAGGACGACGATATGGATGGACATCAAGGTGGCGGTCAGCAGGTAGTCCACGGAGGCCCCGGTGATGCGGGTCTGGACAACGGGGTCCATGAGCCTGCCCGCACCGAGCTTGAGGAGCAGGGTACGGAGCAGCCACGCGACGATAAGCCCGTGGATGAAGAACATCGGCATACTGAGGGTGGCCCCGAATCCCTTGAGCCACTTGTATTGGTCAAAGAAGGGCTTGATGTGGGCTTCGATCCAGCTCAGTTCGGCATAGGTGATGAGATAGACGATGCCGACGAGGGCGACATGGAAGGCCAGCGTGTCGATGGTGGAGGCGTGGGTCGTTTCGCGTCCGTTGGTTGCGGTGGACTTCTCGTCCATGATGCCGGTCAGGAATTCTTTGGTGATGGAAGCTCCGGTCTTGTTAGCGTTGAGGCCCTTGCGGACGAACCAGCGGGCGACGGGCACGCCGACGATGGCGGCCGAAAGGAAGCCGAGCGCCGCGTAGATCACGCCGACGGTGGCGCAGTCGGCGATGCCGCCCTTTTCCCACAGCGTGCCAAAGGCATAGGCTTGCCCGGGGCCCTGCGTATAGCCGTGGGTTACGATCATGCCGATGAATTCGCTGAGGCTGTTTCCGGTCGCCAGATTATACAGCCAGATCACCGCGCCGCCGATGAGGGCTTGGGCGGGAAGGCTGATTGTCCAGATCAGCGTCTGCCACATGCCCCCGCGCACGACTTCCTTGGACGTGTTTTCCTGATTGCCGCGCGGGCGTGTCAGCAGAAGCGAAATGTAGCTGATGTTGAAGGCGTGGAACAGGAACCAGTTAAAGCTGCTGCTCGTGATCTGCCATTCTCCTATTTTAAGCCAGCCCGTGGAAACGATGGCAAAGCCGATCAGTCCGCCGATGATGCTGGCGGGGACCAGATAGTCCTGAAACAGTTTGACTTTTGCGCGCAGCAGGGTGCCGATGAGCAGCATCAGCGAAAGGAGGCCGAAAAGGATGAGATTTTCAAAACCGCTTCCCATGACAAAACTCCGTCTTTGAGGTTGACCCGAGCGTTTGAGAGCGCTGAGCCCATGCGGGCTCTCTCTGGACGTATTTGTCTGCAAGCGGTATTCCATAAAAAAAGAATAAATAAATTTCGTTTGTTATGCGTTAAGGACCTTCCCAAAAGTGTCATTTGTCATTATACTGAGACAAAACAATATCATGCTGTATTTATTGATTTTTAAAGAAAAATGTCTCTTTTTTATGACAGAAATGTCTTGTTCTTCTGCCTGACGTGGGATGCATACACTGGGAGACTTTATGTCCATGCCTTTTCCCATCGCTTCGGATGAGGATTTCAAACGGCTTGTTGAAAACCCGTTGTTCCATCAACTGCTTGATGCCCTGAGCATCGGCGTTTCGCTCACGGACCTACGGGGACGGTCAGGTATTTTTCGCAGTCCTGCTACCACATCTATGGGCTTGATCCGTCCGAGAGCGTCGTAGGCAAAAAAATCGACGCCATATTCCAGACGGGAAGGGCGGGCGTCCTCAATTCGTTGCAGACACGGCGGATCAATACGGTGAACAGCATCTCCTACAATGGAGTCGAAGGGTTATGCCGCCGTTGCCCCATTCTGGACGACAAAGGAAATCTGGTCTGCTGCCTTTCGGAAGTGATCGTTACCACGCACGACAATGAGCGCATTGAGGAGCTATTGCACAACCTCCAGCAGCTCAAACGCAAGGTCGGGTACTTCATCGCACAGGAAACGACGGGCGGGGGCCTGCGTACGTTTGACGATCTCGTCGGCGATACCAGCGTGATGCAGGCACTCAAGGCAATGGGGAAGCGGTTCGCGCGCAGCAGGGAGCCCGTGCTGATCCTCGGGGAAAGCGGCACGGGAAAGGAATTGTTCGCGCAGGCCATCCACAAGGCGAGCCCTCGCGCGAACGGATCCTTCATTTCAGTAAACTGTGCGGCCTTGCCGCGTGAATTGGCTGAATCGGAACTGTTCGGCTATGTGGAGGGCGCCTTTACCGGAGCGCGGAAAGGCGGGCAGAAGGGCAAGTTCGAGCTGGCGGACAAGGGCACGATCTTTCTCGACGAGATCGGCGAACTCCCGCTGTATCTTCAGGCAAAGCTGCTGCGCGTGCTGGAGAGCAATGAGATCCAGAAGATCGGGATGAGCGGCAGCAAGTATTCGGATTTCCGCCTCATCGCCGCAACCAACCGCAACCTGCCGGAACTCGTGGACAAGCGGCAGTTCCGCGAGGATCTGTATCACCGCCTGAACATCCTTGAGCTGAATCTGCCGCCCCTCCGCAAGCACCGGGGGGACATTCCGTCCCTGATCACCCAGCTCATCGAGGGGATCTGCGGACCGCAAAAGGCGCTTGAGATGCGGGTATCGGCAGGACGTGCTCGACCTCTTCATGCGGTACGGCTGGCCGGGGAACGTGCGGGAACTCAAGAATGTGC
>ENA-OQCB01001089-OQCB01001089.1-human-gut-metagenome-genome-assembly--contig:-NODE-1089-length-11171-cov-5.389623_pt1 | contig 11171 bp, 7 predicted proteins | sample MGYA00242493_ERZ504568 | MGnify/ENA primary metagenome ERZ504568 (study PRJEB26092, sample SAMD00036229) | human gut metagenome | host: Homo sapiens | study: EMG produced TPA metagenomics assembly of...
GATCGTAGATTATATATACAAGCAACGTTGAATTATAATCGAAAATTCAACAAAGTACATGATGTTAATGCAATGCTGTTGTATAATCAGGAAGAAAACAACTCTGATCCGGTTGATCTGTTTACAAGTCTTCCTCGTCGGAAACAGGGGATTGCAGGACGACTCTCTTATGCGTTTAGTCATAAATATTTGATAGAAGCAAATTTTGGTTATAATGGCTCTGAGAATTTTCCTAAAAGTAAAAAGTTTGGCTTTTTCCCCTCTGTTGCGTTGGGTTACAATATCGCTGAAGAAAATTTTTGGAAGCCGTTGAAAAATATTCTCCCACAGTTCAAAATGCGTGCTTCATGGGGATTAGTAGGTAATGACCAGACCGGAGCTGGAAGGTTTACATTTCTGGAGGATTTAAATAATGCAGGAATTGCTTTTATGACAGGTACAGGTTCTTCTGGACAAAGCAAAACCTTGTCCGGACCAACATGGATTAGATATGCAAATCCAAATCTTACTTGGGAAGTCGGTGAAAAAATAAATGTGGGTTTGGATACCCGTATATTCTATGATTTAGCATTTTCTATTGATTTCTTTAAAGAAAAACGGACGGATATTTTTATGGAAAGAGCTTCTATTCCGGCAATGCTAGGAACTGGTGCAACAAAAATCTCAGCAAATTTGGGTGAGATGGAAAATAAGGGAATTGACGCAAGCTTGGATTATAATAAACAGTTTAATAAAAATTGGTTTATATCTTTTAAAGGTACTTTTACCTATGCACATAATAAAATATTGAAACGTGACGAACCGTTGAACCGGCAATATCCGAATGTCTCTACGATTGGAAATCCTGTTAATACTATTTATGGATACATATCCGACGGACTTATAAAGGATCAGGCGATGCTTGACGCATATGACAAAACGCATGGATTTGCCAATTTCCCGTTGATGCCGGGCGATATTAAATATAAAGATATCGCTGATGTCAATGGTAACACTGATAACGTGATAAATACGAATGACCGTGTAGCTATGGGATACCCTACGGTGCCGGAAATCATCTATGGATTTGGCCCTTCTATTAAATTCAAGAATTTGGATTTCTCGTTTTTCTTTCAAGGAGCGGCTCGTACGTCATTGATGATGAGTGGGTTTCATCCTTTTGTTGGAAATTCAAATACGGCACGGAGAGGAGTTCTTGATTTTGTTGCTGAAAACTGTTGGACTACTACGAATCCCAATGAGTTTGCCAAATATCCTCGGTTAACTTCAAAAGATAATCTGAATAACAATCAAAATTCAAGTTATTGGTTGCGTGATGCCTCATTTCTAAAATTGAAGAATGCGGAAATCGGATATACCATAAAGAATATGCGGTTTTATATCAGTGGTTCTAACTTGTTGACTATTTCCAGTTTTAAATTGTGGGATCCCGAGATGGGAGGTGGTTCGGGAATGAAATATCCTACTCAACGCACTATTAATTTTGGTTTCCAAATGACCATAAACAATTAAATATAAAATTATGAAATCAATAATCTTTGTATATATAGTTATGGTAAGCATGGTGTTCTCATCATGTAATTATCTGGATGTGATGCCTGACGAACGCGCAAAAATTGAAGATTCTTATAATACTCCTAGCCGTACGGAAGGTTTTTTGTATTCATGCTACAGCTATCTACCTAAGAAGCGAATGTCGAATATTGGTAGTACTATTTCTGTAAATCCCATAGATCGTCTGACAGGCGGAGAAACAACCTCATATTATAAAGCTGGTGAAAATGGTGGAGTACTGACGGCTGGTAAATATACTCCGGCGGCACCTCTTTTGGCAGGCGAAGTTTGGAATACGTGTATGGTAGGGATACGTCAATGTTATGAGTTTTTAGATATAATAGATCAAGCTTCAGTATCTATTGAGGAAGAAAGAACGATTTTTAAATCAGAGGCATTATTCCTTATTGCTTATTATCATTTTCATTTATTACAAGCTTTTGGACCTTCTCCGATTATCAGGCACAAATTTGATCCAGACATAAGTGATTTTTCAGAGATGCCTGCGAGAAGTAGTTATGATGATGTTGTAAAGTTTATTGATGAAACATTGGAGCAAGCTATGCCCGGATTGGTTGATACACATACTCCAAATAATTTTGGAAGAGCGACAAAACACGTTGCTCGTGCGTTAAGGTCACGTATGTATCTTTATGCGGCTTCTCCTCTTTTTAACGGGAATAGTGAATTTTACAATGACTTTGTAGATGCGGATGGGAAGCATCTTATTTCTCAAGAGTATAGTGTGAAAAAGTGGGAAAAATCAGCAGAAGTTACTTTGGACGCTATCCGTGAAGCAGAAAAAGTATATCATTTATATGGTGATGTTGAAGCAGGAGAACCTACGGCTGCAAAACCGGGCTTTACAAGTAGCACGGAAAGTGGTAAAGCTCAACGCAGGGTAAGGTATTGTTTTATGGATGCTGCCAATCTATGTGAAGTTATTATGGGGGATAACAGAACGGAAACATTATATGATGTGCAAATCCGCTCGTCTGTCAGACAAACCAAGCAGGCTCCTTTCGCCATGGCCAATTCAACAGCCCCTACTTTGCAAATGGTTGAATTGTTCTATACCAAAAACGGTCTGCCTATTGATAAGGATGAAGAATATGGCTATTCAGAGCGTTATGAGTTAATTAATTTACCGAAAAACTTTGATGGGAATATGTATGCCGATCGTCCTAACGACCAGACGATAAAACTACATTTGAATCGTGAACCTCGTTTTTATTCATGGATTGGATTTGCGAATGGTAATTATGAAATATCTCGATATAATGCTGTTGATTTAGCTTTTAATAAGGCTTATGTACCTGGAGGACTGAAGATGGTTGCAGGAGGTGCACATGGTTGGAAAACCGGACAGACAACTCATTTTTCCGTCACTGGATATTTGAATAAGAAGTTTACTCATCCGGGTTTGACTACTAAATTGATACAATATCCCTTTCCGGTCTTCAGATTGGCAGAACTATATTTGAACTATGCCGAAGCACTGATAGAAACAGGCAATCCTGCTAATTATTCTATCGCAAGAAATTATATAGATAAAGTCAGGGTTCGTGCAGGAATTCCGATTATAGAGGAATCTTTGGAACATGCTACTTCCGATTGGAAAGGGAAAAAAGATGATCAGGAAGTCTTGCGACAAATAGTACGTCAGGAAAGGCAGATTGAGTTTTACCTTGAAAATCAACGTTTTTGGGATTTACGGCGGTGGAAAAAGGCGGAAGCTCTTAATGAACATTTTAAAGGATGGAATATTGCAGGAACTTCTATTATCGAGTTCTTCAAGGAACCACAAAACAATCCTTTCTTGACAAATTCATTTAGTAGGGAACATTATCTGATGCCAGTGCCGCTTAGTGAAATCGAACGAATGCCACAATTGATACAAAATCCTTATTACAAATAAAATAATTTACGAGTCTACTTTTGTGGTGGACTCGTTTAAATCAAGAGTATATGAAGATAAAATTTATATTCCTTATAGTAATATGTTTTAGCAATGTTTTTTATGCTTGTTCTGAAAATAGCTCGGAATTTCCGGAAAATGTAGAGATAAAGCAAGATGATAAAGAAAATTCAGTAATTGAAATAGATGTCAATAGAGTCTTTTTCTCTCCTGTAGGGCGGTTGACTAATGTTATAGAATCTGGAAAAAATGGAGAACAAGAAAATCAGGGCAAGTTTTATAAATATACGAAAGGATGGTCAAATATTTCAGATACACTAGTATGGGGAATAGATGTTATAAATGCTGGGGAATTGAAGGTTGTTCCTATATTAGGAGTGCCTGAAGTGCAGCATGAGTCTGAAATCGAACTACTTTTGGATAATCAAAAGCAATTGCTAAAATTAAAATCTACAGGTGGATTTGAAAAGTTTTCTTCTCAAGATACGGTTATATTTCAAATAGATAAACCGGGGCGTTATCAATTAGGAATGAAAATAGCTTCTGTTAAACAAAACCAAGAAATTGCCTATGTAAAAGGTGTAAATCTAACAGGTAAAGCAGCGGAGAAGTTAAAAGCCGTAGTATTACGTTGGCGTCCTCTTGCTGTCCATTGTGGTTTTAGAAATAATACCGATCCTTCTGAAGTTGTTATGGCAGTACATGAGAATACAATTGCCACTCCTTGGATTGATTGCTATCAGCCCATAACCTCTCCATTTGGTTATTATGGTTCTACTTGGAATGCTCAGAATCAACAGTTTGGTGGCTTAAATTTCTCATTATGGAGTTTTGCTGCCAATGCGGAACCGCCAGCATCAGAAAAGTTTAGTCATTTAATCGCTGTTGGGGAAGGATTTTATATTGACGGTTTTAATCATGAGGGTACCGGAGTAAAAGCTCGTGGAGAAAATCCTTATGAAAAGATGCATGGTACTACACAGGTTTTAGCTATAAAAAAAATACCAGGTATCCCATACGATGTCTATTATAGTTATTACTGGAATACAACTATAAAACGATGGAAATTATTGGGCTGTGGAAAGAAATATAATAAATCTGGTATTATTAATTATTTGACAACTGGTGCTTTTGTCGAAGTTCCTGGAGCCGCGGAAAAAGAACGTAGTAATCATGTTTTACGTCAGGTAGATTTTCGAGGTTGGTTAAAAGATAGTAATGGTAAATGGTATCCAATAAATACTATGTCTCCTACGGGGAATCTCGATGAGAGTAGCTACAAGAATTGGGGCAAAACAAAGGATAATAAATTCTTTATGCAGACAGGAGGTTTTAATACTCTATTATCTAAGCGTCCTGAGCCGATATCTATTTTATCTGATATAGAAATGCCTGAATATCTTTCTTCTGAAAACATGAAGGATTTGGAGAAATTGCCAGCTACCATTGAGATGCTTGGAATAGAGAGTTCAGAAATTACTTCCAGTTCTGCAATAGTTCATTTTAATATTAAGGAAACAGGCACTAATGCTAAAGCCTATTTATATTGGGATACAAAAGATGGGTTAACCTTTGTGAAAGGCAACAAAGGAGGAGCAGGTGTTGTAGAATGGAGTAATGTGCAGGAAATCTCGATTCCTTCTGACGGAACTCTTTTTTATAAGTTAGAGAATTTGAAACCCAATACAAACTATTATTATCGACTTCAAATTAAAAGTGATCAAGGAGAAACATGGAGCTTTGACACTCAGAAATTTAAGACTAATTTCTGAACTACTCAAAGTAACTATTTAATCAAATAAGATGAAATATTTATTGTGTTTAATGGCTGGTGCAACAGGAGTGACGACTGTGTCAGCTTATGAAAATCCGGAAGTCAAGTTGGATACTGACAAAAAACGTCCTAATATTGTATTGATCGTAGCGGATGATTTGGGTTATGGAGATTTGAGTTGTTATGGAGCTACCGGAATACTTACTCCCGGGATGGACCGTCTTGCCGGTGAAGGGATTCGTTTTACTCAGGGTTTTTGTACTGCCGCAACTTCTACTCCCAGCCGCTATTCTGTAATGACAGGCAGATATCCTTGGACCAATCCTGCCGCGAAGATACTACCGGGAAATGCTGCACTTATTATTGATACGGAAGCGATCACACTACCCAAAGTGATGAAGCAGGCCGGATACATTACAGGCTCTGTCGGAAAATGGCATATTGGCTTGGGCGACGGCAATGTGGATTGGAATAAAAGGGTCTTTCCGGGAGCTTCGGAAATAGGATATGATTATTCTTTTATTCAGGCGGCTACAAATGACAGAGTACCTTGTGTGTATTTGGAAAACAATAAGGTGGTAGGGCTTGAATCGGATGATCCGCTTTTTGTTGATTATCGGAAAAACTTTCCGGGTGAGCCGACGGGGAAAGATAATCCGGAATTACTTCAGATGCATCCTAGTGTAGGACATGCTGGTTCGATAGTGAACGGTGTATCTCGTATCGGCTTTCAAAAAGGTGGAAAGGCTGCTCAATGGCGTGATGAAGACATGGCCGAACTGTTTCTACAAAAAGCAAAACAGTTTGTTGTTGACAATAAAGACCGTCCTTTCTTTCTTTATTATGGATTGCATCAGCCACACGTGCCCAGAGTTCCTAATGAACGTTTTGCTGGAAAGTCGGGGATGGGACCTAGGGGAGATGTAATTCTAGAAGCAGATTGGTGTGTGGATGAATTCTTAAATACATTGGATGCGTTAGGCTTGACGGAAAATACAATTGTTGTATTGACAAGTGATAATGGGCCGGTACTGGACGACGGATATAAAGATCGAGCAGTAGAACTGGTTGGTGAACATCGTCCGGCCGGTCCCTTACGGGGATGGAAAACAACGATGTATGATGGTGGAGTACGTATTCCGTTTATGTTGCGCTGGCCGGCCGTTGTCAAACCTCAGGTGTCCGATGCATTTGTTTGTCAGATGGATTTGCTAGCTTCGTTTGCGAAACTGTTGGGAGTGACTTATCCGGATAAACTGGATAGTCGAAGTACTCTGAAGGCGTTTTTGGGCAAAAGTAAGAAAGGGCGCGAAGCGTTGGTCATTGAAGGTATGTTTAATTACGCATACAGAAAAGGAGATTGGGCTTTGATTCCGCCTTATCGCAATCATCCCCATTGTCTGCTTTATAACTTGAAAGAAGATATCGGACAACAACATAATGTGGCAGAGAAGTATCCCGATAAAGTAAAAGAACTGACAGACGAGTTTGAAGCTTTGAAGGAGAGTACGGGTAAGAAAACAAAATTCTGAAATTTTAAATAGTAGAATAAGGATAATTATTATTAAGAACAATCTCAACACTAAATATAATGAAAAGAATACTATTACATTTTATTCTTTGGTTTGTAACTTGCTTTATAGCCTACTCGCAAGATATGACCGGACTGGACATTACCCAGTATTGGCATACTGGGAAAACACTTCCGTTAGCATATTATGAACATAGTCCGAAGATTCCGCTTAATCTAAAAAATGACAATGGATATAATGTTTTGTTGGACGTGGCTCATCAATGTGATTTTGCTACCATGTGGCAGCTTCCTCCCCGTTTGCATAAGTTGGGGTATAGAGCGCATGCCAGTCATGCGGCACTAAACAGTGTGCTTTCGGACGAAGGAGTTAGCCGCAGGCGTATCCCATACGATCTGAAAAACGGCATACGTCCTTTTGCCTGGTGTCCTAATCTCAAGTATAACGTGGTTGTCACAAACCAGACTATTCCTGGAGCACAACCTTATACCGGACGAGAGATAGCTTCCCTTAAAGCATTTGTAGAAAAAGGAGGGGGATTAGTCATTATGGCTCATCCTGTTTCCGAAGATAGGAAGCAGGACTGGAGCTTGAATACACTCTTGAAAGTTTTTGACACGGAACTAGGCGCCAATGTGCAGGAAGGAAACTTAAAAGCAACCTCTTTTGTACCAACAGACTCATGGACAGTTGATGAACGGTATGAAGGAAAATCGGTACAAATGAGGCGTGTCTTCGGAAGGGGACGTGTCATTGTATTTGGAAATGCATCGCGATTTGACTATACCGGAAAAGACGCAGAACTTCCAGCCAACAAGGTCATTAACGAACTTGTGGCAAATACTTTGGAGTGGCTTTGTCGGGAGCAACAGCCTGTAGGAGGATTCTTTCCCGCCAGAACTGGTGGAGGCGGAGATATCTATCCGGAAAAAGAAGTAAACGCGGATGGAATAGTGGTCTATTATGCCGAAAATCAAATAATACCGTTACTGAATGTCATTACTGCTGAATTTCCTAAAATTACCCGACAAATATACGAATGGTATCCCTCGAAGCCAACTTCGGAACCAATGTATCTTTTATTGTGTGCTGGCAATGGCGGCGGTTGGGCAGTAAATGCTTTCAAGCCTAAAGAAAATGGAATAATCAGCTTGAATCCGGATGGCATTATATCTATTTACGCCCATGAATTGGCGCATACGATGAAAGGTCCTGTCAATGATAAAGGAGAAACGGCAGGGGTGCCTCCTATTCCAAATTCGGGAGAGGCACATGCAGGATGGTTCCAGGGGAAAATAAATGCTATGTATAATTCGGATTTATTGTCGAAACCTAACCGATATTGTGACAAAGTTTTCAAAGAAGCCTATTTTAAAGACATAGACTTTACAAAGTATTATGAAAATGAAGCGCTTCGCGAACGGTTCGGAAAAACTAAAGACTGGAATAAAACATGGTATATTTGGCAAAGGCTTGATGATACGTATGGTCCGACTTGGTATACACGTTGGAAATGGATCCAGCATACACGTTGGCAGGAGACTCCGCAATATAAGCTTACGTGGGAGGAGATGGTAGAAGATATGTCTATTGCAGTTGGGCAGGATTTGTTTCCGTTTATGAAACAGTGTGGAATCCAATTGTCACGTGATCAGATAGGTATTATCATTTTCCGTGATAAAAAAATCCGACTTCCTCCGGCGCGGATAGAAGTTACGTTTCCCGGACCGGTCCGTCTGGAGGCAATCGTTGATTACAAAAAAGAACTTAAATAAAATACTTAATTAATCAGTACATTATGAATGTAAAAAGAATTCAAACATTTTTCTTTCCTTTAGTGGGAGGAAGTCTGGCTTTGACCGCTTGCCAGAAACAGGAAAAAGTTACCCGACCTAATATTATCTACATATTGGCGGATGATTTGGGATATGCGGAGTTAGGATGTTATGGGCAGGAAAAAATAGAGACCCCCAATATTGATCTTTTGGCCGCGAATGGGATGCGTTTTACGCAGAATTATGCTGGGACTGCCGTATCAGCCCCTTCCCGCTGCATTACTTTTACTGGACTTCATAGCGGACATGCTTATATCCGTGGTAATGATGAGATGGGAAGTCGGGGGAATGTGTGGAGTCATGAAGCCATGCTGGCAGACTCTAGCTTGGAAGGACAACGCCCGTTGTTGGAAGGGGACGGTCACTTTTCCGCATTTGTTACAGCAAATCGGATACCGTACGGGAATTGTCGGCAAATTGGGGATTGGGTTACCCCGGTTCGGAAGGTACTCCCAACAAGATGGGATTTGATTTTTTTTATGGATATAATTGTCAGCGCCAGGCCCATACTTATTATCCTCCATTTCTTTACAGGAATGAACGGCGTGAATATCTGACAGATAATAAATTGCTGATTCCCGGTACTAAACTTGACGAAGATGCCGATCCGCTTGATGAAAAAAGTTATGCTAAATATACTCAAAAAATATATAGCTGTGATCTTATGTATGATGAGATTCTGAAATTTGTCGAAGAAAGTAAAGATAAACCTTTCTTTTTGGCATGGACCACACCGCTTCCGCACGTACCATTGCAGGCTCCAGAACGCTGGGTCAAACATTATGTAGAGAAATTTGGTGACGAAGAACCCTATTTAGGTAATAAGGGATATTTCCCCTGTCGTTATCCTCGTGCTACTTACGCTGCGATGATTAGCTATTGGGATGAACAAATTGGCGGACTCGTAGCGAAATTGAAAGAGTTGGGTATCTATGAAAATACGATCATAATTTTTACCAGTGATAACGGGCCTACATTTAATGGCGGAAGTGATTCGCCGTGGTTCGATAGTGCCAAGCCGTTTAAGTCGGAATATCCGTGGGGAAAAGCTTCTATTCGGGAAGGTGGAATTCGAGTTCCGTTCATAGCATGCTGGGAAGGACATATCAGGCCAGGGAGTGTCAGTGATCATATTTGTGCTTCATGGGATATTATGCCTACTGTCTGCGAACTCGCTGGATATACTGAATCGGTTCGTACGGATGGCATTAGTTTTGTACCCGAATTGTTGGGCAAAGAACAGCCTAAGCATGAATATTTATATTGGGAATATCCTGAGGGAGGAGGTTCTAAAGCGATACGTATGGGAAAATGGAAAGGGTTGATTTTAAATATCCGAAAAGAAGGAGAAGATAAAATGATGTTATTCAACTTGGAGACAGATCCGAGAGAACAGCAGGATGTAGCTGCCGATCATCCGGAAATTATTTCTCAAATGAGAGCAAAGATGAATGAGGCGCATGAAGAACCGTTGATTAAACGTTTTGAGATAAAGAAAAAGGAGCTTGTTAACAAGAAAAATTAAACAAGATGAAAGGGAAACATATTCTATTAAGTCTTTTATTGATAGTATTTACCGCTTGCTTTCAATCTTTAGACGTACAAAGTTAGTACTATTTCTTTGTTACGGTAAGTTAAAAGAGTTTTTCTTCAAACTTTCCGGTTGAATGGGAGGGGTGGGTAAATGAAGATAACAAGGATGATATAAAGTTTTGATATGTCCTTGTATATATTGAAAGATACCGTATTTTTGTGCATATATTAAATAAGATAGGTTATGCTGGATGTTATTCTGATTATAGTAAGCGCCCTCTGCATGATAGCCGGGTTGGCCGGCTGTGTGCTTCCGTTCCTCCCCGGTCCTCCCATAGCATATTTGGGACTGGTATTTCTTCATTTTACAGATAAGGTACACTATACTTCGACACAGTTGATAATCTGGCTGTTGATTGTAGCCGTGGTGCAGGTGCTGGACTACTTTACTCCGATGCTTGGAAGTAAGTATAGCGGTGGCAGTAAATGGGGAAATTGGGGATGTATAATCGGGACCCTTGTCGGACTTCTTTTCTTGCCTTGGGGTGTTATTCTCGGTCCGTTTCTGGGAGCAGTGATTGGTGAATTGCTTGGCAATAAAGAGTTCTCGCAAGCACTCAAATCAGGAGTAGGCTCATTAATCGGATTTATACTGGGCACTTTGTTGAAGTTTGTTGTCTGCGGTTACTTTTGCTATCAGTTTATCCTCGGATTTATCAAGTGATACTGATAGAAAAAAACTGTGTTTTTGTACGCTAAGCGTTTCTTTTTCTACATCAAGTATGCAGTCAGTAATGAAAAGGACTTGACAAACGCATTTTTATGTTGTATATTTGTAGAAGTAACGTGCAATAAAACTATAAATTAAAATTTGAAAATGAAAGAAAGTAATCCATATAAGCGTCTATATTTAATTATAATAAAGTGTAATATTACAACAGATGTCCTAGGTGATACTTCTGGAATTTAGGGTATAACTAATCCCTTCAAAGGCTTAAGGCTGCAATCTATTACAGGTTTTGCAG
>ENA-OQCB01001095-OQCB01001095.1-human-gut-metagenome-genome-assembly--contig:-NODE-1095-length-11108-cov-3.623440_pt1 | contig 11108 bp, 20 predicted proteins | sample MGYA00242493_ERZ504568 | MGnify/ENA primary metagenome ERZ504568 (study PRJEB26092, sample SAMD00036229) | human gut metagenome | host: Homo sapiens | study: EMG produced TPA metagenomics assembly of...
ATTGTTAATACCAAATAAGACAATAATTTTACTCATCATAGGGAAAGCAAATGCTGTATGAATACCTGCTGCAATCAAAGGCATAAAAAATACCGTAAGTACCTGTGAATTAATGCTCTTTCGAATATCTCTGTGGCTCATACCTACTTTTTGAAGAATTTCAAATCTCTGCTGGTCTTCATACCCTTCTGTTACCTGCTTATAATACATAATGAGTACCATTCCCACAATAAACACAATTCCGAGAAGAATTCCCAGTATAAACATTCCGCCGTACAGTGCATAAAATCCGGCTCTTTCCGTTTCTCTGCTTTCTACCATAACATGCAGATTTTCATTTTGCTGTTCAAATTCTGCCCCACGTTTCTGAAGCTCCTGCGCTACCTCAATTTGTTTCTCTGCATCTGCCTTTAAATTAATGCCACGGTAATTATCCATAGCGTTTTCCATACCGCTTAACTGCTCACATTCCTGTCTGATTTCGGAAAGCGTTTCCTTGTCTTTTACAAAAATGAACATAGATGAAATCGTCTGCATCACATCCAGTCCGTTGTCCACAAATTTAGGCACGTTTTTCTTTATCTTCCACTCTCTGCCGTTTTCCAAAGGCAAGTATTATCCTCTTCATACTCTAGCTTTGTATTATAAAGAAGGATTCGTTTTCTTTTAAAGTCTCCTGTTTCCCCATGAGGCGATTATAATCCTCTACGGGAATAAAAAACAACTGTCTGATGTGCTTATACACATCTGTTCCATAGCTCTCCATGCGCTCCGGACTCATAGCCAATTCGCTTCCGTCTAAATAGCCTGCTGCTCCCAGATAAGTATAGAACAGCTCATCCTCTTTTTCTGTCTGTGTTTCTTCTAAAACTTCTGAAACAATGTTATAAAATTCATCTACTTTTTCTTCGTCTTCTGTTTGCACATCTATCACCAGCTCCTGCGGATAGCGGGAATTTAAGAAATCCTCTGCTCCCATATACAAACAGGAAACAGCAGATACCATAACCAGCACCATGGTAGATAAAATACAGATAGAGGCAAGTCCCTCTCCGTTTCTTTTCATACGAAACATCATCGTCGATACAGAAATAAAGTGGTTGGATTTATAATAATAGCGTTTGTTATTTTTCAAAATTTTACACAACACCACAGAGCCTGCTTCAAACAGCAGATAAGTAGCTCCGATTACCATGATGACAGCTACAAAAAACATACCGATTACCTGCATCGGCTCTTCAATAGACAGGGCAATTATGTAGGCTCCTGCTAAAATAACAATACCAAGCACCGTCAAAACCCAGTTTGACTTTGGCGGTTTTTCCCCTACCTGTGCGCTCTTCAGCAGCTCCACCGGTTTCATTCTGAAAATCTGAAACAGACATTTTAATAAAATCAAAAGAAAAATCGGAAGAAAAACGGTTATTGTATCTTTCGCAGATGAAACGGAAATCGTAAAATGAAAATCCGCTTTTCCGCCCAGCATCTTAATCATGGCAAGCTCTCCTAATTTAGAGAAGAAAATGCCTCCGCCAATACCGCAAATAAGCGTAATTGTTGTAATCTGAATACATTCCCATACCATAACGTAAGCCACATTTTTCTTACCCATACCTAAAATATGGTAAAGACCGAATTCCTTATATCTTCTTTTCATCAAAAAGGAGTTGGTGTAAAACAGGAAAATCAACGCAAACACGCTGATAACCAGACATCCGAAGGACAAGGTCATCTGCATGGTTTCTCCGCCTAGCATTCCTCTTACAATTTCGCTGGTGCTTAAAAAACAAATCATATAAAACATCATAATCATGCCAATACAGGCAAACATATAAGGCACATAAATCTTTTTATTCTTCTTTATTCCTGTCCACGCAAGCTTAGGATAAAATCCGATTTTCACTCTGTTGCACCCCCTCCTGCCAGAACAGTAAGGGCGTTGGAAATCTTTTCATACATCTGCTGTCTTGTATTATTTCCTCTGTAAATCTGATGGAACACCTCACCGTCCTTGATAAAAAGCACACGTTTTGCATGACTTGCTGCTTTTACGGAATGGGTTACCATTAAAATAGTCTGTCCCTCCTCATTTACTGCGGAAAACAGCTCTAAAAGTTCATCTGTGGATTTGGAGTCTAAAGCTCCCGTCGGTAGGTTCATTTTAGTAGTATAAAAATCTCTGTTATTTTTTACGTATTTTACGTATATTTTTATTGACATTACGTAAAATACGTGTTATTATATACTTGTAAGGAGGAAACAATACAAATGAGATTTCGAGAAATTGAAAAAATAGTCCTCAATGACGGATGGGAGTTGGTAGATGTGAGAGGTTCACATCACCAATACAAACACCCAACCAAAACGGGAAAAGTTACAATCCCAAATCATCGAGGCGACATTCCTCAAAGGGTTGTCAACTCCATACTCAAACAGGCGGGTCTCAAATGAGACCTGCCACCCATTAAAGAAAGGAGCGTTATCATGAATTATATTTATCCTGCTGTTTTTTATCCGGAGGACGACGGGAGATATTCCGTTATTTTCCCCGACCTCAATGATTTAGCAACTTACGGAGATAACCTTGCGGACGCTTTCGCAATGGCTCAAGAGGCTTGCGGTCAGTATTTATTCACATCCTTGCGTGATGGTGATGTTCTTCCCGCTCCGACCCCTCTTGATGCAGTCGAAAAGGACGAGGATGCAGCACTTGTCAATTTGATTTGTGTCAACCTCGACGAATACGCCCGTGCGTACAATGACAAGGCAGTCAAGAAAACTTTGAGTATTCCTGCATGGCTCAATACTGCATGTGAAAATTACGGTATCAACTATTCAAAAGTTTTGCAGGATGCGTTGATTGCCAAAATTCAAGCACGTTCATAAATCCATTATAACACAAGGACGACACCCGTTTCCGGATGCCGTCCTCTTTTTTTGTCTGTATGCTTTTATAACTGTTCAAACTGTACATGCTCGGATTCTCCGGAGAGATAAAGGTCTCCGATTGTTCTGACCATCTTCTTTCCGTCCACAACATGAATCTCTTTCACATAATATGACTGTCCTCTGATAGCACGACCGCAGATGTTCTCATTGCCCCACGCTGCGGAACGTCTGATGTTGAGTGAGCCGTCACAAATGACCGTCACTTTCATTTTTCCCCGCGGGATGATGACTTTGTCCTCCGGCTCGTCCTCTGCCTCCTGTGGCTCTGTATTTGCCCCATTCTCGCCCGTTTCCGGTTCAGACGGAGGATTTGTCGCCTTTACATCGTTTGAGGCTGTTTCCCCGTCCTCTGCATCCTCCTGCTGCCCTGCTGCATCCTCGCCACTCTTGAATGTTGTCATTTTCTCAACGGTTTCTGCATCGACCGTTCCGACCTTGTTTCCGTCCGCATCGTATGCGTTGACGCTACCGTCCGGATTCGTCTGCAATGCTCCATCCGGAACATTGTCTGTGAGTGAGCCGATGACGTTTCCGTTTTCATCCCACACAACAAGGCTCTCGTCCTTTGCTGCTGCTTTCATTGCTCCCTCGATGGTCTTGTACTCTTTGCAGTCCTCTTTCTTGAACTCTGTTCCTTTGCCTAAATAGTATAACATGATTATCCCTCCTATTTGCTCAAATACTTGCTTGACGCATATCCGACGATGTTCTTGTAAACCACATACAACCATTTCACACCGTTGCAATCGTTATAATATCCATAGCACTGGACTTTCTCGCCGTTTTTCATCACCGCAAGGATTGACTTTCCTGTTCCTGCTCCCGCACGGAGATTCAATCCGGATGCAGTCACCTTATAAGTTCCTGCAAGGCTCTTGTTGAACCCGTGTGCAACGTCGACCTTTGTATTGCTCTTGACTGGTGTTGTGTTGGATGCACCTGTTCCGGATGACTTCGCTCCGTCCGTGAGGTTCGTTGCAACGTGAGCATTGTCATTGAGGAGGATGTCTCCCTCAAGCAAATACGCATCCGATGTCAGATATTTGCTATCTGTCAACACCTCGAATCCTGCTGCCTTGAGACCCGCTCTCATGTTTCCGGTATAGAGATAAATGCTCACATTCTTCATTTTCTCATTTCCCAGTCTGTAACCTGCTCCCTTTACGATTGCAGCGACACCGGATGAACAATCTGCCTCACACGCAATCGTGATTTGTGCAGGGTCGTAATTCGATGCCTTGAGATGCTCCCAAAATGTGTATCTCTCTGACTGGTCATATCCGATTTTATTGTTGACTGCTGCTGCCTTTGCCATGCTCGCAATCATTTTCTGACCTTTGCATCCGGATGACGGAGGACACATTTCCACGGTCTGTTATACCAATTTATAACCCTCCACTCTGTACCTGTCTGGTCTCCTGCTTTTCCTCCGCTGTATCTGTTATTTTCATCATGTCCGCAATTTGAAATCATTTGTTTTCCTCCTTGTCAAATTCTTCTGTGTTTCTGTCCGTCATATCTCCCATAAGTTCCGGACAATGTTCCTCAAGTTCTGTGTACACAATCAACCCGCAAATCAGTAACGGAATACCGACCCATAAAATCGCACATCCCAATGAAAGAATAAACCATACTACCACCGACATTCTTTCCGCAGATTCGTCATCCGGATAATAATATTCGTCATAGTAAAGCTCCTGTTCTTTTTTGCTTGCTCTGTCGACCCAAATGTAAAACGCTGTCATCGCTAAAAATACGACGACCGCACCCACAACGTACACAATCCCAATTGTCCTTGCGTTCTGCACGAAAAAGTCTACGATTTTACTCATTGACCTCACCTGCCTCACCGCTCACAAGCGTCTGCATCGCTTTGTTGCTCTCAAGCATCTTTTTCATTCTCTCAAGTGCCTCGTCGACCATCATCGAAAAAGTCTCAAAAGAAATCACTCTCGCAAGCCACGCAAACCTTGCGACAAACATGTCATATACATAACGCAGCTTGATTTGACCTGTACCGCCTCCCAGTTCTTTTTCTGCCTTTGTGACTGCATAGAGCAACCATTCTCTCACTTTGTTCAACTGCTTGTCTGACGGCATTTTCACGAAAACATATACTGCATATCCTCCCGCTGCACATACCGCAATCAGACCCACAATCACAAACCAATTCTCGACGATGTATTTCATCCTTGTACCTCCTCGTCATCCTGTTCCGGTTCGTCATTGTGTTGTATTTCTCCGTTTGACTTTGTTCCCTTGACCGTTTTCACGGACTTAATGAGTGCCATTGCACCGCCCTCAACTGAAAGAAATCTGAATACATTCTCAATCAGTGTCGACGGCTCTGAACCCATCCGTAAAAACACAAATATCATCACGACTGTAAAGATAAATGCTGCAAGAATCAAAGTGAATACAACACGTTTCATGAACAGACCGGACACACTTTTTGTCATGTCTCTCTTTTCGCTCTCTTATCCGATACATTCTTTTCAGATGCCGGATTCTGATGCGATCGTTCCTGTTCTGTCATTCTCATGTATTGCCTCTTTCTGTGAGGTTGATTCTTGCCCGTTTCCTGCCCTCCTGTTATCGGTCGGAATGCTGTTCTCCGTCCAGTCTCTTGTGATAACTCTTGAGTGACTGTTCCACAATGACAACACGCTCTCTCAATGTTTTCATCTCCTCACGGTTCTCTCTCGATTCCCGTTTGATGTCTTTGAGGTCGTCTGCGATGTTCTCAAGTTTCACCATCACCATCGTGTCGGTTGTTGCTCTCTGTTCCGCATCTTCCTGTGTGTCCTTTTTCTCATTTCTCTGCTTTGAGCAGATACCGAAAAAAATCGCAAACGCAACAGATACTCCGGAGAGCAACAGGGAAATCTCAATCGTCAACGGCGTTCTCCTTTCCGAACTCTGTCGCCTCGATGTCGTCGGTGTCGCAGTATTTCCGCATGTGATATTCGAGAACATCCATCTCCCTGTCTGTCTCCTCTACCTCCTGCCGGAGTTCTGCCTTGACCGTCTCCTCGATTTTCGACTGTTCAATGATTGTTTGCTGCTTTTTCACGATTGCGGATAGGTTCTCCGTCACATCGCACAATCGTGATATTATTTCAAGCGGACTCATTCTGTATCACCGCCGGAGAATTTTTCTCCTGTGATATATTCATATTCATCCGCTGAAATACTGCCCTTTGCGACACGCTCGGAAATCTGTTCCTTTGTGAGAGTGCCTTTTTTGTACATTCTTTTGAGACTTTCAACAAGCATTTTCATACTAAATCAACCCCTCCTCGATTAACTGTGCGGTGTATTCGTCGATGACCGCATCTTTCTGAAACTGTGTTACTGATTCGACGATTCCGGATGTATTCTCCTCAACGACGGATTTCATGAGAGCCATGTTCTCATATTCCTCAACCGTCATTTCCTTTTCGTCGTACTGCCATTCGGTCACGGTCTGCATCTTTCCGTCTGCTCCCTCAACCTCTTTCTCCACCTGCTCGATGTTCTTACGCAGATAGACCGTTGACGGAGACGATGTCCTGTCGATTTCCTCCGGACGTTCCGGCTGTGTTCCTGTCACCTTTTTCCAGTCTGTCATGTTGCTCATTCTCCTTTCTGCTATGCTTTGAAACTATCCTCTTGAGTTTCTTGACATTGATTTTCGGTTTGATGTATTCAATGTAATAGTTGTATGTGTCCGTGTGTTTGAACAATCCCATATACGACAACATCACCGATGCGTTATACCATGAGATTTTATCCTGTTTTGAGATGTGGTTCGCCTTGCGTCTCGCACTCTCGATGTTTGATTTCCGGATGGTTGTCCGGTCATGGTGAAATTGAAATCCCATAAAATCAAGCATACGCCCCTTTGTGACCTGCTTTCTGTTCTCGTCAAGCACTGGTTTCCCGTCTTTCATCACCGGATATTCAAATCTAAACACCTGCCAGTCGCCTTTTATCTCAAGGTCAAGGTTGTCGTTCAGATATGTCTCGATTGCCCTGTGCATCTTATGCAGTTTCTTTTTGCTCTTACCCAGTATCACCATGTCATCCATGTATCGCATGTAATGTTCTGCATGGAGTTCCTCCTTGATGTAGTGGTCAAGTGCTTTCAAGTAAAAATTGCCGAACCATTGTGATGTAAAATATCCCAACGGAACGCCTTTTCGCATCTCCTCAATAATTATTTTCAGTTCCTCGAACATCGCTCCGGCGATGCCTGATTTCCCTCAAGACCTCCAACGCTCCGGAGATGTCGTCAAATGCTATGCACCCGACAAGCGTTTTTGTCTGTTCTGCATCAATCTCAACACCTGCATCCGTCAAAATCTTTGCAACGAGTGCTATTTTGTCATGTTCAATCAGTATGCAGAGTAATCTATAAAACCGTTTATCCCGAATTACTGCTTTGAGTTTTCTCTTGAGGATTCTCCGGTTTATGGATTCAAAGAAATGGTGTACATCCATCTTGAGAACAAAGAACTTTTTCCCGTCGTATGAATCAAGCCATTTCCGCATGTACTTTTTCCCGTAATGAACGCCCCTGTCCGGTATGCTCCCGCAGGAAAATTCATACAATCCATTCATCACAATCGGTTTGAACTGACCTATTGCACAATGATGAATAACCTGCTCATATTTGTAATGCGGTTTCAATATACGGCGTGTTTTCTTGCTGCTGCTCTCGTTGATGATGCTCGGTTTGTGATAGTCCGGAATGAACAACTCCTCTGTCAACATCTTTTTCAAGAGTTCTGTGTGTTCATCGAGATTCTCTAATACCTCCCGCACATCATTCCTGTTCTTTTTCTTTTTGGATGCATTTATAAAACGCTGTTTTATGTAGTCGTCTTGCAACATTGGTTCATATAGGTTGTTGTAACTTCTCATATAGTATTTTCTTATCTCCTATCGGTTTTTGTGCGGATGCTTACTCAACCGACCCTATATCCGGAATGATTTTCGCCTTGTGGCGTGGGATATAGGCTGCATTTGATTAAACGCTCCGATATGAGAAGAAATTGGACGCACCGATGTTCCAGTTCGCATTGCCCGCAGAATTGTTCAAATTCAAGTAATCCGCACCGCAATAATCGCCATTGTTACAGTTACCGCCGACAAGGGCGACCGCAGTTATTCCGGCGTTCCACCAAAATAGTCACATGTGTATGTGCTACTGCTGCCACCTGTTGAATTGACAATGCGTCCGAATCTGCTTGACTTCGTTCCTTTCTGCCAACCGCTGCCGGATGATGCGAATGTGATTCCGACCTTTTCAAAGTCCTTTCCGGTCAGATTGTATGGAGGTGTCATTTTCGCAAGAATTTCTCCTCCGACCATCAACAGACCGTTGATTCTATCCCAACGGTTGCCCCACCATTTTTCAATGTAGAACACTTTGACCTCATGGGTCGTGTCCTTATAACCGAAAAACTGTCCTTTGTTTGTCAATGTTCCGGTCGCAAGGTGTCCGTAGTTCTGTGATGCGTCGTTCACATATCCGGATGTCTGCCCCTGTCCGAACGCTGTCTGTGAATTGTCTGTCTTTGACATAATCTTGAGCATACAATCCAACAGGTTTCTTTTACTCCATGAGCCGATGTTCCAACCGTTGCCGTTCGCTTTTGCTCTTGTAATTTCTGTCGATGCGTTTGTATTGTACATGAGCGTCTGTCCTGCAAGAGAACGGATGCGTGTTCCGTCGTATGAACCGCCGAACATCGGATAATAAAGTTTATCCGCATGTGAGCCGTCCTCTCTTACATACGCATCGTCGTTGTACGATTCATCATACTGGACGTTTGAAATAATCATGTACTCATAGTTTCCGATTTCAAACTGTGAGAGCCAAATTTTGCCCTTGTCACCGCTGCCATCGAAAACACTCATTGCATTTCCTCCGTATGCCGTGTTTGCGACATCGGATGCCGTTGTTCCGTCCGCTTTCTTTGTGTGGTCGTTCGGGTCAAGTTTATAATCTTCTGTACCGTCATATCTGACCATTGCCGGATAGTTGTTCTTTACAAAAAAGACATCTCCCCAGTCTCCGAAATCAAATGCTCCGGTTGAATAGTTCATCGCAGCAGGTGTCATTCCCACCGCATCGAAAAGGTATGTGCAGCGTGTCGCCGGATTGCTGTCATTTTTATTGATTTTCAGTCCGTAACGCTTTACTCCCTTTACTCTTACATCCTCCCCGACTGCTGCCAGTATTGCGTTTGTATTCGCATAGGTGCGGTCGAGTGTTTCTTTGTCTGCTACTTTTACAATTACGTCTCCGCTTGCCATGTGTTAAGCCTCCCTTACAACAATATTTCCGTCGGTCATTCCAATCTCACACGCTTTCCCTGTGACAGAATCAATCACGACATTCATTCCGGCAGCTATGCCGTCACACGCCTTTGCTGCCTGTTCTGCTTTTCTCGCTGCTGATTCCGCTTTCTTGACCGCTGCATCCACTTTCGCCTCTGCCCCTGTCTGCGATTCTGCATCCCTTACCTGTGACGCTAAAATATAGCCATATCCCCGCCAGTCTGTAAATTCCTTTACCTTTTTTCGATGTCACCTTGTCGTTTCGACCGTGACCTCCTCGCCATAAGATACCGAACCGCACACTCTCCCGCTTTCATCGGGTTCACTTCTGATTCTCAACACGCCTTTTGAAATCGGTGTTACTTTCTTGTAAGTCATGCTCAAGCCTCCCTTATCGTCAAAATCCCGTCCTCAATCGAGAGAACGCAGGTCTTTTTTGTTACTGTGTCAACCATAGTGTTGAGACCGTCCACAATGCCCTCACACGCCTTTGCTCCTGCGGTTGCGGATGCTGCTGCATCGCTTGCCGTCTTTGCTGCACTGTTCGCACTGTTGGTCGCCTCCGTCATGTTCTTGCTGAAATTGTTCACGGTGTTCATGTACCCCTGTGTCAATTCCAGTATTTCCTCATAACGTGCATTATTGACGATAATCGGCAAATCAAAGAATTTGTTTTTACCATCTCCCTGTCTGACTAAATAATGACCGGATGTGTCAATTTCAACTCCGACCTCTCTTTCCTTGAGAATCAGTGTGTCCTCAACCGCTTTCCAGTCTGCCGTTGTTCCGGTGCATGGTCTGATTGCTGCCATCTATTCAACCTCCTTTGCCCCGTGATTATGGAATATATCACACAATCACGTTTTTGTGTTCGTTTCGCCGTCTGTTTCCAGTATCATGGAATTATACTGCTAATTGTCGGGAGGTCGGCGTTCCTCCGTCGAAATCAACGCCCTCATTTGCCCGTCTGACCTGTGGCGTTGCTCCATCAATGAAAATCGGTGTCACGGTTCGCAGGTATGGTGTTTCACCGTCACAATCAAGATACATGCTCGAATATAAAGCCTCGGCACGGTTGAAATAGTCCTGCACACTCTCAAGGATTTTCTCTGCGGATGCAAGCAGGGAATTTTGAATCGTGTCATCAATATCCTTTTTGTCCTGTTCAACCTGTTTCTTTGCCTCCTCGACTGCCGACTGCATCTGTGACACTTCCTGTCGAATCTGCGTCGCCGTGTTCAAAGTCGCCTCAAGCTGCTCTTGATTCTGTAACGCATCCTCTGCCCTGTCTGTGACCTCTTCGCAGTCCTTTGTCGCCTGTTTGGTCGCTGCGGTCGCATCCTCGGCGTTTTTGACTGCCTGTGATGTGTCCTGCTGCCTCTGTTTCTCCTGTTGGATGCGGGTGTTCTCATTTTCCTGTCGGCTCTTTTCCGCTGCTGCTCTTTCACTCTCTGCCTTTACCCTTGCATTTTCTGCCGTCACCCTTTCCGATTCTGCTTTCTTGACTGCTGCATCCGTGTTCTTAATGGTCTCAATATGCCCCTTGATTCTGTTCTCAAGGTCTGTGAACTCATTTGATGACAGGATTGCATTTTCATCCCTCTGTGACTTCTCAATCTCCATCGTGAACGATGCAGATGTGATAATCTGTGAATCATCACTTGTCCGGATTTCAATGTCACAATATGCCGTTCCGGAGGCTGCATGTAGTGGTCAAGCATTTTTGTAACACTTTGTTCGAAAATTCACCCGGCATATCGAGCTTCAAATGGTGTTTTCCAATCATTGTAGGAATGAGGACGGACATGATTGTACCATACGTACACATATCG
>ENA-OQCB01001096-OQCB01001096.1-human-gut-metagenome-genome-assembly--contig:-NODE-1096-length-11103-cov-5.366071_pt1 | contig 11103 bp, 12 predicted proteins | sample MGYA00242493_ERZ504568 | MGnify/ENA primary metagenome ERZ504568 (study PRJEB26092, sample SAMD00036229) | human gut metagenome | host: Homo sapiens | study: EMG produced TPA metagenomics assembly of...
ATGATATAATCACTTTGTGCCTTGTTTAAATCCTCCCGTGTAAAATCCCTTCCTTCCTCTACTTGGATATCCATGACGGAAAGGAAATTCTCGGAGGCATAGAATACCTTGAAGAATACATCCTTATTTTAAAAAGGCGTGGAAGTGATTTCTGCGCTTTTGCAATTTTTTTACCGGACAATGTTTCCTGCTGCCTGCGGTCATAGACATAATCTCTTGCGTCATAGCAGTCCCATATAAGGAATTCCATCGGATAGGTATCCACCAGCCAGTTTTTAAATTCCTTGGTCATGGAATGAATTTCAAAGGCGATTCCATGCTTCTGAGAATAGGCGCGGATCGCATGAACAGCCTCAAAACGATGATCCCTTGTGCAATATGGCATCAGCCAGACCGGTTCACGGTGCGGCATACAGGTATAGGCGATGGCATAGTCGGGATAAGTTTCAAAATAGACCTCATACATGCTGGTCCACATCAGCATTGTCATGGTATTGGAATTGTATTCATGATAATCGGCAAGTGCAATATACGGCTGCAGCTCCTGCCAGTTTTCCAGTGTTAGTTTTTTCATAGAACCTCGCTTTTCCTGTACATTATAGGACCAGAACACTAAATTTTCAAGATGTTTGCACAAGGAATGTTTACCTGTCTGTTCTTCGGTGATACAGCCGCACGGCAATGATTCGAAAGAATCCATCTCTTCTTATGATGAAGCGGATTTTTCAGGATATGCATGCAGACGTACTTTATATTGGCAAAACGTGACTTCTGTGTGATAAATTGTTCAAGATTTGTTCAAGAAAGGGCGTGCCGTATCGCTATTATTCTTCTGAGATATTATGATATATATAGAATTTTATCAGGGTATGTAGCATTTAAACATTCACATGGGGAACAGTGATGTCAAAAGCGTCATTGTTTTTCTAAGAGAGGAGAAACCATGTATGAGGGCTTTTATGAAAAGAGTAGCGGATATGCCATGGCGGCCGGTATGCTGCTGAATACGATGTCACTGCTTCATGCAAATGACAATTCGGTACAGGCGGATGAGGGGGCAAAAGGCACAACGTAGGAACAGTAGCATTCAGGGTACTCTAAAGGCGGATGAAGACATGAGTGCAAGGCATCCATCCGGGTGGAAAATGATAAAAGGGCTGTGACACCAAATGAAAAAACGAATGCCGCTGCACCGAATACAGCAGCTGCGACTTCCGCGGGAATGCTGCTTTGCACATTTACGGTTTCCGGTGCCGGTATTGCAGTTCTATATAAATAAAGAAGAGCGCTGAGCAGACTGTAGCTTCATACAACACTTGATACGGAAAACAGATGCGATCAGACAGCGAGTAGCTGTCGGAAAGGACAAGGATATGAAAAGAAGATTGTTGAAAAGAACAGGAGCATCCTGTATGGCGCTGGCCATGCTGTTCATGATGAGCGGGGGTGTAAGCATCCATGCGGATGAAGTGAGTGCCGAGACACCGCTTACAGCACAGGAGAAGGCAGCACCTGCGGCATCACTGGACACAATGGCATTGAAAAATGCGGACGCAACCTTAAAAACAGAAGCCGATGGTAAGCTTACCCTGACTGTCAGAGCGAAGGACGGATATTACTTTACGGACAGTCCGCTTGCTCGTAGCGATAACAGCAATGTAACAATACGAAGGAAAAGTGATAGTACCGCCATGGTTTATAACTATGACGTCTCTATATACGGCGATGTCACTGATTCCTACACGATTTCAGTGAAGGGGGAAGCAGTCGTACTGACTTCTTCCAAATTGATTCTGAATATTGATAACTTAAAAAATGCAACTGCCACATTGGAAAAAAATGAAGGAGTCACCCCACTGGATAATGTAATTCTTACGCTGAATGCAGATGAGAAAACAGCATTTGAATCCGTGCCGTATGCTGTCATCGATGGTGAAAAGCGTGCCATGAGATCATTTGCCGATGAGAAAACGATGTATACTCTCAGTATCATGAATATTCATAAAGACACCACGATTGAGGTTTATGGTACAGCAGCTTCTACCGAGGCAAGAGGAACGCTGGATAGGATCAAAGTTACCGGTTATGTAAATGAAGAAATTGCAAGCTACAGCACGATTACGTTGACAAATGCAGCCTTCCATAAACTGGCAAAGGGCAGCGATATTTCCTCCTGGTTTTACTCTTTACCAAAAGGAATGCGGGTGATTGCAGCGGATGGAGTAGCAAAAGGTGATACGAGAATGCAATAAAATTCTGTGGAAAACCGACGGAATTAAGCAATGCTTCCATTGATATCATGATAGAAGATCAATACATCACCAATTCCAATAACGGAATCCTGAAGGTTGATCCTGCCGGCAGTACATGGCTTATCCAAGCTAGAATGAAAACACCTGTGATCACGAAAGGAAACCAAACCTATATCATGGGAAGCAATAAGCCCCTGGAGCTGATCTGTTCCGGAGAGCTGAGAGATCTGTATGGTATTTTTATCAACGGCAGTGCACTCAGTAGTGATTACTATACACTCACATCCGGAAGCACGGTGTTAACCCTGAAGCCGGAGTATCTGAATACGCTGGAAAAGGGAAGCTACACGGTACGTTTTACGTATCATGACGGAAATTATGCAGAAACAAAGTTTACCGTAGGTGATAAGAAGCAGGAAGCATCCAAGCAAACGAATCAGGAGGAAGCGCCGAATACAGCGGATGCGACTTCCACGGGTCTGCTGCTGGTTACCTTATTGACATCCGGTGCAGGTATGGCGGCAGTATCCGCAAAAAGAAAAAGAGCACGACAGTAGATACTCATGCAAAATGAAAATTTGTAGAAATGTGCTTTGCAAATGACACAAACCATATAATATGGAATGATCATACATGCATACACTCTTTCAGGAACTGAAAGCAGGTATACAGTGCTACCGGCAAAATGCTTATGTATGCAGAGGGCTCTGCCTACACAGCCCTTTAAAAACCTGGCAACAGAAAGATGATCCGGTAACAGTAACCTGATCTGCTTCCATTTATGAAAGCAAAGAGTAAGCTTCACGTTCACTGTACAAAAATTGCACTATCTAAAAAGCTGAATCCGATACAGGAATCAGCTTTTTCATATGGACATTATGCAGACGTTGTATTCGTAAGCCTGGCTTTTACAGCATCCTACGTATCGCATACCAGAAGATAGACTGCCGCATCCTTCATCTGCAATTCTGTATGAAAAGGGGTAAACTCCTAAAATGTTATGGTTTTTATGAACTTTTTCTTTTTTAAAGGATACCTCTATGATGAAAGAAAAAATATCGCCTGTCTGTGTCAATAAAAGAGCGGTCACCGTGCGGCTCTGTTCAGGGGATTCACTGAAAAACAACCGGGAATTCATCGATAACCGCATATAAAAACACCTGCAAAAAAATGCAGATGTTTACGTATATCCAAACAAGTTCCTATGCCGGAACAACCTCCAGCCAGTAGTCATCCGGATCATGAATAAAATAAATTCCCATCTCTTTGTTCTCAAAGCAGATACAGCCCATCTCCTCATGCAGTCTGTGCGCTGCCTCAAAATCATCTGTTGCAAAAGCGATATGACTCTCATTCTCGCCCAGCTCATAGGGCTGCGGATGATCTTTGAGCCAGGTCAGCTCAATCTGAAAGCTGCCGGTATCATCCTGCAAATAACAAAGCGTGAAGCTTCCATCCTCCGCCTCCAGCTTTCTGGCGACCTGCAGTCCCAGTGCCTGCTCATAAAAGGCGATGCTTTTATTCAAATCAGTTACATTGATATTACAGTGTACAATGCGAAATGCCATATTTCCACCTCCGTCTACCTCTGTATTATACCGTGTTCTTTCAGGAATGAACAGAGTAGTGCAAAAAAACAATGCTGTAGTCATAAGCTTCTGCAAGTACAAAAAGGTATCCGGTCAACACCGGATACCTCGCACGTACTATTTAACCTCGTTTAAAATACTCTGCACCTTCGGTATGACATAATGGCTTTCACCAATATCCTTGGTATCATCAATCATAACGGTAACCGCTATGTTATCATTGACTGCACTCAGCCAGCCGATTTCCTGTTCCCCGTGATTCACCTGTGCAGTACCGGTTTTCCCGGCTGCTTTGGTAGGGTTATCCCCATATCCGGACATGGAAGCCTGCAGGTCTTCAAACACTGTTTTCGCAGTAGCTGCGCTGTACGCGTTCTTCACCATGGTTTTTGCTTTTCCATCCTCATATACCAGATATGGCTGCAGGATGCTGCCGTCATTGACATAGGCGGTATACAGGGCCGTCAGATGAAGCGAGGATACCAGCAGATCACCCTGTCCATAGCCGGTTGCCGCAAGCTTCTGTGCATTCTCCAGCTCATCCCCATACGTGGACTTCGCAACTGTGAACGGAAAATCCATCTGCTTGCGGAATCCGATTTTATCGAGATAGCTGGTGTATGTCTCTGCACCGATCTTATCCGCTACCTGTGCAAAGAAGATATTATCGGAATAGATATAGGCATTTTTCAGATTGCTTGGCTCTGTATAGGACTGCGTCGTCGTTACATAATTCTTCCCCCAGCTGGAATCCTTCTGCCACTTATCTGTTTTTTCAAAGGTGGTTTCCGCTGTGATCGTCTTGGAATCCAGAGCGATGGCTCCGGTAATCGCCTTAAAGGTAGAACCCGGACAATAGGTGGAAACAAAGCGGTTCAACAGCGGCTTCTGCTTGTTATTGTTCAGGGAGTCCCATGTTTTGCTATCCATGCCCATTGCGAAATCATTGGGATCATAAGCCGGTGTACTGACCATTGCCAGAACCTCACCGGTATGGGAATTTATGATTACCGCACTTCCGGCATCCTTCTTCAGCTGATTGTATGCGGAGCGCTGTGCTTCGATATCAATGGTCGTACGAATATCCTGACCGTTTCTGGCCTTCTGTTCGGCAACGGTATCCTTCAGATCACCATTTTCATCCACAATAATGATCTTACAGCCGCTGACTGCCCTCAGCTTGCTTTCATAAATACTTTCCAGACCGCTCTTACCGATGATACTGGTTGCGGTATAGCCTTCCTTCTTATGCTTTTCCAAATCCTCAGCGGTGACATTCTGCACATATCCGGTGATATGCGCTGTCATTTCGCCATACGGATACACGCGTCCGGTGGTTTCCTGTACAAAGGCACCGACAATTTTTCGAAGCTCCTCAATGATTTCCGCACGCTTCGCTGCCGTGATCGTTTTGATTGGTACAAACATATCATCCTGTACCCAGGAGGCTGACAGTGCTTTTTTGATACTGTCCTCACTGACATCCAGAACTCTGGCCATGGCAGAAACCGTGTCCGCCTCATTTCCCAGCTTTCCTGCTATCAGGCCAACCTGAAATACACTTCCCTGCTGTGCCAGTGCTTTTCCGTTCCGGTCAAGAATCGATCCTCTTTCCCCCTCGGTAACGGACACATTCACCTTATCCGAATCATGCAGCTGCGGAAATATCTGCGTGCTGTCCCATACAATACGGTAATCACCGTCTTCCTTAACCACCGTCGCCTTATTGTCAAAATCAATGGTTCCGGCTGCACTCTTCATACGAACATGATAGCTGATTTCGCTTCCGTCATCCCCTGTATCCGAACTGTCTTTGATTTCCATCGAGAAATCAGATGCGTCGATCCCCTCATAAATATTTTTGTTTCGCGTAATAAAATCTTCTTTCTTCCATTTCTTTTTCGCGTCGCTGCTGATCAGGGAATACATGTCCTTGTATTTGCCTTCTTTCAAAAGATCAGTATAGGAAAGCAATACGGACTCCGGCTTTGAACCGCCGCTGAATAAGAAATACGCCGCAACCGCAACGATTGCAACTGCCGCAACGATACCGGCGATCCCCCAGAGTTTCTTTTTATCTGTCATAAAGCAAGCACCTCCTCATTTTATGTTTCTATTTTACCATGGTCAGGTAAGCATTTCCATGCCGGTTTTACCTTTACAAAGAACCTTCCATAAATTGTAAGAAATTAAGTGAGGTTCCTACTCTGCCGGTTTTCTTTCTAGTATATGGCAGAAATCTCAGTTTTTGATTTGTTTCGTCATCTTTTTGTTGTACAATGAAAGAAGAAACAAAAAGGTGGTGACGTCTATGCAAAGCAAAGGCAAGGCAAACAGTAAGGCGGACATACAGCATGATCATCTCACTGCTCTGTGGAATAAGGAGGCAGGGGAGGAGCTTCTGGATTCCTGTATCCGTACAGCCAAAGCGCAGAGTACCTCCTTTCTTGCGGTCCTTCTGGATATCAATGATCTGGATACCATAAACAAACGCTGTGGACATCAGGAGGGGGATCGGATCCTGCAAAGGGTAGCGGAAAAAATTCGCAGCAGTCTGCAGACCGGGGATTTCGCAATCCGTCTGGGCGGTGATGAGTTTCTCCTTGTTTTTCAACAGCTTTCCAAAAAGAGGTACGCAACCTGCTGGATCAAATTCTGAATGAACTGGAGGAAGAAAGCAGGGAGTTTCCCTATACCATGGGCTTCTGCTTCGGAATTACACAGATCATGGCGGATATGGAGCTGTCAGTGAAAAAAATCATTATGCGTGCAGATGATGAAATGTATCTGTCAAAACGCCGCTATCATCTGGAGCAGTCAAGAAAAGCCTTTGCGCTGCGCCCTTACCATGAAAGTGAGGAGGTGCGCCAGTTTTCCTATGATAAGGATCTGCTGCTGAGTGCCCTGATGCAGAGCAGCGATGATTATATCTATGTATGCAATATGAAGGAGGACCCTTCCTGCTTCCGATATTCCCGTGCCATGGTTGAGGAATTTGATCTCCCATCGGAAATCGTGCATGATGCTGCCAATGTATGGGGCGCAAGAATTCATGAGGCAGACCAGAAGATATTTCTGGAAGGGAATCAGGAAATTGCCGATGACCGTGTGGATTTTCACAATGTGGAGTATCGTGCCAGAAACCGCAGAGGCGAGTGGGTGTGGCTCAGATGCCGCGGTCATGTGGAGCGGGATGAGGATGGTCAGCCGGTTTTGTTTGCCGGCATTATCACCAATCTGGGACGTAAGAATAAAATCGATTATCTGAGCGGTCAGTTTAACAAATATGAGCTGGAGGATACGCTGCAGATGATAGTTGCCAAGGAGGAGCATTTCTTCATGATGATCCTGGATCTGGATGGTTTTTCCAGCATCAACAAGCTGTACAATCACCAGTTTGGAGATGAGGTGCTGGCCAAGACGGCGCAGATCATCCAGTCTGTTCTTCCGGAATATGCAAGGCTGTACCGCAATGATGGTGATGAATTTATCGTTCTTCTCAGGAGCTGTACCGATTCCAACGAGATTGCCGGCTTTTATCACAGGCTCCAGCAGGAGCTGGGGCATCAGCGCATTCTGAACGGAAAGAAATACCACTGCACGATTTCTGCCGGCTGTGCCTGCTTTCCAAAGGATGGCGATGATATGATGTCACTGACGAAGAACGTCGGTTATGCACTGGAGGCAAGCAAGCGCAATGGTAAGAACAGACTGACGTTCTATGAGAAGAAAATGTCGGAAACAGAGCTGCAGGAGCTGGATATGCTGGAACAGCTGCGTTACAGCATGGAACATGATTTCGAAGGCTTTTCCCTGCAGTATCAGCCGCAGGTGGAGGCAGACAGCGGCCGTATAATCGCTGCGGAGGCACTGGCCAGATGGCACAGCAGCATGTATGGCAATGTATCGCCTGTGGTGTTCATTCCCTTGCTGGAAAAGAGCGGGATGATACTCACCATCGGTAAATGGATATTTGAAACAGCCCTCAGGCAATGTGCAGCGTGGCTGAAAAAGTGTCCGGATTTCTGTGTCAGTGTGAATTTATCCTACCTGCAGCTGTATGAGGAAGGATTCATCACATTCATGAAGGAAACGCTGAAGAAGTGCCATGTTCCCAGCCGCAATATCATTGTGGAAATGACGGAGAGCTATATGGTGAAAAGCAGTGAGGAGCTGCAGGCGATCTTTCAGGAGATACGAAGCATCGGTGTGCGTATCGCCATGGATGATTTTGGAACCGGATACTCCTCTCTCGGTGTTTTGAAAAATTCCCCTGCGGATATTGTGAAAATCGACCGGATTTTCATTAAGGATATTTTAAACAGTGAATTTGATGCGACCTTTATTCAGTTTGTTGTCAGATTGTGCCATGATGTGAATATTCGTGTTCTGCTGGAGGGTGTGGAGACAAAGGCGGAATATGAGAAGGTAAAAACCATGGGACTGGACGATATTCAAGGCTATTATTTTGGAAAACCGATGCATCCCGAGAAACTGGAGGAGCTTTTGCGGTAGATGACAGGCTGCCATGCTGCCTGCAGCTTTTATGGAAATCAGATAAAAAAACAGGAAGTCATGTGAACATCCGGGTACGGAACATATCCGTTCAGGATGAAGCAGACTTCCTGTTTGCCATTTATAAAAGCATCTCCGCATGTCCAAAGAAAGATAACAGGGCAAGGTGCGAAAAACGTTTTATCAGGCATCGGCTTTCCTTCTTGACGCCATCCGCTTTATGATACCGTGTTCCAGTGGGCGGGTATGTGCAGGTGATTGGGGAGCCTTGTCAAGCTGTCACCGATGGCGGTGTTCAGCTGCATCTGGGTCAGAAAGAAACAATTACGCAAATCACTGCCGGCAATGCGGCAGTCCCGCATATCACTTCCCAGAAAACAGGAGCCCTGCAGGTCGCAGCCTGACAAATCAGCGGCAAGCAGAGACTTCATACTGAAATCCGTGCTTCGCAGTCTTTTATTGGTGAACCGCTTTCCCATTGGATGCTTATGAGGAGAAGGATGCCGAAGCTGCTTTTGCTGCATCGTCTTTTTTAACAGGCGGTTGGTCTGCTCATGCAGGGAGTCGATATCAGCGGTAAGTACCGTTTTCCAGGGCTGTCTGCGTACCGTGTCCAATGTTTGAATCAGCATCTGCAATTCCCCATGGAAGGAAGCAGTTTCCTTCTGCAGCAGTGCTTCCCCGAGATACCAGAGCATCTGATGCAGGGAAAACAGCTTTCTGTATACTGCAAACATATCCTGGTTCGCAGGTACATTCTTTTGGACAGCAAATTGTCCCGCTCCCAGGCAGTCGTAGCCAAGACAGCCCTTCATGCCCTTCTGCTTCAGCTCATGATGAATATTGCAGGTATGATCGCTGCATAAATAGCTGCAGGATACACCGCAAGGCTTATCCTGCGGAAAACCATCCAGCTTTGAAAAATAAAGTGCTCTGCAGCAAAGTCCCCTGCATAGAGAACAGTCTGCATATAGGGCCAGTTCTTCGAGAATCATGAAGCCACATCCTTACAGCTGCAAAACGCAAGAGCCAGATACAGCAGATAGGAGCTGAAGCAAAACAGTACAAACAGCCATACCGGAATTCGCAGCACGATGATATTCTGAAACAGCAGCATACAGCCAACACTGATGCATAATGTAAACAGCCACAGGAGCAGCAACCGCCGTTTTACTGCCTTATCGTCGTTTTCAAAGCTGCTGCGGCAAATCCACTGCACAATGCATACGGCGCTTATGCCCAGCAGGATATCCAGCAGCAGTGTTGATAAGGAAAGCGGATAGGTGCTTTGTATATCGAGCTGCAGCAATGCATGAAGGCCGTCCTTTGAAAGAAACAGATTGATAACGCCCAGAATGGCAATCAGGAGAAAGACAATCTGCAAACGCTCCCGCAGCTTTTCCAGCTGTGAGCGCGGTGGCAGCTCTTTGATAACCGTGTCACAGAATGCCTTGTAATCCTCGGGAAACACCTCATCCAGAGGTGCATTGCGCTGCTGTGCCTCCAGCAGCATCAGTGTCAAATCATAGCGGACCTTTTCCTGCTGCAGCTCACTGATATCGGCACCTCGCAGATAACATACGATATCCGTCATAAGCCTTTGGTAATCTTCACATAAAGTCTTATCCAGACGATTATTTTCGTTGTGCAGCATTCGCATGTTACGATTCATATGCATATCCTCCCATCACAGCGGCAACACCCTGCTGCAATTCCTTCCAATGCTTCATAAAATCCTGTATTTCCAGATGACCGGCTTTTGTAATGGTATAGTATTTTCGATTGGGGCCGTAAGCCGATTTGCGAAATTCACTGTTGATACATCCGTTTTTCTCCAGTCGAAGAAGCAGCGGATAAATCGTACCCTCCGATATATTGGAAAATCCGTAGCTCTTCAGCTTTTGCGAAATATCATACCCATAGGTATCCTCCTGTGCAATCACGATCAGGATACAGTTATCCAGAATACCCTTCATCATCTGACTTGGCAGCATGGCGTCACCTCCTCACTATCTTGTTATACAAGTTACAGCTATATTGTAAAACAAGATAGCGCATCCGTCAAGACCCTATTCTCTGTTTTCAGCGTTGTTATACGGAGGGAACGTGTCTCTTTCATCTGCATGATCGCTGCACTTTACCTCACCGCATCATCCTTCTGCCTTTCCTCGCACTTGTCCACCAGGTGCCCTTTGGGGATGAATGTATCATCAGCGAAAACTTTGCATCAGCTTTTATGGAAAATGGCTGTCTTCTCCGATATATTTCTAGTATAATATAGAAAAGCACAGAAAGAAGGAACCGGTATGAGCGCTTATATTGAATTTCAGAATGTGAAAAAGATATATATAATGGGGGAAGTGGAAATCCAGGCACTTGCCGGTGTGGATTTTACCATTGATAAAGGGGAGTTTGTAGTAATTGCAGGAGCCAGCGGTGCCGGTAAAAGCACAATACTGAATATTCTTGGCGGCATGGACTCCTCAACAAGCGGCAATATTTTTGTGGATGGAACTGAAATCAGTAAATTTAATGCCAAGCAGCTGACAACGTACCGGCGCTATGATATTGGGTTTGTTTTTCAGTTTTATAATCTTGTGCAGAATCTGACTGTAAAGGACAAAAAATAAGAGGAGGCAGCCCACACCGAACTGTGCCACGTGCCATCGCCATTCCTTTTTTGTTGGGTTCACTAGTTTCCTCTGGTTTGTTCTTTCATTCTGCATCTTGTTTTGTTTCATCATTTT
>ENA-OQCB01001099-OQCB01001099.1-human-gut-metagenome-genome-assembly--contig:-NODE-1099-length-11082-cov-3.098037_pt1 | contig 11082 bp, 15 predicted proteins | sample MGYA00242493_ERZ504568 | MGnify/ENA primary metagenome ERZ504568 (study PRJEB26092, sample SAMD00036229) | human gut metagenome | host: Homo sapiens | study: EMG produced TPA metagenomics assembly of...
AAGTAAAGGGATGGCTACTGATGAAAAATCGGTTGTTGATGGTAATTTTTATACAGCACAAAGTGAAAACTTTGTTTGGACAATGATGCCTCAGGTAATTGAAGCCTTGAAAAAATAAGGGAATTAAATGTCGCCCAATGTAGAAATTTCCTATATTTGGGCGACAATTCCTAAAAATAGAAACAATGAGATACGAGGCATTGGTCCCTAGAATGTCATCATCGTAAATACGATATTTATTGGTTTGAGATTTTTCTTCCTTCATCTGTTTTCACTCCTTTGGGAGTTAGTATGAAGGAATTCGAAGAAATTATGCTGGATTCTCAAAATATTTGTAAAGTTTGGCCGCTATGATGCGATGACCAGACGGTGTTAGATGAATCCCGTCGATGGTCAGGGCAGAATAGCCCACCTGCTGTGCCAGGTCGTTAAGAGGACGATGCAGGGGAATAAAAGTAACACCGTATTCCTCACAGAGCTCCTGCATCACCTGAGACATGGCGTCTAAGGGTTCGAACCAATTATAGTATTCCGCTGGGCGTGGAAAGACGAAAGGTTCTAGAAGGTAAAGGGAGGCGGATGTATATTGGGTAAGTCTTCGAAACAGCTTTAAAAGATTTAGGCGGAATTTCTGTAATTGATAGAATACAGATACCGAGGTGTTACACATCCACATACTGATATCATTGATTCCCACTAGCAAAGTCACTGCATCCGGATCTCGTTTCAGACAATCGTCGCTTAAATTTTCCAGCACGCGATTTAAGGTAAAACCGTTTACACCCCGGTTGACGGTTTTCCAGGCAGCTTTTTTCAGCAGCATATCATTTAACTGACGGACATATCCATACCCCAGTCCGTCGGGAGTAAACATTCGGTCGCAGTCGGTGAGACTGTCTCCAAGGCAAATCAGTTGTTTCATAGCAGCCTCCTTGAAAAATCTGTCAATACTGTATTAAGTGTAACTTTTTCTAGGAGAGAGTGCAAGAAGTTTTCAAAAAAATACCTTCTGTGTACAAGAAATTCTGATACAAAAAGGGAGCCACTGCTCCCGGATTTCTCATCCGTTTTACAATGGCTCCTTCTATTATCAGGTATACAAAGGCGAACAGCCCTATGGGGAATTTTTGTTGTAGGCAGGCTGTTCGCCGCTAAGGGGGGTTAATCTATCTGAATAAAGGTAGGTTTCTCTTCAATTTTCTTCGGGACTTCTTTGGGGATGCAGATTTTCAGGATACCGTCTTTAAATCCGGCTTTGATGTCTTCCTGTTCTACCTGATCTCCGACATAAAAGCTTCTCTTGCAGGTTCCGGCAAAACGTTCCCTGCGCAGATAACGGCTGTTGTCGTCCGACGAGGTTTCCTCTGTCCGGGATGCAGTGATGGTCAGATAACCGTCTTTTAGCTCTGCCTGAACATTTTCCTTTTGATATCCAGGCAGTTCGATGTCTAACATATAGTAGTCAATTTTTTTCCTGAATATCCGTTTTCATCAGAGAAGTATCGCTCTGTTCATAGCTGTTGGTGAAAAATGGGTCTTTAAATAATTCATCGAATAAATTGTAACCGTAATTTCTTCTGTTGAGCATCATAGTAATATCCTCCTTTTATAGTACAATTCTTTAATGTCCTTTTAGAGTCTATTAGAAAAGATATTAAAGAATTTGTTTTACTTGTTTTATTTGTTCTATGTGTAATATAATACAGATTATTAGCACTGTCAATAGGTGAGTGCTAATTTCACAGAATGTTCACAAATTATTGGATTTTCTGTCTCTGTCAAGACTGGACAAATCAAAATTTAGAGTTTATAATACACTCACAAAGCAAATCTAATCGCTTTTGGTATCGATCTGTCATTTCAGACAAAATTTCCAATGTATTTTATGAGAAGATTGAAAGAGAGAATTTATGGGTGACTCTGTGCTTCTGCGGGGACTTTGGCAGAGGCTGAATAGAAGGGAGGTGCTGTCCACGTATGTGCTGCAAAGAGCTATTGTATTATGCCTGGTAGCAGTGGCAGTCTGCATGGATTTGAAAAAGGAGAAGGTAAGTAATGAGTGGATTCTGTGCGGGTGGGCGGTTGGCTCATTCTGGCAAATTTGGTCAGGAGGCATCCGGGGACTCACAGTGTTCTTTTTTGGGGTGCACTGCTTCCTTTGACAATCTTATTTTTACTTTATTATCTACGAATGCTGGGGGCGGCAGACTTAAAACTTTTGTCAGTCGTCGGAGGAATTCATAGGACCAAAGAAAATTTTGGCCTGTATGCTTTATAGTTTTTTTCTGGGTGCCGTTTTGGCATTTCTGCTTCTCGTTGCGCGCCGCAATCTTGCGGAACGTCTGCGCTATTTTTTTCACTATTTATGGAACTTTATACAGACAAAAGAGCTCGCTCCCTATGGGTTTGCAGGGAATAGGCCGGAGAACATGCATTTTACGGTGCCCATTTTTCTGGGGGTTCTCTTTTGGATAGGAGGGTACTATTGAAGAAAGCAATTTTTGCCGTGTGTGATCCTGAGAAGGAATATGCACATAACTTTATGGAGTATTTGAATCAAAAACAGTCGCATCCCTATGAAATCCAAGCGTTTTCTAGTGTGGACACTTTGGCAGAATATGCCAAAAAGCACCACATTGAGATTCTCTTGGTCTCAGATAAAGCCATGTGCCCTAGGGTGAGAGAATTAGATGTGGGAAAGCTGATGATTCTCTCTGAGGGGGTTCACAGTCCTCAGCTAGATCAATATCCCAGTGTATATAAGTACCAATCTTCCGACAATGTGATTCGGGAAGTGATGAATTGTTACGGGGAGGAGACCGTGCTGACCGGTGAGAGGATTCAAAGGCCGCTGAAAGTATTGGGAGTCTACTCACCTTTGGGAAGAGTCCTGAAGACTTCTTTTGCTCTGACGCTTGGACAGATTCTCGCAAAGCATAAAGCGGTTCTCTATTTAAGCTTGGAGGAATATTCCGCTTTGAAGATTATGATGGACACAGAATTTGAGAAAAATCTCAGTGATCTGCTCTACTACATTCGGCAGGGGTATATAAATTTTGCGCATCTTTTGGGGCGGAATGGTTTTGACCTGCAACAATATGGATTATCTGCCGCCGGTACAGTTTTTCTATGGATATACGAGGGACCAGTATGGAACAGTGGGAGAATCTGGTTCAGGCAATAGCCGCATACAGCTCCTATGAGGTTTTGATTGTGGATGTGGGAAATGGATTAGAAGACCTTGGGAGTTTTTTAAATTGTTGTCATAAGATCTACATGCCGGTCCAGGAAGACTGGGTTTCCCAAGAAAAGATAAGGCAGTTCGAACGAACTTTACAACTGAGTGGTCAAGAGGAATTGACTCAGAAAATTGAAAAACTTCATTTGCCTTATCATGGACTTAAAAAGGAAGGAGGAAATTATATAGATCAGTTGGTGTGGAGCGCTCTTGGTGACTATGTGAGAGAGCTATTGAGAAAGGAGAAATTATGAGCAGACAAAGATTTCAGGAGATACGGCGGGCCTTGATGCAAAGGCTGGATTTGACCAGAGAGCTCACAGATGGGGAGATTCTAAGTTTGATCGATGATCTGATATTGATTGATCTGAAAGAAGAAGGGCTGTCTTTAAAGGAGAAGGTGGAGCTGCGGCAGCGGCTGTTTCATTCTGTGAGAAAGCTGGATGTACTTCAAGATTTGCTGGAAGACAATTCCGTCACAGAGATCATGGTCAATGGGCCAGACAGTATTTTTGTAGAACGAGAAGGAAAAATCAAGAGGTGGAACAGAAGCTTTACCTCAAAAGAAAAATTGGAGGATGTCATTCAGCAGATTGTAGGAAAGTGCAATCGGGTCGTCAATGAAGCCAGCCCATTGTAGATGCACGTTTGGAGAGCGGGGAGAGGGTAAATGCGGTCATCGCTCCCGTAGCTTTAAATGGACCGATTTTGACAATACGGCGTTTTCCGAAACAGCCTATCACAATGGAAAAGCTTTTACAGTTGGGAAGCCTGACGGAGGAATGCGCTCAGGTTTTTAAGTAAAATGGTCCAGGCACGCTATTCCATCTTGGTAGGAGGCGGAACCGGGAGTGGAAAGACGACGTTTTTAGGCGCTCTCTCAGAATATATACCGAATGATGAGAGGATTATCACCATTGAGGACAATGCGGAGCTTCGCATTCAGGGAATCGACAATCTGGTGAGATTGGAGGCAAAGGCGGCGAATCTGGAAGGAGGCAGAGATATCACGATTCGTGATCTAATCAAGACTGCGCTGAGAATGCGCCCTGACAGAATTATTGTGGGAGAGGTACGCTCAAAGGAGGCCGTCGACATGCTGCAGGCGCTCAACACAGGCCATGAAGGCTCCCTATCCACAGCCCATGCCAACAGTACCAAGGATATGCTGAGCCGGTTGGAGACAATGGTGCTGATGGGAATGGATTTGCCTATGGAAGCCATCAGGCGCCAGATTGCTTCGGGGCTGGATTTGCTGATTCATCTTGGAAGAATGCGGGACCGAAGCAGGAAGGTGTTGGAGATCACAGAAGTCCTAGGATATGAGAATGGTGAGATTCTGCTGAATCCATTGTTTTGCTGGAAGGAGGGAGAGGGGTTAGTGCGGACGGGAGACTTAGTCAGAGAGGAAAAGCTGGCACGGTCGGGGGTGGCGCTTTGAAGAAAGATTATGGAACGTATGAGTTTCAGTGGAAAGAAAAAGTGAGATACCTGGCCGAAGCCACGGTGCTGTGTGCAGGTATCGACTGGCTGTTTTACCAGAGTGTTTGGGTCTTTCTCTCGCTGCCGGCAATCGTATTCATTTATTTTCGTCTGCGAAAAGAGCAGAGAATCAAAGAGCAGCAAAGAGAACTGAATTATCAGTTCAAGGACATGCTGGATTCCTTGAATGTTACCTTGCAGGCGGGTTACTCCGTGGAAAAATGCGATTCCGCTGTGCGCACGGGAATTAGAACGTCTCTATGGGAGAGAAGCAGATCTTGCAAGAGAGTTGAGAGAAATGGAAGATAAATTAAAGCTGAGTGTGCCTGTGGAGAGACTTTTTATGGATTTGGGGAGCAGAAGCCATTCAGAGGACGTGGAGAACTTTGCAGTTGTCTTTCAGACAGCGAAGAGAAGCGGCGGGGATATGAGAAAAATTTTGGAGAAATCCGCGCAGATGCTGGGAGATAAGATTGAGGTAAAAAAAGAGATTGAGGCGGTGCTGACGGCAAAAAAATCAGAACAAAGGTTGATGAGCGTTATGCCATTCGGGATTATTCTGTATATGAGTCTGACCTCTCCGGGATTTCTAGAGGTCTTATATGGAAACCTGTTTGGAGCGGCGGTGATGACGGGATGTTTGGCCGTGTATCTCTTTGCCTGGTGGTTGGGAAATAAGATTGTGGATATTGAGGTGTGAGTATGGAATTGCATATATGTATTTTTGCAGGACTTTTTCTGCTGTGGCTGGGATTTCGCAAAAAGTGGAAGATCGGGAGAATATTAAGAGATGACAAAGGACGCAGATTGTTTTTTCTGGTTGCTGTGGGTGGAAACTTATTGGGAATCATTCTGAGTGTCGAGAATAACCGGGAGCGCCAGGTGCCAGAGATGATGCACCGGGAAGAGCTGGGATATGAACAGGAATTGATCGTCTGTGTGGACGGTGAGGAAGAGAGTAGGCTCACCGTGCAAATTCCTGAGAAAGAGAACCAACAGGAGGAAGAAGAGTCGGAGAAGGTGAAACAGGAGCCGAGCCTGGAACAGCAGATTCAGGATGAGATTCTGCGTTTCAACCAGGAGAAGAACGACCCTGAGAATTATTATCTTCCGCAGACTTTAAACGGCAGGCCCCTGCAGTGGGGGATTCCGGAGGATTATACGGGAACGGCCTTGTCTTCCATGTGTCTGGGAGCTGCGGCGGTATTGCTGGTATTCCGAGAAAGGGAAAAGGAAAACAGCAGAAAAAAGCGGGAGGAAGAACTCATGATGGACTATCCGGGTCTGGTGACGAAGTTCACACTTTTGATTCAGGCGGGAATGTCTGTGCGGGGAGCATTTCAGAAGATCTCCGAGGATTGCGAGACGAAAACGAAGGACAGGCGTCCGGGGTATGAAGAGGTCCGCAGGACTTGTATCGAGATGGACAGCGGAGTATCGCAGAAGGAAGCGTACCAGCATTTCGGGCAAAGGTGTGCTCAGGCGAAATATAAGACCTTTTCTACCCTCTTAGTTCAGAACCTGCGCAGTGGAAACCGAAACCTGGTGGACATGCTAGAGAGGGAGTCCACAGAGGCCTGGGAAGAGAGAAAACGCAGAGCCAGAATCCACGGGGAGACCGCGGCTACAAAGCTGTTGGTTCCTATGATTCTCATGCTAGGCGTGGTGCTGGCTTTGTTGATGATACCAGCTTGCTTATCCTTTTACAGCGGCTGAACAAGGAGGGAGGTGAGAATATGGGGAGTCTGCAGGGTTTGTTTTTGGAAGAGGACGCGGTAGGCGTCGTGGAGATTATCTTGATTTTGGTGGTCTTGATAAGTTTAGTTGTGATATTCAAGGAACAGCTGGTTAGCTTAGTAAAGAATATACTGTCTAAGATCACTAAGCAGAGCAATGCCATTTAAGCTCAGAAATTGGAGAGGAGGTGGTGCCTGTGGAGCGAAAAGGGAGTATTACAGTATTCTTGGCATTGACTCTGAGTGTTCTGGTGGTTTTAGTCGGTGCAGTGTTGGAATCAGTGCGTGTCTCCTGTGGAAGAGCACATGTGTTAAACGGAGCAGATGTAGGGCTGTATTCCCTTTTTGCTCAATATGACAGAGAGCTGTTGGAGAACTATGAGATCTTTGGACTTCATCCGGCTGTGTCGCCGGAGGGAGTGCCCGTGGGACAGGCATATAAAATTTTTGAGGAATATATGGAGCCGGTTCTTCAGGTGAAGGGCATATCCATGGAGTTAGGAATCGGAGGAGTCAGCGGTTATACACTGTTGACGGACTGCGGTGGACAGGAGTTTTTAAGGCAGGCTGTGGAAGTACAAAAGCAGGCGTCTGGAAAAGAAGGACTGAAATGGTTGGAAGAGGCTATACAAGAAAGAGCGAAGGAGACACAGGACCATGAAAATGTCTGGGAGGAGTCCGAAGGTGGGGCTCTCACAGAATACGATCAGGCGATTGACCAGGCACTGGAACAGGAAGCCCAGGAGGAGGTTCAGGAAGAAGCCCAAGAAGGAGGATTTCAGGGTGATAGTTTTCAGGAGGAGCCTGTTCTGACGGAGGAGGTGGAGAATCCAATTCAAACCATACGGGAGTTGATGGATATGGGAATTCTCTCCCTGGTTTTAGAAAACCCTCAGGAAGTATCATGGACTTCTGTTGATCTCAGTCAGATGCTCTCCCAGAGAGAGCTTGAAAAAGGGGTTGCCATGGGAAATAGCCAAGAGAAGGCGTCAGCGTCGGAACGGCTGTTGTTTCAGAGATATCTTCTGGATAGGATGGGAAATTACTTAGACCCGGGAGGGGGAGTGATGAAAAATCAGGTGGAGTATATTCTATACGGCAAAGAGAGTGATGGAGAAAATCTGAAGTCTGTGGCGAATCGTCTTTTGCTGATTCGAGAAGGGCTCAACTTATCTTATTTGTTGTCTAGTCCTGAGAAACGGGCGCAGGCGCAGAGCTTGGCGCTTGCGATCGCGTCGGCATTTCTTTTTCCGCCGGCTGCTTCAATCATAGAGAAAGCATTGCTAGTCTGCTGGTCCTTTGGAGAGAGCGTCCTGGATTTGAGAGAACTGTTTTCAGGAGGAAAGATAGGGCTTTGGAAAAGTGCGGATACTTGGCAGCTTTCGCTGGAAAATCTCATACATCTTCCAGAGCTTTTGGAATCTGGACACAGGGGGGACTCGGAAGGCCTCTCTTATGAGGATTACCTGCAGGTACTGCTGTTTTTGGAGAGTACAGATACGCAGGTTATGAGGACTTTAGACCAGGTAGAAATGGAAATGCGGGTACAGAAAAACAATAGTTCTTTTCGGCTAGACTACTGTATGACCGCACTGGAAGTATCTGTGGAGGTTATGATTCAAGACCGAGCTTTTACAGTGACCAGGCAATATGGATATGGAAATTCCTAGAGGTGACAGGAGGTGTAAAAAGATGCTTTTTCGAAAACAGGAATATAAAGATAACGTACACTCTCTTCAGGTCTGCTGCATGGATTCTTCGCCCCCGAAAGAAGAATCCGCCGTTTCCGGGAAGGCATCTTTTTGCGCCTCTGCCACGGAAGGGAGTCTGACTGTGGAATGTGCGCTAGTGCTGTTTCTATTTTTTGTGGGGATAGCTACGATTCTGAGTTTTTTTGGAGATTTTTCAGATACAGGTCCAGAGGCAGTATGAACTGCGGGAGCGGGTGGAGGAGATAGGAATGAATGATACTTCCTGGGAGAATGCTCCGAGGGAGGTGGAAATACCGGATTTCTACATATGGAGAGCACCGATTTCGGCGATTTCCCTGCCGCCGGTTCCAATGTACAGCAAGCTGAAAGTGCATACTTGGACGGGGTACCAGGAGGAGAACGGAGCTGTACAGGAAGAGAAGATGGTGTATATAAGCGGATACAGGCAAAGTCTATCATTTAAAAAGTACATGCAGTTATCTCAGAGTATCCTTGGAAGCAGTCTCAGCAAAAGAACTGCCTGGACGGAGGAATGAAAGCGGCGGAAAGTATTACCCCTGCGAGAGATGTATAGAAGATGGAAAAACCCCTTCGATAGTTTACATTACCGGGAGCGGCGACCGTTATCACGGACAGATAACCTGTGGAGGTCTGAAGCGAACTGTACGTATGGTTCCACTGTCACAGATAAAAGGATGGCCTGCCTGCAGTCGATGTGGAGGATAGGAGAGAATGGAGACGGTGAGAGAGGTTGTTGTCTTGGGAGTTTTGGCCTGGAACAGCTATACGGATATCCGGGCAAGGAAGATAGGGCTGTGGTCTGTTGTCCTGTTGGGGAGCTTCGGACTTATATTGGGAGGTATCAGTGTGGAGGCTGCTGTGGAGATCGCGTGGGGGCTTTTGCCCGGAGTCTGTATGCTGGGAATCAGCCTTGTCACAAAAGGGGCTCTTGGGCTGGGAGATGGATTTTTGACGATGGGACTGGGAATGTGTCTGGGGGCCTGGGAAACTACTATGACACTTTTGACAGGACTTTTTGGGGCAGCTTTTTGGGCGGGCTGGGATTTTATGTTTGGCAGGAAGAGGAAAAACGCGGAACTGCCATTGGTTCCATTTTTTCTATTGGGAAATCTGATAAGGCTGCTTTTATAGGAAGGAGTGAGCGAAGTGAATTTCAGAAGAGGGAGTCTGACGGTGGAGCTGGCCTGTCTGATGCCGGTCATTCTGTTCGTGATTTTCAGTCTGTTGGGCTTGTGTTTTTATGTTCACAACCGGTGCTTTCTGAGCGCAGGAGCCTGCGAGGCGGCTTTGACTGGGGCCATGGAGTCGCACCGACAGGATGGCGCTCCGCTGGAAGCCGCGAGGCTGAGAGCGAAGGAGCGGGCATCGGTGGGAATTTTTTTGGGATGGATGAAGTCAACATGCAGGTTCAGGAGACAGGAAAAGAATGGAAAGTCACATATACGGGAGATGTTTTTACCTTGTTTGGGGGACTGAGGTGGAACCTGAAAATACAAGGGGAAGCGAAAAAAGATATCTCCGGTGCAGAGAATACGGAAAGCACGTATCTGGAAAGGCGGCTGATTTCTTGAAAACGGTGGAAATTTGAGGAGTAAATATGCAGGTGGATTATAAAAGAGATGTAAATCATAGTTATTTAATTTTACAGGGACCAGAGGAAGTGAATACTTCTGGATATCAGACCAGAATGATTCTCTGTAACCAACTTTCTTCACTGCTGTCGTGTACAATTCAAGGGATGGATGGGAAGAATCTCTTTTACTATGAGATTACCTCCCGTCAATCTCTGGCTGACAAATACGCGGGAAAGAAAATGAAACGGGAAGATATCTTTCAGGTTTTTCAAGGGATGGTGAGAGCGGCCCAGGAATTGGGGAGTTATCTGCTGGATGCCAGAAATTTGGTTTTGGAACCAGATTTTATTTATCTGGAAGCTGGAGAGACAGACCTCCGATTTTGTTACCTGCCAGGATATGAAAAAGAGGTGGGAGAACAGTTTCGGCAGCTGGCTGAGTATATTCTTCCGAAGATTGATCATCGGGACAAGGACGCGGTGACTTTGGGTTATGGAATGTATCGGATTTCTATGGAAGAGGAGTTTCAGATTGACAGAATTAAGGAAGAATTGTACCAGGAGTACGAGGAGAAATCATTTGAGGAAGAGACGTGTGCAGAGAAAGAGGATTTTTTGCGGGAAGAACTGCCCTTTTCGCAGGAGGCTGAGGGCTTTGAGAGAGAAGGAGAAGAATCCGTATTTTTACGGGAAAAACCCTCTAGAGTAGATAGGCGTTTGCCTTGGCAGGCTGCTTTGCTTATCCCTGGGCTGCTGTTGAGTGCGGCAGCCATTTGGAAAGTGTGGGGCGGGAACATCGAATTGGTCTGGATTCTTGGAGGGATGACAGTCATGATGGGAAGCCTCTCTATGGGAGTTTGGCTCTATTCAAGGAGGAAGATGAAGAGGGCTGAGAATGTACTGGAAAAGGAGCAGGGAAAGACTAGATATTGCGACAAGGAAGACGGGCGAAAAATTTTGAGTGCAGAGCAAGAAGAGATAAAAGGATGGTACTGGCAGGAAGAAGAAAAGGAAGACTTCTGCTCTGACAAGACGGATGAAGAAGATGGTCGAGGGAGGCATACTGAGGCAGAGGATGGAGCAGAACAGACCATGGTATTGTCGGAGGTTCCTAAGACAGCTGGCAGTTCTCTGGTAAGTAAGGAGGAAGGGAAATTTCCACCGATTCTGTTGGACCAGGAACTGCTGATAGTGGGGAAACTTAAGACGGCGGCGGATGTGGTTCTTCCTTATCCTACGGTCAGCAGAGTTCATGCTAAGATACGGGAGGTTCGAGGAGAATTTTATCTGACAGATCTCAATTCGAGGAATGGGACCTTT
>ENA-OQCB01001104-OQCB01001104.1-human-gut-metagenome-genome-assembly--contig:-NODE-1104-length-11031-cov-1.812454_pt1 | contig 11031 bp, 16 predicted proteins | sample MGYA00242493_ERZ504568 | MGnify/ENA primary metagenome ERZ504568 (study PRJEB26092, sample SAMD00036229) | human gut metagenome | host: Homo sapiens | study: EMG produced TPA metagenomics assembly of...
CCAGGCCAGCTACAACAACCAGGCATTGTAATGAACTCCTTTTATGCTGATTTTAGTGAAGGAAAAAAGAAGATGGACGAGATTATTGACCAGCTAATGAAAACAGTTGAGGAGGAAAACTTGGGAATCCAACTGAATGGTTCTTATTTTACAAAGGACAGAATCTTAAAGAATATCCGTATGGAATTGATCAATGCGGACCGGAATCGGGAACTCCTATCCCATGTACCACATCGGATGGTTGCTGACCTGGCAGTCATTTATAAATATATCATTCAGGATACGGGAGAGGGGATAATCGGTGCAACACTGACCAACTATATGATTGCCGGAATGGGAATCCATGAAGATGAGCTTTTTCAGATGGCCATGGATAACCGTAGAGAAAATGCCCCCTACGTCATCTGGAACCTAGAGGATGTCATTCATGGATTAAACGAAAGCCTGGGAATGGAAGAAACTCCTGAAGAGGATGGCTTGGATTCGTTTTTAGATTGTAGCGTTTTGACATCACAGGATGGATTATTTGGTGCTTCCTGCATCCTATATCCGGAAGCAGTGAAGGAGCTTGCTGCCGCCAAGGGAGGAAACTTTTTCCTTCTGCCATCATCCATTCATGAATGGCTTGTTATACCTGATGTTGGAATATACGATGGTTTAGAAGATATAGTCCGATTCGTGAACCAAAATGAGGTGGGAGAAGAGGAAGTCCTATCAGACCACGTCTACTATTATGATGTCCAGAAACAGGAGTTGTCCATCCATCAGGCAGGCGAGGAAATCGAAATGGACGCTGATAGAAATGGCGGACCGGATGTGGGACGGATGGATTTTTTGAGTTAAGTCAAGAAGTATTCATTGAAAGAGGGAGGTTTATTTTGAAAAAGGCAAGCATCCAACTGAAATATGATGAAGAGAAACTGTCGGCATTGGAAAAGTATATGATAAAGAAAGAGGTGGATCTGGAGGTGGAACTTCTGCATACCCTGCAAAAATTATATGCAAAAATATGTGCCGCCGGCCGTCAGGGAATATATTGAAAGCCGGGAAACATGTGAAGGGAGGACTGGCATGAGGAGCCAGGAACGGCGGAACACTGCCAACCGGTCAAATGAGGGAATACTGGAAACAGGGGAAGGAACATGGAGCACGGAGAATTCGTAAGACAGCGTACGGATAAACCAGGCCTGTGACGCACGGTAAGCCAGCGTGTGGGCTTTTACAGAGGAGAGTGGGAGTACCGGGCATGTCAGGAAAAAGCGACGGAATTTGGGCGGATTTGAGAAAACAGCGTAAAATCAAGTACAGAGACAGGGATATCATGGACCATCAGCATGCAGACTTCAGAGGTAATTCCGGCGTTCGATTTGTGTGCAGGTTAAAGGGAGGTGCACCCAAGGGCGCTCCTCCCAGTCACAAACGCCCGCAATGCGGGCGTTTTCCGCATCCGCCAAGGTGCACCGGTTTGGAGTTCTGGTCACCTGCCAGGTGGTCGGAATACATGAAAAATAGCGGGAATCCAGGATTCCTGCCCATGTTTTAGGTACACCCTTTAGGTGGTTCTGTCAGATATATCCCTTGTTTTTTATAACATATGGATATGGACTTTTATCAGTATAATCGGTATTGTGGTGTCAAATGAAAAGGAGAGGTACCGATGAAACAGAAAACAGGTAAAACCAAAGATGAGATTCTGGCCTTCAGGGTAGAAATACTGGACAGTCAATGGCAGGAAAACAAGACACCGGAAGAACGTATCATCCAGCAAAAGGTGAATGAGCGTTTGGATGGGTGGCTTAAACAGATTAGCGGGGAACAACGTGATGGGATTGAGGACTGCATTGATGATATGCTGGAAGAGAACTGGGAATGCCAGCTCTATCTATATGAGGAAGGGGTAAAGGATGGAATACGTTTGATGAAGATGATATATGGATTATGAATCCAAAAGAATGTGATTTAGAATTGAATTATGAAGACAAGGTATGTAGATACTGGATGGGATCAATCGTGGCTTGTAATCAAAAAAGTATGATGTTATAATTTAATGACAGGAAGTGGAAGGAGAGTTCCATGCCGACAAATGATAGGTAACTATTTGCTGAAGTTGGAGGTGTAAGGATGCATAGATATGAGCGCATTGTGTTCTGGTCCGAGGAAGATCAGAAATGGATTGTCGATGTACCAGAGCTCTCCGGGTGCATGGCGGATGGGGCTACACCGGTGGAAGCGCTGGAGAATGTTGAAACCATCATTGATGAGTGGATTGAAACGGCAAGAGCCATAGGGCGTGAGATACCAGAGCCGAAAGGCCGTCTGCTCTATGCATAGGTGAAATGGAAATGTTTATATGCTCACAGTTTAGGCTGTCACATTAGGTGGCGGTCTTTTTTGATTAAAAACCATTTTCTTCAGCTCTTGTTTGTAAATGAAGGGGGTGAAACGAAAGCTCTGAAGGGGATATTTTGGAATGGAGGTGAGTGTTTGGAGGACGACACGAAGAAACGAATTCCGGTCTGGTTATATCCGAAGACCCTGAAGCGGATGGATGAGTGCCTGGACTTGGGGAACTGTAAGAGCCGGAGCGAATACATTGAAAATGCAGTGTCATTTTATAACGGATATCTCTTATCGAAGGAAAGCAGCCCCTATCTGCCGGTTATTCTTACCTCGGCCATGTCCGGTATCGTGGAAGCGTCTGAGAACCGGACATCCAGGTTGTTATTCAAACTTGCAGTGGAACTATCCATGCTCATGAATCTGTATGCGGCCCAGAGTGATGTGGGGGAGGAGATTTTGGAAAAACTGAGGGGAAAGTGTATCCAGGATGTGAAGCATACGAATGGTTCGGTGAATCTTGAATCTGTTATGGCGTATCAGAAAGGAAAATAGAACTTGTACATGGCATGGGATACTTCTGGAACAGGGGTGATTGGATGCCTAGAATCATATTGAAATGCCGTTACCTGAAGCATGAGAAAGCACATCTGGCGCATCTGGTCCGTTACATTGCCACACGGGAAGGTGTGGAGATGGCAAGGGATACCCACGACCATCTGCCGGCAACCGCCAGACAAAAACAACTGATCGATGAATTACTCCGGGCCCTTCCTGATACGCAGGAGTCTTATGAATATCGTGATTATCAGGCGAATCCTACCATGGGTAACGCATCGGCGTTCATTGCTATTTCCATTGAGCAGAATATGGACCTGGTAGCAAAGAAGGAAAATTATGTGGATTATATAGCCAGCCGTCCCGGGGTAGAGAAAAGGGGGACACATGGACTGTTTACCGATGCCGGTGTGCCGGTCATACTGTCACGAGTACAGGAAGAAGTCGCCAGACATGAAGGGAACGTATGGACCTTCATACTTTCCATACGGAGAGAGGATGCAGTGCGATTAGGTTACGATAATGTAAAAAGGTGGGAAGCTTTGCTGCGCGGTAAGCGGATGCAGATGGCGGAGGCCATGAAGATGTCACCAGAGAATCTGGTATGGTATGCGGCTTTCCATCAAGCAGGACATCATCCACATGTCCATATGATTGCGTACAGCCGCGACCCCGGTAAAGGATTCCTGACGGAAAAGGGGATTGAGCAGATGCGCGCCATGTACGCAAAAGAAATATTCCATCAGGATATGTATGAGATGTATCAGAATCAGACGGTTCAGAGGAACGAGCTGGTAAGGGCCAGCGCAGACCCGCTGATGAAATTATTCGGACAGGATCAGGGAAGATGGGAAGAAAGCAGTAAACTGGAGCAGTTGATGACACAGTTGGCAGCGGATCTGAAACAGACAAAGGGAAGAAAAGTATATGGTTATCTGCCTCCAAGGGTAAAGCAGCAGGTAGACCGTATTGTGAATGTATTGTCCACCAACCCTGCTATAGCTGAATGTTATCAAAAATGGTATGAATCCAGACTGGAGATTTTACACATCTATTCAGATCAGACGCCGGAGCCGCCCCCACTTTCCAAGCAGAAGGAATTTAAGCAAATCAAAAATATGATTATCAGGGAGGCCATGGAATGGGAAGCGTATGGGGAATGTATTTCTGAGCAGCCGATGGATGATGTGAGCCTGATGAATTGCGGAGGATATGGAGATCATGGATGGAACTGAATTTACGGATGATGTTGTGGCAGATGATGATATGTCCTGTATTGTGGAATTTATAGAAGATGGTTATGCCAAATGGACGGACGAATACAGGCAGACGAGGAATATTCTGTATGGAACGGATGGAGAAAAGCCGACGTAGGAACAGCCAATCAGATGATTTACTCCGAAGCTGAACAGGGAAATACGTTTGCAATGTGTGACCTTAGACAGATGCTGCATTATGGGAGAGGATGCGAACCGGATCCGGAAGTATCCCAGGCATGGTATAACAGAGCATTCCGCGTTTTCCTAAATGCTGAAACCGTAAAGGAAACTGCTTATTTGGAATACCGGCTTGGGAAGCTGTATTATGACGACCTGTATATGGAAAAGAATCTGGGAGCATCCGTTTACTGGCTGAACCTGGGAGCAGGTCATGGGAATACGTACGCACAGTATCTACTGGGAAAGCTATACCTGTTTGAACCAACGGTCAGGGATGATGAGAGCGGCATCTTCTGGCTGCAGAATTGCGCAGACCAGGGTAATCCATATGCAGTATATCTTCTGGAACATAAGGATGAGTGGGGAAGGATACGACTCCGGTCAGGAGTTATCCGCTTATTTCATCATCTGTCTGCTCTGTTTAATGAACAGGAAAACGAAGATCATAACAAGATGCATGAATGGATTGACCGCAAGAGAGGACGCAAGCTTAAGGAAAAGAAGATAGCACAGGGAATCCGGGGATAGGAGGGATCATGATTGGAATATGTCATTTTCACAGAAGAAGAAAAGGAACGCGCAGGAGCAGTAAATCTGGTGGAATTTCTCTTACGCCAGGGGGAGGAACTGGAACCGTCCGGAAGTGAATGGCGTTGGAAACGGCATGACAGCGTGACAGTACGTAATAATACCTGGTATCGGCATAGCTGTAACTACGGAGGTGCAACAATCCAGTTCCTGCAGGAATTCTATGACATGACATATGTTGAAGCGATGAAGTGTCTGCTGGAAGGTAACTACCAGCCGGTCATCCGGGAAATGAGACGGGAGTACATGTCTCAGGCAAAAAGCAGAAAGGAATTCCAACTACCGGAACCATATAAGAATGAGAAAACGTGTCCTGGCTTATCTTTCCCGGACACGTTTCATTGATTATGAAATCCTTACGTTCTTCATTGAGCGGGGAGCCATCTATGAAGAAATGAGACGGCATAATGTAGTGTTCGTAGGCTTTGACAATCAGGGCAAGGCGCGCCATGCGCACATGAAAGGAGCCTATACAAATGGAGAAAGCTTTCCGGCTGAATGTGGAGGGCTCAGATCCCGCCTATGGATTCGGTTACTGTGGGGAAGGTCCGAGACTGTACGTGTTTGAGGCAGCCATTGATCTTCTGTCGTTCCTGACACTCTATCTCCTTGAATGGCAGAAACAGAGTTATATCTGTCTGGACGGATTATCCAAACACGCAATGCTTCAGATGCTGCACAGTCACCCATGGTTACAGGAAGTCATTCTCTGTATGGACCATGACTCGGCCGGAATTGAGGGATGCTACCGGCTGAAGGAGATCTTGGTGGGAGAGGGATATGAAAATGTGTCGCGTCTGTCGTCCAGGAATAAGGATTGGAACGAGGACTTGAAGGAAATGCACGGAATCCATCCAGCGCCTGCAAGGGAACATCCAGGACTCTTAACGTGTATGAAGCTATGCCTGTGGTTGAAGAATCAGGAAGATAAGTTATGTACAGATGAGGAAGCCCTAAAGCAGATTCAGGACTCCTTTCACCACTTAAGTATGGCAATGGAACGGCAGGTGACATATGGGGAAGACCATGGAGCGGAGATGCTCATGTGCCTGGAAGATATGTCTGCCTCCGGATTCCATCTGCTGCTGGAGAACCATAGAAACGAAGAACCATCCTGTACAAAAGAGCAGCTTGCAAACCAACTGTTTAAATCCTATCAGCCACACCGGGACAGAGGAAGGATGCGGGTAAAATCAGAGGAATTAAAAATGACGGTCGAATCCATTTGTCCATTGGATATGCAGAAATGTACTAAAGAAGATATGGAAACAGGAACGGACTCCTTCAGAACGTTCATCATGGCCTGTATGAAATGTTACATCCAGATCAGCAAGATAACTAAAGAACAGCAACAAGAGTCTGATAGGAATGTGACAGTTACCTGCGTGGAAGGGATTCAAGAACAGGAGGTGTAGCGGGATGGATGGTTCTGGTGTGACACTGTTAATTGTCATAGGATTCTTCATGTTTGCAGTGATTAGCGGGATTGCAATGCTATCCTGCCATTATACGTTGGATGGAATCAAAAGTAAGACAGTAGGGGACGGCCAGCATGGAACGGCCCGTTTTGCAACGAAACAGGAAATCCGAAGAACATTTACGCATGTGGAATATCTCCCTGAAGCGTGGCGCAGGGGAAGCAGATTACCGGAAGCGCAGGGACTGGTTGTGGGGGGAGTCTTTAAAGGGAAAAGAGTAACTGCGCTGGTTGATACGGATGATGTCCACACGCTCATGATTGGGTCAGCCGGTGTAGGAAAGACAGCGTATTTTCTGTATCCGAACATTGAATATGCCTGTGCGTCAGGAATGTCATTTCTGGCAACCGATACAAAGGGGGATCTGTTTCGGAATTATGCAGGTATAGCAAAGAAGTACTATGGATATGAGGCTGCTGTTATTGATTTAAGAAATCCCACAAAAAGTGATGGCAATAACCTGCTGCATCTGGTCAACCAGTATATGGACCAGTACCAGAATGATAAGAGCAATCTGGCTGCAAAGGCAAAAGCAGAAAAGTACGCAAAAATCACCTCAAAGACCATTATCAATTCCAGTGGAGGGGACGCGGCATCTTATGGACAGAATGCCTATTTTTATGATGCGGCGGAAGGTCTTCTGACAGCTTCGATTCTATTGATTGCGGAATACTGTCCTCCGGAAAAGCGGCATATCATCTCAGTATTTAAACTAATTCAGGATTTACTGGCGCCAAGTGGCGTAAAAGGAAAGAATCAGTTCCAACTGCTGATGGATAAGCTGCCCCCGGACCACAAAGTAAAATGGTTTGCGGGCTCTGCCCTCAATACCGGGGACCAGGCCATGGCTTCCGTTATGTCCACTGCGTTATCCCGGCTGAACGCTTTCTTGGATTCAGAGCTGGAGCAGATCCTGTGCTTTGATACAGTAATTGACGCGGAGCGTTTCTGCAATACGAAATCAGCGATTTTTGTTGTCCTTCCGGAGGAAGACGCGACCAAGTATTTTATGGCGTCGCTGATTGTCCAGCAGCTATACAGGGAGCTTCTGGCGGTCGCGGATGAACAGGGAGGGAAGCTTAAAAACCGTGTGATGTTCTATCTGGATGAGATAGGGACCATACCCAAAATCGAATCACTGGAGATGGCATTCAGCGCCGTTCGATCCAGGCGGTGTTCCATTGTAGCCATCATCCAGAGCTTTGCGCAGCTCCAGAAAAACTATGGGAAAGAGGGGAGTGAAATCATTACTGATAACTGTCAGGACGGCATTTTTGGTGGGTTTGCACCAAACTCCGAGTCAGCGGAAGTGCTGTCAAAACATATGGGAAACAGGACCGTATTGTCCGGATATGTCAGCAGAGGAAGGAATGATCCGTCCCAGAGCCTGCAGATGATCGCAGTCCGCTCATGACACCGGATGAAATCAAGGCACTGAAAAAGGGAACATTTATCGTTACGAAGACTGGGGCACATCCGATGCAGACAACGCTGAAACTGTTCCTGAAATGGGGGATTACATTTGAAGAACCTTATGAATTGCAGGAACGGGCCGCCAGGAAGGTAAGCTATGCGGACAAACTGGAACTGGAGATGGAGATTATGAACCGGCAGCTGGCAGTTAACCTCTCGGCGATGGAGGTTATGAGTGAAATAGAAACAAGATGTTCAGAGCGTATGCTTGTTAAAAAAGAACATGGGAGGCCGGGGACGATTGGAGGAAAGCTGCCGGTCCGCGTGGATTAGAGGGGGGTGAGGAATGGGATATTTCCGTAAACTATATCAGTCGGGATTACCGCACCGTGCCATCAGTGTGTATATGTACCTGAAAGACCGGACCGATAAGAATGGTACGTGTTATCCCTCTATCAGTACCATATCAAAAGAACTTGTGTTATCGAGGAATACTGTGAAACGTGGAATTGATGATTTAGTAAAAGCTGGCTTTATACAAAAGGAGACAAGGTTGCGGGACAACGGAGGAAGAAGCTCAAATCTGTACCGCCTTTTGAAATAAATACAAATGTCACGCCAGGGGGGAAGTCCGGTTATGATGTGGGCCGCCCCCTGGGGCAGGATGGGCCGCCAGGAAGGGACCAATTTAACTTTAGAACAGAGAAGAAAGTATAATAAAGGACGTGGAAGCTGTTACTTGTTTGCACACCTTGCGAGGGCGGTAGCTGATAAGTTTGGTAAGGAGGGTAGGAGGAGGCACAGCCGGCAGGTATATTCCTGACGGCTTATTATGAACCTGCCGACTTATATCTGCTTACTCCGGCCCTCCAGAATATGCAGCAGAGGGCGAAGAATATAAGGCATACGATGGGAGCGGCAGCATAGAGCTTCCGGCTGCTTTTTCCCAAAAGAATAAGCAGGGGATAGTATTGAAAGCAGGCCAGAGGGACGATGAAGGTGAGGAATTTTAATATGGAACTTCCGTAGATGCCGGCAGGATATCGTCCGAATTCTCTTCCGCCGTCCGTGAAGATGTTCATGAACTCCAGCCCCTCTATGGTAAAAAAGCAGAGTGTGGCATAGATGATGTATAATCCCATGAATAGAAAAATACCGCACAGAATCATGAAAAGCAGAAGAAGAACTCCCTGTATGGTCCAGCGGATACCGCTAGACCATATGGCATAAGCAAGAATAACGACTGCCTGCAACAGGCGTCCCACGCTGGAAAATTCAATTTTGGAGGCAAAGGTCTGAAAAAGGGTACCAGCGGGCCGGAGCATAATCCGGTCAAATTCACCATTGGAAACCACATGGCTGAACCCTTTAAAGCCTGCTGCAAATAATTCCGCTATTGAGAAGGCGGACAGGACAACGGAAAAACACAAAAGAACCTGCTGGTAGGTGAAGCCATCCACTGTATGAAATTGCTGAAACATAAAGAACACGCTCAGAAAACCAGCAAAGGAAACAAAAAACTGTCCAAGGGCCGTGAGGAGGAAGGAAACTTTGTATTCAAGAGCACTTATCAGCTGTATGGAGAAATAGCGGCAATATAAGCGTAACATAATCAACCTCCCTGTATGACTGCGTGTTTCAAAGCGAGTGACATCAGATAATGGCCCAGGACCGTCAGGGCAATGACCCAAAATAGCTGAAGGGACAGAGTGCTTACAGCCGCTGCACCAGCAATGTTTGCCGAATAAATCCGGTAAGGAGCGTTCTGCATGGATGCAAAGGGAAGCAGCTCCATGATGCCGCGTATCCTGCCGGGAAGAAAGGGAAGGGGAATGATTCCGCCGGACATGAATTCCACAAGGGACAGGGATATGACCCTGATTCCAAGGGGGGATAGGGTGAAAAACGTTGCAATATATATCAGCATGGAAAATGCCACTACCACAAGGAATCCCAGTATCATGGATAAAAGAAACAGGACAGCAGTTTTGACGTCTGGCGGCAGAGCCAGCCCGTATGGCTTTGGAAGGAGCAGGGCTGTCAAGAGAATGGGCATGCATCTTAACACTGCTTTGGAAGCCCTGTTGGCAAGGCTTTTGACGAACCACATGGAGTAGATGTCCACCGGGCGGCAGAGTTCATATGCCACTGTGCCGTTGGAGATGGCCTGAAATATCTCTTCCTCCATGAGCCAGGTCATGAACAGGGCCAGGAACGCCTGTTGAAGCCAATAATAGGATGCAAGCTGGGAAAAACCCATGGGAAACGCTTCCGGCTCAGAGCGGTAGAAGGCAGAAAAGAGCAATATTTCCATGGCTCCCCACATGAATTGTGTCAGAATGCCTGCATAGGCAGCTGTCCGGTACTGGAGTCCCTGTATGAAACGTATTTTGAAAAAGGAAGCATATTTTTTCATATTGAATACTCCTGGTAGAGGGAAACAACCATCTCATCCATGGTGGTGCCTGTGATTGACAGGTCGTTGATTTCCAGCCGGGAATTGAGGATGGAAATGACCTGGGACACGCTGACGGTAGTTGTATCGGCCAGGACTTCCAGATGGCCGGGTATATCCTTGATAACGGATAACCCGTTTTCAAGGATGTCCAGTAAGTCGGAAGCCCTGCCACATAGGGGGGCCGGTGTATAATCAATGGAAATATGTTTGGCAGAGGAATAATGTTTTTTCAGCATCTGAAGGTCGCCTGTCCAATAGAAGGCGGCCTTTTCCTATGAGAAGAATCCTGTTTGTCAATGCCTCTATATCCTGCGTGTCATGGGTGGTAAGGATAATGGTGGTGCCCTGGTCCCTGTTGATTTCCCGGATAATATTGCGGACCGCAACTTTTGAGACGGCATCCAGCCCTATGGTGGGCTCGTCTAGAAAGAGGATTCGCGGCGAGTGAAGGAGGGAGGCAGCAAGTTCGCACCGCATTCGCTGCCCAAGGGAAAGCTGGCGGACCGGCGTCCTTATGATGGTTCCAATGTCCAGAAGCTGAATCAGATAACTCAGATTACCGGTGGTAGGACTGGTCTGAGAGGCGGTATATGTCCTTTAAAAAGCTCAAAGGAATCTGCCACAGGCACGTCCCACCACAGCTGGGAGCGCTGTCCGAACACCACCCCGATGTCCTTTACATATTCCTTTCCGCTGTTTTCCCAGGATTCATACCGTTGATATGGCATTGGCCGCTGTCGGGGACCAGGATGCCGGACAT
>ENA-OQCB01001106-OQCB01001106.1-human-gut-metagenome-genome-assembly--contig:-NODE-1106-length-11028-cov-2.963857_pt1 | contig 11028 bp, 16 predicted proteins | sample MGYA00242493_ERZ504568 | MGnify/ENA primary metagenome ERZ504568 (study PRJEB26092, sample SAMD00036229) | human gut metagenome | host: Homo sapiens | study: EMG produced TPA metagenomics assembly of...
ATCCGATAATTACAGAATATCCGATGGCAATTCCAAGAGAACCTAAAAGCGGTATCCACCCCAACACTTTTCCTACTTTTTCTTTCTTCTTTTCTTTCCAGCAAAGCTCGTAAGAACCCAGTGTTCCTGTTCCTGCTTTTCTGCCGATTGCAAATTCTGCTGAAAGTCCTACAAAACCAACAAACAAATAAAGAAAATATAGGGAATTCAAAAAAGGCTGCTCCCCCATACTCTCCCAGTCGGTAAGGGAACATCCAGATATTTCCCAACCCTACTGCTGAACCTACGCAAGCCAGTACAAATCCCAGCGAATTTGTAAAGCTTCCATTTTTATGATTGTGCATATTTTTCCTCCTATCTCCCGATAATCTGCCCTTATTGGCAATATCACCGATTGATGCGTTAAATTTTAAAACTATACTTCATCAATGTAGCAAAGAATACAAGAAAAGTCAACCGGATATCCCTCTTTTTATGACGTTTTTTTTGCAGAAACATGGTATACTAAGTTAAAAAATCAGTTTATCGGCACATAGGTGTTGAATTATACTTGCAAGGGGGACTTTTCTAATGGATATTTTCACTTTCATTCTGGAAATTATTGGTACGGTGGCATTTGCTTCCTCCGGCGCCATGCTTGCGATTGAAAAGAAAATGGATATATTTGGTGTAAACATTTTAGGCGCTACAACAGCAGTTGGCGGCGGTATTATGAGAGATGTTATTTTAGGCGTAACGCCTCCTACTGCATTTGCCCAGCCTGTGTACATTTTATTCGCAATCATTACATCCACCTTATTGTTTGCCATTGTATATACCAATCCTGATATTATTCATTCTAAAATCAAAAATAAATTTTACGATAAGGTCATGCTCTGGTGTGATACTGTGGGCTTGGGAATTTTTACCGTAGTAGGTATTCAGACTGCTTCCCGCCATGTAACCGATGACAACGCCTTCTTTTTCCTGTTTATCGGTGTTCTTACCGGTGTAGGCGGCGGTGTTATCCGTGATATTATGGCAAGCGAAACGCCTTATATTCTGGTACGTGAGGTCTACGCCAGCGCTTCCATTGCCGGAGGAATTGTCTGCATTGTATGTCGAAGTACAATCGGAGAGGCAGCAGGACTTGTTCTAGGTCTTATTGTCACAGTAGTTATTCGTGCACTTGCAGCACATTTTCACTGGAACCTTCTGCGTATTCATTGACGAAGTTGAAAATCATGGTATGATAGATATAAAAAATAAAGGAGAGATTTCATAATGAGTAAAATTGATGAAGTAAGAAAAGCTATGGTTACTGCCATGAAAGCAGGTGACAAAGAACGTAAAGACTCCTTATCCATGCTGCTGTCTGCATTAAAAAAATAAGGCAATCGACAAACGTGAGGATTTAACAGAAGCAGAAGAAAACGAGGTTGTTTTAAAAGAAATCAAACAGACAAAAGAAACTCTTGAGCTGACTCCGAAGGACAGAACAGAGATGATTGAAGAATGTACAAAACGTATTGCTGTTTACGAAGAATTTGCTCCGAAAATGCTGAACGAAGATGAAATTAAAGAAGTTATTCAGGGCATATTAAGCGAGCTTTCTATCGAAACACCGACCGGAAAAGACAAAGGCAAAATCATGAAAGTGCTGATGCCTAAGGTAAAAGGAATTGCTGACGGAAAGCTGGTAAATCAGGTTTTGGCAGCTATGATGGAGTAAATTATCTTTATCTGAATTTTTAGAAGGGAATATCTATTATGCTTTTACATACATAGATATTCCCTTTCTATTTTTAAACCACTGCTAAAAATTCTTTATCACAACAAAAAAACAACCGTCCCCGCAGCTCTCATTGTCTGCAAAAAACAGTGCTTTTTCATGCGCCTTCAGGGACTCGAACCCTGGACAAATAGATTAAGAGTCTACTGCTCTACCAACTGAGCTAAAGGCGCTTATTTATTTTGTTTTCCTCAATGCAAAGAATATTATAACTGATACATTTTAAAAATGCAAGCACATTTTTATACTTTTTTTGTTTTTTTAAGAAACACTTTAGAAATATTTACACATTTTACGCTTAGTCTGTGCTCACTTTGAGCTTGTAATCTCAAAGCGTGCTCGACAAATTCGCTAAAAGTGTATAAATATTTCCGAATAATGTTTCAAACAACAGTTCCACTTCTTCTATTTCCTTTTCACTTTTACAGAATGAAGCGTCTTTTCCACCTCTTCAATAGACCTTAAAACCTCCGAGGTCTTTGTTTTTTGCCTTCTGTTTTGATATGCCCATTGAAAAACTGCATCCTTTATTCCGCTTTTTCCTTTCATTGCAGACTCTCCAAAAAATTTCTTCTATTATATAGTCTATTGTCCTGCAATCAATTTGTGAATAGGATTTCCTTGAGAAGAGAATTTTTCTTCATATTCTGTCATCACATTTCCTTTATTCATTGCTTCATCATGATGAAGGTCAAAGGTATGTGCCAAGAGCTTCCATCCTGCTTCTTTTACTTCCTCCAAAGAAAATTCAAAGAGCTCTCTGTTATCTGTCTTAAATTCTACTACTCCTTCAGCATCCAGCACCTGCTGATATCTCTCCAGAAACTGACGGGAGGTTAATCTGCGCTTTGCATGTCTTTCCTTTGGCCATGGGTCTGAAAAATTCAAGTAAATCTTTTTTACCTCTCCTTTTTCAAATACTAACGGAAGTTCTCTTGCATCCATACGAATGAAGAACAGATTATTTAAAATTTTCCCTTCTTTTTCCTGTTCTTCTCTTTTCTGAAGCGCACGTAATAAAACGCTGTCATACATTTCAATTCCGATAAAATTTACGTCAGGATAAAGCTCTGCCAAGGTCATAATAAAGCGTCCTTTTCCCATTCCCACTTCGATATGAACCGGATTATGATTTCCAAAAACCTCTGCCCATTTTCCCTTTTTTTCCTGCACATCATGCACGACATATTTGCTATCTTCAATGGCATCCTTTGCCCCCGGTATATTTCTTAATCGCATTCAAAATTCCTGCCTTTCCAATTCTTCTATAAAAGTATAACCCATACCCTATCTCCTGTCAAAGACACAATAAATCCGGTGGTTTTTTTCCGGAAATGGTGTATAATAAGATGAGCAAGAAAAAAAGGAGGAAAGCCTATGGAAGACATTATCAACAAGCTTGCAGAAATAGAAGCTGCCGCCTCACATATTATGGAAGATGTTTCAGAGCAGAAAAAGCAACTGGCACAGCAATATGAAGAAGCTGTCCAGCAGTTTGATTTCACCATAGACACGGAAAGCCAGAACCGCTCCGATACAATCCGGCGGGAATTGGAAGTCCAGATGAAACAGGAGCTGGAAAAGCAGCGCAATGAGGCTGAACAGGTTTTAACCAGACTGGAAGCCTACTACACCAAATGTCATACGGACATGGCAAAAGAAATTTATGACAGAATATTAAGGATGTGAGAATATGGGAAGTCTGCTTTCTTACAGCGGTCTGTCCACAAAGGTACGGGCCATGCAAAGCAAGCTTATAAAAGAAGTCCAATATCAGGAAATTGCTCAAATGCCTTCTGTTACGGCTATTGTTTCTTATTTAAAGAAGCAGCCGGGATTTCAGGACCTTTGGGCAGATTTAGATGAAAACAGCCTCCACAGAGGAGATATTGAAAGGCTTCTTACTCATACCATTTATCAAAATTTTGCCAAGTTATACCGCTTCGCTAATCCGGAACAGCGAACCTTTATGGCATTGTATTTTAAACGCTATGAATTGGCAATTATGAAGGAATGTCTTAGAAAGGTCTTTGATAAAGGACACGCTGAGTTGGACCTTTCTCTTTTTAAGGACTTTTCGACCGCCATTCAAAGCTGAATATTGAAAAGCTTGCAAATTCTTCTACGGTGGAAGAATTTATTTCTAATCTGGAGGGTTCCGAGTATTATAAACCCCTGAAAAAATTAGGGAATGATTACACCCCCAGAATTTTTTGATTGATGGTATGGCACTAGACCAGTATTATTTTGCCAATATCTGGTCCGTAAAAGAAAAACTCTTCAAAAAACGAGATTTAGAAGAAATCACAAAAGCATACGGAAATAAATTTGACATGTTAAATCTCAATGGATTTAACCGTCAAAAAATATTACCACATGACTCCTGCATGATATTTACGCAACTGTTAATTTACCTAGTGCATTACCGTCTCAGCAGAAGAGAGATTTCCGCATTGGTGGAGGCCGGAGATGAAGAAGAATTTAAGCACATTCTGGACACCACCTATTACAAAAAGCGTTTTCCTGAGCTTGTTCCGGAAAAACTGGAAGCGTTTTATAATCTAAATTTAAAAAACATTCTGGAGACAGAGTCCAGAAAATATCCTCACTCAGTTATTATGCTGTATTCCTACCTCTATCACAAGGAGCATGAGGTAGACCGATTAACTACGGCTATTGAATGTGTCCGCTACGGACTGTCATCTGCTGAGATTTTAAAGTATATTGCAAAAACTTAATAACCGGAGGTGATTACATGATTGAGAAAATGAAATTCTTGAGTATTACCGGTCCGAAATCGGATATTGACCGTGTGGTAAATGAATATCTCTCCAAGTATGAAATTCATCTTGAAAATGCTATGGCACAGTTAAGTCAGGTACAGCACCTGTCGCCGTATATTCAGATAAATCCATATAAGGATTTATTAACCCGCATCAATGAATTTGCCGGTCAGCTCAAGGATACAGAGCACGTTCCCATACGTGATATTTCTCTGGAAGAAATCCAGCCCCTTGTGGATGTTTTGAATGAGAAAATTTCAAAAATCAACAAAAAATGTGATGAACTCAGTGAAAAACGTGCTTCTATCACAGAAGATTTAAAATGTATTACGCCTTTTCTTACCCTGCCTCAGGATTTAGATAAGCTGATACACTATCGTTTTGTTCAGGTACGTTTCGGACGTATTCCCGTAGAATATTATGAAAAATTCAAAGAATATGTTTACGATAATCTGGACACCATCTTTTTCCCCTGTCATCAGGATGATTATGTATGGGGACTTTATTTTGTCCTCTGGACAAAAATGGAACAGGTAGATGCCGTATTCTCTTCTATGCACTTTGAGCGCATTTATCTGAAAAAAGATTACTACTATGGTACTCCTCAAAAGCTTCACAACGATTTAAACACACAGTTAAATGAAATTGATAAAGAATTAAACACTTGTCATCAGGAAATTCAGGAGCTTCTAAACGGCGATGCCTCTGCTATTCTTTCTGCACAGGCTGCCTTAAATGCCCTTTCCACCAACTTTGATGTGCGAAAGGTCGCTGCCTGCGTACAGGAGCATCAGGAAACCTTCTACATTTTATGCGGATGGATGAGTGAAAAGGACAGCTCTTCTTTCATGAAAGAAATCGAAAACGACTCCAAGCTGTTCTGTGTGGTAGAGGATGACAATAATAAAATCAATTGTAAGCCGCCTACAAAGCTGAAAAATCCGAAGATTTTCAAGCCTTTTGAAATGTATATAAAAATGTATGGACTTCCTGACTATCACGAATTAGATCCTACTATTTTTGTAGCACTGACTTATTCTTTTATTTTCGGTGTTATGTTTGGAGATGTAGGACAGGGACTTTTACTGGCAATCGGAGGCTTTGCACTGTATAAATGGAAACAGGTTACACTAGGAGCTATTATTGGAACTGCAGGTATCTTCTCTACCTTCTTTGGTTTTATGTTCGGCAGTATTTTTGGCTTTGAACACACCATTGATGCTCTATGGCTAAGGCCCGTAGAAGCTATGACGCTGGTTCCCGGACTTGGACAAATGAATACTATTTTCGTTGTTGCCATTGTTTTGGTATGTTCCTCATCCTTGTGACCATGATTTTCCACATTATCAATGCGGTACGTACTCATGACACAGAGGGTATCTGGTTTGACCAAAACTCTGTCTGCGGACTTATTTTTATGGAACTTTAACCGTATCTGCTCTTTTATTCCTCACAGGAAAATCACTGCCTGCTGCCATTATCTTAATTGTAATGTTTGCAGTTCCTCTTGTGGTTATCATGTTAAAAGAACCAATCACCCACATTGTGGAAAAGAAAACACCTGTAATCGAAGGCAGCAAGCCTATGTTTTTTGTACAGAGCTTCTTTGAGCTGTTTGAAATTATGTTAAGCTTTCTTTCAACACACTTTCTTTTGTGCGTATCGGTGCTTTTGCTGTCAGCCACGCCGCTATGATGGGCGTTGTTATGATGCTTGCAGGTGCGGAAAGCGGTGGAAGCATTAACTGGCTGATTGTTATCGGAGGCAATCTCTTTGTATGTGCTATGGAAGGTCTGATTGTAGGTATTCAGGTACTTCGTCTTGAATATTATGAAATGTTCAGCCGTTTCTATAAGGGTACAGGAAAAGAATTTAAGCCATTTTTTAAAACATGTAAATAAAACAAAATTCTCTGACCATACTTAATGGCGCAGACTGTTTATTATTTAGGAGGATATTATTATGACAACTATTATTCAAATTCTTACCGCAGCAGCTTTAGTTTTAAGTATTATCGTTCCTTTCGGAGCGTTCTTTCTGGGAGAAAAAATCAAAAAAATCGTTATAAAAAATCTCTCGCATGCAACTGCTTTTTCTTCTTCGGAAGCCTTCTTGTTGCTACTGTCGTAATGTTCAGCGGAACAGCCAGCGTTCATGCTGCAACTGCTGCCGGAACTTCTGACCTCGCAACAGGTCTTGGCTACATCGGTGCCGCTTTAGTTACCGGCCTTTCCGGCATTGGTTCAGGTATTGCCGTTGCAAGCTCTGCAAGTGCTGCTTTAGGCGCTATCAGCGAAGATGGTTCTTTATTTGGTAAATCCATGATTTTCGTAGCCATGGCAGAAGGTATTGCATTATATGGTCTGATTATTTCTTTCATGATCCTTGGTAAATTAGGCTGATTTCAATACGGAAGGATGATTTCCAATGAAAATGTTTTTAATCAGTGACAACATCGACACCTACACCGGTATGCGCCTTGCAGGCGTAGAAGGTGTGGTTGTCCACGAAAGAGAGGAGCTTCATCGTGCCTTGGAGGAAGCCATTAGCAACAAAGAAAACGGCATTATTCTCCTCACAGAAAAATTCGGAAAAGAATTTCCCGACATTATCGATGATGTGCGCTTAAATCACAAGCTTCCTCTGCTTATTGAAATCCCTGACCGTCATGGAACGGGACGGGCGCCTGACTTCATTACTTCTTATGTAAATGAAGCCATCGGACTAAAATTATGACAAGAAGGTGATGTGTATGACAACAGAAGAAAAATTGCAGCATTTCTATGAAGTTTCCATGGATACTGCCAGAGAAGAAGCGACAAAAGTATTGGATGAATACAAGGCTGCTCTGGAAACAGAAATGGAACGCCATAAACAGGAAAAGCAGGCTGCTTCTGAAAGTCAGTTCAAAATAGACTCAGACAACGCAGCCCGAGAAATCAACAAAGCACTTTCCGCAGAGCATCTCCATATTAAAAGAAAGCTTTCCAAAAAACAGCAGAAATTAAAAGAAAGTATCTTTGCTGAAGTAGAGGAATTACTGGATGACTTCTCTAAAAAGCCGGAGTATACAGACTGGCTGGAAGATAAAATCAAACAGTCCTTGGAGATTGCCGAAAACGACTCTGTACAGATTTATCTCACTGCAAAGGACTCTGCCAAGGCAGAGGAATTGACAAAACGCACCGGAATTACTCCTCTCATCTCTGAAACAGATTTTTTAGGTGGTATAAGAGCTGTTATTCCTGAAAAAAATATTTTAATTGACAATACGTTCCTTACTGCTTTTGAGAATGAAAAGGAACGTTTCAATTTCGATGGAGGATTTACCCATGAGTAAAACTGCTGAAATTTACGGCATCAATGGTCCTGTTATCTATTTAAAAGGCAACACAGGATTTAAAATGTCGGAAATGGTTTATGTAGGAGAGGAAAATCTGGTGGGCGAAGTTATCTCTCTGAAAAAGGAAGCCACAACGGTTCAGGTATTTGAGGAAACCAGCGGACTTCGTCCGGGAGAAACTGTAACTGCCAGTGGTGATGCCATTTCCGTCACACTGGGACCTGGTATTTTAAATAATATTTTTGATGGTATTCAAAGACCTCTTTCCGTTATTGCCGAACAATCCGGAAAATATATTTCCAGAGGTATGCAGGTAGACTCTCTGGATACGGAAAAGCTTTGGGACGTGCATCTGACTATTTCCCAAGGTATGGAGGTCTATGGAGGAACGATTATTGCAGAAGTTCCTGAAACAGAGTCTATTATGCATAAATCCATGGTTCCGCCAAATCTTCACGGAGTGATAAAATCTGTTGTTCCTGACGGAAAATACAATATTACTCAGACTATTGCCGTACTTACTTTGGAAGACGGCTCTGAATATGAATTAAAATTGGCGCAGAAATGGCCGATACGAATTCCAAGACCTACAAGTAAACGTTACCCTGCTTCTAAACCACTTGTAACAGGACAGCGTATTTTGGACACTCTGTTCCCGATTGCAAAAGGCGGTACTGCTGCTGTTCCCGGCGGATTTGGTACAGGTAAAACCATGACGCAGCACCAGATTGCCAAATGGTCTGATGCCGATATTATCATTTACATCGGCTGCGGTGAGCGTGGAAATGAAATGACACAAGTATTGGAGGATTTCTCCAAACTTCATGACCCGAAAACAGGAAACGCCTTAATGGCACGTACTTCCTTAATTGCAAATACTTCAAATATGCCTGTTGCTGCCCGTGAGGCATCTATTTATACCGGTATTACCCTTGCGGAATACTACCGTGATATGGGCTATGACGTGGCAATTATGGCGGACTCTACTTCCCGATGGGCAGAGGCTTTGCGTGAATTATCCGGACGTCTGGAGGAAATGCCTGCGGAAGAAGGCTTCCCTGCTTATCTTGCATCCCGCCTTTCTGCCTTTTATGAAAGAGCCGGTATGATGCAGAATTTAAACGGTACGGAAGGTTCTGTATCCATTATCGGCGCTGTTTCCCCACAGGGCGGTGACTTTTCCGAGCCTGTAACACAAAATACCAAACGTTTGTCCGCTGCTTCTGGGGACTGGATAAGTCTCTGGCTTATGCAAGGCATTTCCCTGCCATTCACTGGCTTACCAGTTACAGTGAATATCTGGGAGATTTATCTTACTGGTACAGTGAAATGTTTCCCCGAAGTTTGTGGAGTACAGAAACCGCATTATGGCAATTTTAAACTCTGAAAGCAGTCTGATGGAAATCGTAAAGCTTATCGGAAGTGACGTACTTCCCGACGACCAGAAGCTGACTTTGGAAATTGCAAGAGTTATCCGTCTGGGCTTTTTACAGCAGAATGCTTTCCATCCTGACGATACCTGTGTTTCTCTGGAAAAACAGTTTAAAATGATGGAAGTTATTCTGTATTTATATAAGAAGTGCCGTGCTCTCATTGCAATGGGCATGCCAATGTCCGTAATTGAAGAAGGAAAATATCTTTGAAAAAATCATTGCAATTAAATATGATGTGCCAAACGACCATCTGGAAATGATGGATGATTATAAAAAAGCTGTTAAAGATTTCTATAACACAGTAATGGAAAAGAATGGATAAGGAGGGACTGATTTATGGCAATCGAATATTTGGGCTTAAGCGAAATCAACGGCCCTCTGGTAGTTTTAGAAGGAGTAAAAAACGCCTCCTTTGATGAAATCGTAGAATTTCGTGTGGATGACGGAAGCAAAAAGCTGGGACGTATTGTAGAAATATACGAAGAAAAAGCAGTTATTCAGGTATTTGAAGGTACCGAAAATATGTCTCTTTCCAATACCCACACACGCCTCAGTGGACATCCTATGGAAGTGGAGCTTTCTCCCGATATTCTGGGACGTACCTTTAACGGTATCGGAAAACCCATTGACGGATTAGGTCCTGTCATTCCCGAAATGAAGCTGAATATTAACGGACTTCCGTTAAATCCCGTCACAAGAGAATATCCCAGAAACTTTATTCAGACAGGTATCTCTGCCATTGACGGACTGACTACTTTAATTCGTGGACAGAAGCTTCCGATTTTCTCAGGAAACGGACTTCCCCATGACCAGCTTGCAGCGCAGATTGTTCAGCAGGCATCTCTTGGAAGCAACAGCGATGAAAAATTCGCCATTGTTTTTGCTGCAATGGGTGTAAAATATGACGTAGCGGAATTTTTCCGCCGTACCTTTGAGGAAAGCGGTGTATCCGACCATGTTGTTATGTACCTGAATTTGGCAAATGACCCTGTTGTAGAACGTCTGATTACACCGAAGGTTGCTCTTACTGCTGCGGAATATCTGGCTTTTGAAAAAGGTATGCACATCCTTGTTATCCTTACAGATATTACTTCCTTCTGTGAGGCCATGCGTGAGGTATCTTCCTCTAAGGGCGAAATTCCTTCCAGAAAAGGATATCCCGGATATTTGTACAGTGAACTGGCAACCCTTTATGAAAGAGCCGGTATTGTAAGAGGCGGCACAGGTTCTGTAACACAGATACCCATTCTTACTATGCCAAATGATGATATTACCCATCCAATTCCTGACTTAACAGGATATATTACCGAAGGTCAGATTGTACTTGACCGTCAGCTTCACGGACAAGCAATTTATCCGCCAATCAATGTACTGCCTTCTCTGTCACGTCTTATGAAGGACGGTATCGGTGAAGGCTTTACAAGGGAAGACCATCAAGACGTTGCAAATCAGCTTTTCTCCTGCTATGCAAAGGTAGGGGATGCCAGAGCTCTTGCATCCGTTATCGGCGAAGACGAGCTTTCACCTCTGGATAAAAAATATCTGGAGTTTGGTACTGCCTTTGAAGAAAATATAACCACTCGTGTGAAATGCCTTCTCCCACTCTGACGACCAAAGACCGCCTTGCGCTTATCCAGTCCGAAAGTTTTATCGACATGCAGTATGGAAACGGAACGGCAGCTTCCATATCAGGTAACA
>ENA-OQCB01001108-OQCB01001108.1-human-gut-metagenome-genome-assembly--contig:-NODE-1108-length-11020-cov-3.963555_pt1 | contig 11020 bp, 8 predicted proteins | sample MGYA00242493_ERZ504568 | MGnify/ENA primary metagenome ERZ504568 (study PRJEB26092, sample SAMD00036229) | human gut metagenome | host: Homo sapiens | study: EMG produced TPA metagenomics assembly of...
TTGTTAAGGAATACAACATCTCCCAATTTATTGACTACGGCAGTGAATGCGGGATATTATGACTTGGCGCATTTCTCAAAAGAGATTAAGACATTATCGGGTAGCACTCCTGCCTCATTTCTTTCGAATGCTTTAAACCGCTTTATCAGCTGAATAAATCATTCAGGGCCTCGCTCATCGTCGGATGTGTAAAGATGTGATTTCCGACCTCCTGGTACGTCAGCCTCTGATTCATAGCCAGCTGTACAAAATTGATAACCTCCTCAGATTCTGCGCAAAACAGTACACAGCCTAGAATCTGATCTGTTTTTGTATCAATAACCGCCTTTAAAGACCATCGGACTGTGAAATGACATTCGCCCGTGGAATTGCGGCGGCTGGCATGGAAACCGTTTTTACGGCATAGCCCTGTTCCCGTGCCTCCTGTTCGCTCAGTCCCACACGGGAGAAGGTTGGCCGAAATAAATACGGAATAAGCGATATGACCGCGATTTTTGTAGTTCGCTGCTTGTTTCCGAAGAGATGATCCTTCACAATGCGATAGTCATCCAGAGAAATGTAGGTAAACTGCAATCCACCCTTTACATCACCCATCGCATATATATGAGGCACACTGGTTTGCAGATACTCATTCACGATGACATTGCCGCGCTGATCCAGCTTTACTCCGGTGTTCTCCAGATGGAGCTGCTTTGTAATTCGCACTCCTTCCGGCCGCCAGCAGGACTGCATCCACTGTAAGCTTCTGCTGTATACCATGCGCATCATCATACGTAATCACAACCTGTTCCCCGTCATTGGCAAACTCCTTTACACTGCTTTCAAATACGAAGCCTACCCCCTGCTTCTCCAGCACCTTCTGAATCTCATCCGCAACATCCTGATCCTCACGCTTTACCAGACGGCTTCCATGCTCAAATACAGTGACTGTGCTTCCATAGCGTGCATACATGCTGGAAAACTCCAGACCGATGTAGCCGCCGCCGATAATGGCCAGCTTCGCAGGAAGACTGCGTTCCTTCATCATTTCCGCACTTGTGTAAATATGCCGTGCCTCGTGTATCCCCTTTATATTGGGAATGTTTGAAACAGAACCGGTATTGAGGAAGATATAGTCTCCATAGAGGGTTTCATCCACACCTGCCCCCTGTACATGTACCTCGTGGTCGCTGACAAAGGAAGCCTTTGCCGTGATGACATCGACCGGCTCCAGAGAATCCAGCTTGTCAAAATTTTTCTTTCGCAGCTTCTCGATGAGTGCTTCCTTGCGCTCTACCGCCTGCCCATAGGACTGCTTATCTGCCTGTATGATCAGGGATTTTGAGGGAATGCAGCCTTCGTTGATGCAGGTACCTCCATACATCTGATTTGATTTTTCAATCATTGCCACCCGTTTTCCCTGTTTTGCCATATATCCGGCAAGGGTCTTTCCACCCTTTCCAAAGCCGATGATAATTGCGTCGTAAGATTTCATAAATACCTCCTGCAGCATGTGTTTCCCTGCTTTACATTCATACTATACCATAGTAACTTTATTTTTTAAAGTGATTTGCATAAAGAAAGTAAACTTTTTTCCTGTTTATGGAAGATAACACAGAAATCTGCTTGCCCCTGCCGGATGTGCAAACAAACAGGCACAGCAGGTTCCTTACTTAATGCACCATAGCAATCATCTATACCGTCTGATAGATACAGCTCTTTTATTTTCTGCAATGGCTGCTTTCAGCGCCTGTATGCCTTCCCACATCACCGGAAGCCGCTGAACCTTATTGGTGGTTTACTTTTTCACAAATAAAAAGGGAGCACCCGCATGCTGCTTTGTGCAACAAGCAAACGGCACTCCTTATCCTAAGCCCTACTGCTGTATAACATACCTGTGCAGGACTGCTCATGATAATACAGAAAGCCTTACATCCATGCAGTATGCCCATTGTATGGCATCCTGCTTCCTGCAATTCTTAATTGTCTTCCCGATAGAATATGGTGATATCCAACAGGAAATCCTGCCTTCAAAGCTGCAAAGCCCTATGTATCAGCTTTCGGATATGCAACAGGCGATCCGCTTCGAACTGCGGATGCTCCTTCATCCAGCGTACATTGAGTGGAGATGGATGCGGCAGCACCAGAGCCGGCTTTCCACGCAGCTGCTGATCGTGAAATACGAGCTCCTCAAAGCTTCGTTCGGGAAACAGCTCCTTTGCGGCCATTGCCCCGATGATGATATACAGCTGATTATCCACCGCGTCAAGCTCACGCATAAGCCAGGTTCTGGCACAGATTCTGGGAGGCTTTTTATCTCCCTGTTTCCCCTTTCCCGGATAGCAGTGTCCCATGGAAGCGATATAGAAGTTATGCTCATCATAAAACTGCGCATCATCGATTTGATACCATTCCCTGCGCAGCTTTTTCCCACTGGCGTCATGGAAGGGCAGACCACTGTTATGTACATGAATAGAGGGTGCCTGTGAAATCTGCATGATGTTTGCGTCCTGCGCCCCCTGAAAAATCGCACGCGGCTCATGGTCAAATTTTCCTTCACAGAGCCGGCAGGCGCATAGCTCCCTTTTCAGCTGTTCAAAGATTTCCTGCTTCATAGCATCACCTAGATTCCTTTCAGCTCCTGATACAGACGGATTGCATAGCTGTCTGTCATGCCGGCCACAAAATCCGCTCCCAGCAGTAAACGCAGATACAGCCGTTCGCCATCCTCCTTATCCTGTGCAGTATACTGATAGGTATTCAGGTAGTTTCCGGAAAGCAGATCAATGTATTTTTCCTGTATTTCACTCATGTTCAAGCCGCTGTCATAGGGCAGCAGTGCATCCATGAAGCGATCCAGCAGAAAGGTGATGATTTCATTCCCCATCAGCTCGAGCTTTAGTATTGCGGCATCATTATAAACTCTGTCAAAGGCGAATTGCTTCAGACTTCGGATCAGCTGTCCTTCCTTGCTTACCGCAAGCAGCTCCTGATCAAATTCCCCGTTCATAATCGCATCATAATGCTTCAAAAATGCATCGGACACACCGGAAATACTGAACAGCTGTTTCTTTGTCAGCCATGTGAAAACTGCGTGCTGATAAGGATCGAAGCCCTTTTCACTCGTTTTCTTCAGCTGGCGTCCTTCCTCCAGCCCCTGCCGCAGCAGCTCCGCTCCCCGCTCATCCTGCGCTTCCACGATTACATCCAGCAGCTGTTCATAGGAATACAGACCTTTTTTATAGCCATCCTCCAAATCCGCAAAGGTATAAGCCAGATCATCTGCCGCCTCCAGTATAAAGCACAGCGGATTCCGGCAGCCCGTTGTACCGGTATTCTGTTTGATTTCCAGAAACTGATCCGTTTCACTCTGATAGTAACCGACCTTTTTTCTGAGCAGACTGCGCTTTGATTTTTCCTTTGTATCCTCTGCCAGCTTTTCCAGAGAGTTCACCGGGTACTTGATAATCGTATCCATAACACTGCTGGTCAGATGCATGCCGCTTCGTCCTGTAAGACGGTGCAGCTTTGTGATTATACGCAGCGCCTGGGCATTGCCCTCATAATACAGAAGGTCTGCCTGCTGCTGCTCATCCAGCCATGCCTGTAAAGGCCGTTGCTTGAATTGTAACAGGGATAGATTTTTCTCAAACCAGTTGCGAATTGCACTTTCTCCAAAATGACCGAAGGGAGGATTGCCAATATCATGCAGAAGACCTGCACAGTTGAGAATTTCAATAACCTTCAAGGAATCCGGCTGATCCCCGGCAGGTGCCAGCTGCTGATCAAGCACCTGTATGCATACCTGCTTGCCAATCAGCTTTGCGATGGAGGATACCTCCAGAGAATGCGTCAGTCTTGTGCGCACAAAATCACTGTTGTCAAGCGGGAATACCTGTGTCTTATCCTGCAGTCTGCGAAAGGATGCACTGCGGATGATCCGATGATAGTCACTTTCAAATTCACTGCGGTATTTCTCTGCATTTGCGGATGTTTTCTGCGGAATCCGTGTTTCGCTTGTTATGCTATTCCATGATAGTCGGTGCATGGTCTTACCTCCTTTTAGGCCGGCACACCCAAACACAGGTACTCTGAATAACGCCTGTATCAGGATAAGCTGCCGCCATATGCTCTTGCCCTTTTTTCTATTTTATCACACTCTGCATCCTTTTACCCCTGTCATACAAAGAAAAAACACAGGACTGCTGTGTATACCGTTTTTCAAAAGCTTTCTATTCCGGCACACAGAAATGAAGCCGCTGTAGAATCATAGCGGGTATTTGCTTTTCAGAAACCAAGCGCATACCATGGTTTTGTGGTCCTGCACGAATGAGAAATTTAAGCAGTCTGCATGCCGGCACAGATAGGGTCTGCTTTGATTCCATGGCATTTTCATTTATATACTCTGCAGCATGAAGGTCTCTTTTTCGTTTTGTTCAGCCCTGTTTCCTTCTACAGCGGATAGGCTTGTGTGTGCATGATGGATATGAAAAAACACCGGTAGAAAGGCGATACATTGCAGTATCATCTCTTACAGCGGTGTATTTTCTAAATCAAAAGGCGCTTATGCCTGCACAATCTTCTGCAGAGGGAACCTTTGACGCTTCCATCATACCATGTTTTCCGGTGCTTTTGTTTTATGATTTCATTTCCTCATCAGCATCCTCAATCCGGTATTCCCGCAGTTTTTTCAACGGCTCTGCACCGCCGCGTAGCTGCTTCCGCTCAAATTCCTTTACCGAGGTGTTCTTCATGCGCAATACCTCGGCATACAGCTGGCGGGATGACATACGGGATGCCCCCTGTCCGCTGGCAATCAGCTGTTCCATACCGTCAGAGGTTGCCACAGTTACACGGAATTCACTCGCAAGCTGATGCGTTGCCTGTTCAATATACATATCGGCTGTCTGCGCCTGTTTTGTATACACAACATGAATCGTTCCCTCTTTATGAGAGGAGCCGATACCTGCTTTTACCTTATAGGCATCAAAGACAAGAATCAATTCACAGCCGCGATACCCCTGATAGCTGCACATGATGTCGATCAATCGATGCCGTGCCGCATCCAGATGCTCTTTTGCCATGGCTTTCAGCTCTTCCCAGTCGTGAATCACATTATATCCGTCCACCAGCAGGCATTCCGGGAGCGGCTGATAGCAAATGTTCTGTTTTTCCAAATCTATAATATTCGAGGCGGGTTTCGCTTTCTGCGGTGGTCTTCGCTTGATCGGACCGTATGTACGGATAAAGATTTCCTCCAGCTCCTTTTCATCCACAGGCTTTGCCGTATAGCTCTGATAGCTTTCCCTTTTCAGCTGCATACGGCCCCAGTCACTCTGCATATGCATATGCTGCTTCACTTCATTCCAAGGCACATAATAGCCCGCTCCATGAGAACAGAAGATGGAACCACACGGATGATCCATGTCTGCATCACAGTCATATGCCACTTCCTTCAGCACATCCTCCTCATCTGCGCATGCCTCATAGCCCTTCAGTGTACAGAACAGGCGTCCCTTCCCCTTGGTATAGGCATATACCTCCTGTGGATAGCTCTGCAGCTTCCGTACCGGTGCACTGCCGCTGATGACACTCATCTCCCCACTGTCTTCCTGCAGGGTAAAGGTACCGTGAAAGCGCTCGATGTCAAATACCGCACGGCTGACGCAGGAAGGAGGAATGCGAAGGGTAAATTCATAGTAAGGCTCCAGCAGTATGCTTTCTGCACTGCGCAGTCCATGCCGCAATGCCCGATAGGTTGCCTGCCGGAAATCTCCGCCCTCGGTATGCTTTTGATGGGCACGGCCGCAAAGCAGGGTGATTTTCATATCGGTAATGGGAGACCCGCTCAAAACGCCGACATGCTCCGTTTCCTGCAAATGGCTCAGAATAAGACGCTGCCAGTGACGGTCCAGCACCTCATCCTTACAGTCACTTTCAAAGAGCAGACCGCTTCCTCTCGGCAGGGGCTCCAAAAGAAGATGCACCTCTGCATAATGACGCAGCGGCTCATAATGGCCAATCCCCTCAACTGTGTTCAATATCGTTTCCTTATATACAACACTGCCCTCATCAAAGTCCACGGCGGTATGATAACGCTCCTGTATGGTATGCTTTAATACCTCGGTCTGAATATCCCCCATCAGCCGTACATGCAGCTCTTTTAAATGAGTATCATAGCTTACATGCAGCTGTGGATCCTCCTCCGCCAGCTGGCGCAGCTGCTTCAGCATGACAAAGGGATCACATCCCGCTGGAAGCTGCACACGATAATTCATAAACGAGGTAAGCTGAACCTCCTGCCGACTCCTTTCAAAGCCAAGACCATCCCCTGCATGAAAACCGGTCAATCCCTTTACTGCACATACACAGCCGCTGCATGCCTCCTCGCAAAGCTGATAACGGGTTCCGGAGTACAGACGAATCTGATCGACCTTTTCATCCTCCGCAAGCTTCGTTTTTACCTTGAGACTGCCGCCGGTGATTTTCATATGCGTCAGACGGTTTCCATTCTCATCCCGACTGATTTTAAATATCCGGGCACCAAATGCTTCCGGATATGCCGGAGCCTTTGTACAGGAGTTTAACATATCAAGAAATTCCTGAATTCCTTCCATTTTCAGTGCAGAGCCGAAGCAGCAGGGAAAGATGGTTCGCTGCGCAACCGCATCTGCCAGCTGCTCATCGGTAATTCCTCCTGTTTCCATATAGCTTTCCAGCAATTCATCACTGCACATGGCCAGCTGCTCCTGACATGCTTCATCCTGCAGGGTAACATCCACACAATGCTCATCCAGATGCCGTTTCAAATCCTCCATGATCTGTGTGCGCTCTGTATGGCTGACATCCATCTTATTCACAAATACGAGAGCAGGAACATGATAATGCTGCAACAGCTTCCAAATCGTTTCCGTATGGGACTGTATGCCATCCAGTGCATTGATGATCACCACTGCATAGTCCAGCACCTGAAGCACCCGCTCCATTTCTGCGGAGAAATCCACATGTCCCGGTGTATCCAGCAGGGTAATGCGTGTATCCTTCCAGTCAAAGATTGCCTGCTTGGCATCAAATCGTGATACCGCGATCCTTTTCCTGTGCATCATAATCCAGAAAGGCATTTCCATGGTCCACCCGTCCCAGCTGACGAATACTCCCGGACACATACAGCAGACTTTCCGACAGCGTTGTTTTGCCGGCATCCACATGTGCCAGCATTCCGATATTTATATTGTTCATCATTTCACTTCTTTCATAGTATCCAGCGTAAAGCATCACGTATTGTTGTTCTTTCTGAGCTGCTCTTTTCATTATAAGAGTTCTGAGGAAAAAAGGAAAAGAATTTTGTCAGCTTCCTGATCGATGGGGCGTTATCCGTTTATAGCTGCTCCCTATCTATAGCGAACAGGCAATTTCAGTTCACCGTACGTTCTCGGCAGAAATCGCATGAAGCAAAAGCCGCTGTATTCTTTGCCCTACAGCTGTATGCTTCCTTAATGTTATAAAAATCGCATATAAAAAGAACAGCGTGCCCGCATGTAGGTTACCTGTTCCTTTCGGTTCATTCAATATGTATGTTCATCTCCGTAAAGTCTTTTCAGCTCAGTATGTCATCATGCCCGGATTTGAAGCGTTTTTTGAAGCCGCTTGGAAATAAAAGGCAAATATTTGGACTCCTATCCTGCAACTAGCGAAAATGTCATAGCCACTATGACGCGCATACAGGCCTTCCGGTTGGAAACATGTGTGTGTCTCAGGCCGCCTCGAACGCATGCATCCAGTTCACCTTACGATAATATAGGAAGAAGGCGATGGAGCTTAAGGACCATGTCAGCGGATATACCCAGTATACAACGGCGATATCATTCAAAAAGTGAATCATAACCGTTAAAAAGGTCACCCGCACCACACACCAGAACAGCAGCATGACAATCATTGGTACCATGGATTTTCCGGCACCGCGCAGTATGGCGGATATGCAGTGTGAATAAGCCAGCAGGAAGAAGAACATTGCCGAGGTTCTGGCTCTCTCGGTTCCAAACATTACCACCTGCGGATCATTGTTAAAGGCAGCTGTCAATAGCGGTGCCCCCAGAAAAATGACAATTCCGATCACCTCTGCAATCGCCATGGAGCACAGCATACCGAATTTTGCGCCCTTTTTCGTACGTTCGTATTGACGTGCCCCCAGGTTCTGACCGACAAAGGTTGTCAGTGCCATGGTGAAGCTGGTAATTGGCAAAAACGCAAACCCCTCGATTTTTGAATAGGCTCCGCATCCGGCCATTGCCATTTCCCCAAAGCCGTTGATATTGGATTGCACGACCACGTTGGCGATGGCGATGATGGAATTCTGAAGACCGCTTGGCAGACCATAGCGGATAATCAGTGCGAGCATATCCTTGTGAAAGCGAATTTTGCGTAAGGAAAGCCGATAACTGTCCTTTGTCCGCAGCAGCCGGTTCATACACAGAAATGCACTGACGAATTGCGAAAGAATCGTCGCAAAGGCCGCAGAGCCAACCCCCATGTGAAAGACAACGATCAATACGATGTCCAGCACGATATTGATAATTGATGAAATGATCAGATAATTCAGCGGATGTCTGCTGTCACCTACCGCCTGCAGGATGCCCACAAAGATGTTGTACATGACAAGCCCCAGAGAGCCCATAAAATAAATGCGGAAATAGGTTACCGACTGCGGCAGAACATTCGCCGGTGTATCCATCCAGATCAGAATCTGAGGTGCCAGAAGAACGCCGAGCACCGTTAGAACCAAACTGGAAACAAGACCGAAGGCGACTGTTGTATGAATCGCCCGCTGCATATTGTCGATATCTCTGGCTCCAAAATAACGGGCAATCACAACCCCTGCACCGATTGCGATACCGTTGAAAAAGCCGACCATCAGAAAGATGAGATTTCCCGACGAGCTGACGGCAGCCAGTGCATTGCTGCCAAGAAAATTTCCTACAATCAATGAATCCGCTGTATTGTACAGCTGTTGAAACAGATTTCCCAAAAACAGAGGAAGGGCGAAGAATATGATTTTCTTCCATATCGTTCCCTCTGTCATTAAATTTTTTGATTCCTCTACCTCCATAAATTTTCTACTCTCCCTTTTTAAATGCTAGTATTTATGATACTCACACGATGCTGCTTCGTCAAGAGCAGATTTTGATAATCCAAAAATACCCGGCTGTTTTATGACCTTTTGATCCTTTACAGCAGCGTTATCCCATTCATTTGTTTCTATATTCTTCTTTCAGTGTCTTATGGAACAGTTTTTTCTTGTGTTTTCGGCAGCCGTCAAGGTCACAGTTTTCACAGGTAAGACGTGCATTGCTGCATTTGTAAAAGCGCTCCGGATGCAGTGCATGTCGAATTTCCCAGACTATCAGGGACAGCACACCGAGCAGAACCAGTGTGAGGGTGAATACATTGGGAAAGAAGATCAGAAAGCTGTATTGGAAGAAGGAGTCCCAGTTGTAGATTCTGCATTCCATACAGCAGTCCGGACGAATGAAGATGGAATGAAACGGGCACCAGCCGAATATGGCGAAGAATACGGAAAAATTGGAGAGAGTAAACAGGAGGAATATCCAGATCCGATCGAGAAGTCCGTTGCAGTACAGATACCCGGGGATGGCGAGAAAGGTCAGCCAGAACAGCATTGCGCCGGCAGCACGCCGGTCATAGCTGCGTTTTTCCGTGAGAAGTACCTGCGCTGATTCCTCCCCGGCCTCATAATTTTTCTCAAACTGCCGACCTTTATACAGGGTGGTATTGCAGAAAGACAGCATATCCTTTATCGGAAACACGCTAAAGTAAAGAAACGCGGCAGCATAAACAGGGAAAGGAAGCGAAAAGGGCAGATTTCTATCAAACAGCATACAATAGCAGGCAAATGCAAGTAGTGCACCGGAAGTAAATACACGTATTCTATTCATCATCCGTCCATGGACGACTGCGTCCAAGCCAGTCCCGTTCCTTCCAGTATTGATAGTCCAGCTCGCCTGCCCCCATCCCGTGCTTTTGCATCTGCCGCATCGCATGAAACAGCAGCTTCTGTTTCCAGCTGATACGCTTATGGTGCTGCTTTCGTTTGATACGGCTGGCGAGCTTTGCAAGATCTGTCGTCAGTCTTCGTTTGATGTTTTCGGGTACTGCCTCCCATGTAGTTGCCATGGATCGAAAGCCATAGCTGCTTATATGGGATATTCCCCATCCTGTCAAACTTGTGCGAATATCCTTTGCGGCTTTTTTCATCCCGCTGCCTGCACCGGAGGCTAAGATTACCGCCTGCTTATGATACATGGAAGGCAGGGGACGATGTACAACGAAATTTAGAAAGCAGTGATCCAGAAATGCTTTCATGGAACCGCTTGTCCGCAAGCAGTAGGTAGGGGTTGTAAATATAAGTAAGTCTGCTTCTTTCATTGCCTTCATAATAGGAGCCATATAGGCTGTGTGCGGGCAGAAGTCCTCTCCCAGCTCCATGCAGCGATAACAGCCGCAGCAGAAATGCGGCATATCCTTAGGTAAATAAAATTCATGCAGGGCTTCCACCGGCAGCTGCTCCAGCAGCAGGTGTGCCGCATGCCACGATGACTGCCTGTGATTCTGACCATGTAGTAGCGTAACCTTCATATCAGTCACCCTTTGTAGAATTCAGCTTCAGAAATTGTCGAATGTGCTGCTGAAGCAGTTCGATTGCCGTTCGTTCATACTGTGGGTTGGAATCGCATAGCTGAAGCAGCAGAAAGATTGGTGAATAAAACTGCAGTGCCGTAATCTGCGGATCAAGCGGCTTCAGAATACCTGCTTTCATCAAGTGCTGAAAGATCACTGTCTGATATGCAATTGCATCATCGAAATACTGCTTCTGGAATAGCTTGGCTAGTCGTTGATTGTGATAGCGCTCCATATTCAGCATTTTGCGAAAGCTGCTCTCATACGCATCGTGAAGAAAATAAGAAAACATATGCACGCCCATATCGACAAGCTGGTCATCCGTAATTTGGGTATACAGCTTTCC
>ENA-OQCB01001109-OQCB01001109.1-human-gut-metagenome-genome-assembly--contig:-NODE-1109-length-11014-cov-3.472215_pt1 | contig 11014 bp, 10 predicted proteins | sample MGYA00242493_ERZ504568 | MGnify/ENA primary metagenome ERZ504568 (study PRJEB26092, sample SAMD00036229) | human gut metagenome | host: Homo sapiens | study: EMG produced TPA metagenomics assembly of...
AATCAGATAAATAATATCAAAGTTATTAAATATCCATACTGTACGAAGAACTACAAGAAGTCCCATAACAATTTTAATATGAGGAACTGTAATATAAAGAAATGACTGCCATTTTTTCGCACCATCAATTTCGGCTGCCTCGTATTGATCTTGTGGAACTGTTTGCAATGCTGACAGTACATTAACCATAATCATTGGTGCTCCAAACCATATATTTATCAAAACTAATACCACAAACGCTAACGTTTTTTTCTGTTAAAAACTGAGGTATTTCATCGCAAATTCCTAGTTGTACTAAAAGATTTGGCAAAATACCATATACACCATTTAATATCCATTTCCATGAAAATGCGATAACAATAGATGGAAATGCCCACGGTATAATCAATAAAGTTTTATACACACCTTTTAAATGCTTTACCCTGTTCAATGCTAATGCTGCAGTAAATCCCACTAAAAGTTGTCCCACTAAGGAAAAAACGGTCCATTTCAATGAGTTAAAAAATGAACTCCAAAATGCTTCGTCTGTAAGAATTGTTACGTAGTTATCGAATCCGACAAAGCTGTAAGTTGGTCTTATTAGGTTCTTGTTTGTAAAGCTGTAAAAAATACTTGAACAAATAGGATAAAGAAATAAGGCACATACAACAATAATCGCTGGTAATACAAATAACCATCTTGTTAAGTCTCTATTTTTCATATATTTCATATGTGTTATCTCCTTTTAGAGGCTGTTGCTATAAATTATATTATGGCAACAGCCTCACTTTATTTTTATTGTGCAGCAGCCTTAAATAATGTATTTAATTCCTCTTCTGCTGCTTTCGCTGCCGTCTCAACATCAGTACCATTAGTAATGATATCTTGGAACATTTCTTCTATAACATGCTGATTTACAATTAATCCAGCCTGAAGATTTGGACCATGTTCAAATCCAATTGCTGTTCCCCCTGGTATCTGAGAACTAATAACTTCTTCTGCATGTTGGAATTGCTGAATAGTTTCATTATTTTTGTATGCATCTAAATCTTCAATACCAGAAATAGATGGAAGCATACCTACCGGCTGGGATGCCAAGAAATCTAAGTAATTTTCTTCCTCATACAGAGTTTTAATAAATTCTTTACAGATATCAGGGTGTTTTGAATTTTTCCATACTACAATCGGCTGATTAGAAGTTGTAATTCCCTTTTGTTCACTTCCGTCTATAGTAGGAATTGGATAACAATCTACATACTGTAATAAATCAGGAGAGTTCTGCTGAACACCACCGATCTGGAAACCAGAGTTAAAGTCAAATGCTGTTTTTCCTTGGTAATATAAAGTTGCCTGATCTAAAACGTCATAATTTACAGAGTCCTTTGGTGAACAATCTTCATAAACCTTCAACCAGTAGTTAATTCCCTCAATTGCCAAATCACTAGTCAAGTTTGCTGTTAAGTCATCATTCAAAAGGCTTCCACCACCGCTTCTAACATAGAAATTTAAGAAGTTTGTCGCCTGAAAATCGTTAGAACCACATGGGAATGACAATCCATAAATTCCATCTTTTGTAAGCTGTTTAGCTGTTTCATATAATTCATCCCATGTTTTAGGTACTTCTAATCCATTTTGTTCCAGCAAATCCTTTCTCACCCACATAACCATTGCATGGGAATATAATGGAATAGAATAACTATTACCATCCACAGTACCTTCGTTTAATGCATTTTCTGAAAATTTATCTCTTCCAATATCATCAATTAAATCATTTAAAGGAACTAATGCATCTGAGTTAATCATTTCTGTTACATGACCAACCAAAGCTGTACTCATATCTGGCACGTTTCCTGAAGCAAGTCCTGTTGTCCACTTTGTATAAAAGTCATTCCAAGAAAAGGTTTCTATTTTGATATTTACCTTTGGATTTTCTTCCATAAACTTATCTGCTGCTGCCTGGATGGTATCTAATCTTCCTCCCTGTGTAAAGGAATGCCAAAATGTAATATCACCTTCCAGCTCTCCGTCTGCATTCACAGAACTCTGCTCTTTTCCTTTATCCTTACTTCCAGAGTCACCTCCGCAACCTGCAAAAGATCCCAATGCCAAAATTCCTGCTAATAATAACGCTAGTTTCTTTTTTCATAAAATCTAACTCCTTTCATCTATAATTTTACGTTCCTTTTTATAACGCTTTCCACATATCCCGTTCTTTTTTTGTGGATTTCGCTTTTGATAATGAAATTTTACTTCTTTTTTTTAGACAATACCACAGAATATCCATTTATTAGTAGCACAAAACAACACTTTTTATTCCACATCTGTGTATTCTTTATTTTTTAACAAAAAAATCTCTTTTCTATTGTTTCAGAAAAGAGTTTTTTGGTTATTTTTGTATAATTACTAAAGGTTCGGCCAAATAAAACCATACATTTTTATATATTTTCCCTCACTTTATAGGATTATTCCGCACTATTCCTTGGATACTTTTCTATATTGATTAGGAGTTACACCAAATATTTTTTAAATACGCGGATAAAGAAATTAACATCTTCATACCCAACACTATATGCTATATCGCTAACACTTTCTGCTGACAAAAGTAACCTTCTCCCTGCAACAGTCATTCGCATATCTCGTAAATATTCTCCCGGGCTTTTTCCCGTTTGCTCTTTAAAGAGCTTGCGAAATCTTGTTTCTCCTAATCCAGCCATTTCACAAAGTCTAGCTGTAGTATATGTTTCTGTGGGATGTAGCACCATAAAATCCACCACAGAACGAATTCTTTCATCCATACGCTCTGTTCCTGAATTTAAAGAGTTTTCTTTCCTCCATACCTCTCTTTTCAAATGTGCATTGTCCTTTCCTACTCTTTCAATAATCTTTCCAATCAGTAATTCCAAATATCCTCTGACTAAGAACATGCGCTCTGCCCCTTCTAAATGTATGGCATCATAAATTTTTTCAAAATATTCCTTTTCTCCCCTATCTTCTAAAACATCCGGCATTTCATAATAATCTTTCAAAAAATCTCCGCCATCATAGTACACAGACGTATTAAAACGAATACTCATAAAAGAAAAAGTACTCCCCAGTGCATGGCAGGATAACTCACATCCTCTTGGAATATACACTACTTGATTTTTTTCTACAGTAATCTCTTTTCCATCTATAATAAAGATTGCCTTTCCGGCTGTAATGTACCGCAACATACTATATGGAATTTTGCTTTCTGGCATATACCACTCTCCGCCAAAAGAATACTTATCCACATATAAAAAATTAATCCGTACTCCTTCGATATATGTTTTTTCTGTCTTTACTTCATTTTTTTTCACATTATCCCTCCGTATTCTTTTAGTCATTTGATAACACCAATTATACCCTTATTGTTTAAATTTGTGAATTATTTCTCTGTTTAAAAGTAGCCATTAGAACAGTTTAAATATTCATTTTAAACAGTTGATTTCCCTCTCTCATCTCCTTATAATAAAAATATAAATAAACGAAAAGGGAGAATTCACTATGATTATAAAAAATGGTTTTGTATTTCAGGAAGACGGTACCTTCCTGCAAAAAGATTTATATGTAGAAAATGACAGAATTGTAGCTTCAGAAGCAGAGGTAACAGATAAAACAGTTATTGACGCCTCCGGTTTAAAGGTTATTCCGGGACTTGTAGATGTGCACAGCCACGGCGCAAAAGGTCATGATTTCTGTGATGCAGATCCAGAAGGCTTAAAGGTTATTTTACAGTATGAAAAAGAACACGGTATTACTTCCTACTGTCCTACTTCTATGACACTTGCTAAAGACCAGCTTATGGATATTTTTGCTACTGCCACGAAAGTAGAGCCATCCAGCGAGCTTGCTCATATTATCGGTGTAAATATGGAAGGGCCATTGATTGATATTAAAAAGAAAGGCGCACAGGCCGGAGAATATATTTCTGTTCCGGATGCATCTTTCTTCAGAAAATGTAATGAAGCCTCCGGAAATCAAATCAGACTGGTTACATTGGCACCAAATGTAGATAAAGCTTTTGACTTTATTCAGGAAGTGAAAGATGAAGTTGTTATTTCCATTGGTCATACTACTGCAAATTACGAATGTGCAAAAAAAGCTATGGACATGGGTGCGAAACACGTAACTCATTTATACAATGCCATGCCTCCATTTGCTCACAGAGATCCAGGTGTTGTAGGTGCAGCTTGTGATACACCAGACTGTATGGTAGAACTTATTTGCGATGGTTTCCACATTCACCCTGCTACAATCCGTACTACATTTAAGATGTTCGGTGATGAACGTGTTGTCCTTATCAGTGACTCCATGATGGCAACCGGTATGCCAAATGGTAAATACGAACTTGGGGGACAGGAAGTTACTATGACCGACTGCTTTGCAGCTCTTTCTGACGGCACAATTGCAGGCTCTGCTACAAACCTTTTTGACTGTATGAAAAAAGCTATGGAGTTTGGCATTCCTGAAGCAACTGCTATCTTTGCAGCTACCAGAAATCCTGCTAATAGCATTGGCGTATATGACAAAGTAGGCTCTCTTACTCCTGGTAAATATGCAGACATCGTACTTGTAAATGATAATTATGAAATTCAGCAGGTAATCTAATATCTGCAGAAAGGGGCGTTTTATGGATTTCAATGAAGCTTTGCAGTCACGTATTGCCACTTTTAAAAGCCAATATCCACTGCCCGACTCACTAAAGGCAAGACTTATAGAACCTTCTATGCCTTTTTATGGAACAAAAATTCTCACACAGGCAGTTACTGCTTTATTAGAGGGCGAAAATCTGCTGCTATGTGGAGATAAAGCAACAGGGAAAAATATACTGGCTGAAAATCTGGCATGGATTTTCGGCCGTCCCACCTATAACATTTCTTTTCATGTAAACACAGACAGCAGCAGCCTCATCGGAACAGATACTTTTAAAAATAATGAGGTTACTTTAAGACAAGGACCTATTTATCAATGTGCTGTTTCCGGTGGTTTTGGTATTCTGGATGAAATTAATATGGCAAAAAACGATGCGGTAGCTGTTCTCCACGCAGTTTTGGATTATCGCCGAATTATGGATGTACCCGGTTATGAAAAAATTGCCCTTCATCCTGCTACACGTTTTATTGGTACGATGAACTATGGCTATGCCGGAACAAAAGAATTAAATGAGGCTCTTGTTTCTCGTTTTATGGTAATCAATATGCCTCCACTTTCTATGGAACGTTTAGAACAGATTTTTAAGAAATATCTTTCCTCACATCAAGCCAGATGCCCTGGAACAATTCTGTGGTCTGTTTTTAGACTTACAGTTAAAAGCAAAAAATGGAGAAATTTCCACAAAGGCAGTAGATATGCGTGGGCTTATCGGTGCCCTTCGCCTGGTTCATGGTGGTCTAAGTCCAATGGAGCTGTGGAATGGGTATTATTAATAAGAGCTTTGACAATTTTGAACGTGAACTGATTAGCGATGTTGTTGTGACTCGTATCCTGATACATGGAAAAGCGGTGATGTGTTCTAATGAAATGAAACATGATGGAAAACAGACATGCAAAATACTTCTGATGGACAGTCAGTGAGGACTATAACTGCGATGTAAAAATCAATCCCGCAGACTTGCAAAAATTCTCCTGAAATTGCTTTCTACAATATGGTTTTGCAAGGCGCTTTCCAAAAATATTTTGATGCCGATTTTTTTGAAACTTATATAAAAAACGAAAATACAATATGGAGCAGAACCTTCTGTTCTTACCCTGATTTCCAAACTCTGTATCGACAGTGCAGTTTCCTTAAAAATCTGTGCAGAGAGAAAAGGAATTGAAAATATACGAAGAAAAGCTTTCCGGGAAACTCTAAAAAAGGATGCTTTTCGCTTTTCTCATACGGATTGGGATTATCTGGAATATTGCTATTTAGAATTTCAGCTTTACCAAAAAACCATAAATCCCAAGCTGCATCCTTTGCTTTTAAAAATCGCTGCACTTTCTCATGCAAGCTCTGTAAAAGATGTATGCAAATGTATTGATGAAGTCTATCATACTGCTTATGAAAAGGGATTTGCAGAATATTTTAAAGGTATCAGCAGAGACACTTCCAGATTGAAATCTGCTGTTGAAGACTCTGAAGAAACAATGGAACAGGACAAATTGATTTCTGAAGAAGATACGGTCAATATTTTCAGTGGTCATGTAGATGCTCAGGATAATGGAAAACAGGATAAATCAAATGTCAGGCTTCTGGCTCTTGATAAACAATCCTCTGAGCATCTGGAAAAGTATATTGAACTAAATTATGGAAAAAGTATTCTTCCTCCCAATGAAAAATCACGTTTGCAAAAACAGATGTGCACAGGCATACACGAAGACTGCCGACTCCATATTACAAAAGGTGTTCTTCACAATCAGACAGAAAACAATGCCAAAACAGATTATGTAAAGAGAATAAAGGAAGAAAACCTTCACATTTATAAAAAGAATTTTCTTATCACGCGACAAAACATTCTCTCTCTTTCCAATCTGTTAAAAAGAGCTTTACTTACCAGAACGGAGCGGGAATTGTGTAGTAGCGAATATGGTACTATCTGTCCGGAAAAGCTCTGGAATTTAGGGCGAACCGATAATTCTATGCTATTCAAACGGGAGCTTTTACAAGATAATTCTGATTTTGCCGTAGAAGTCCTAATTGATGCCAGCGGCTCACAGCAAGGACGTCAAAGCCTTGTAGCACTTCAGGGATTTATCATCAGCAGGGCTTTAAGCCTTGCCCCAAATTCCCCATCGCGTAACAGGATTTTGCACCTTTGGTTCCTACACTATCTTAAATGAATATCGAGATTACCTGGACAATTCTGACGCTGATGAGAATATTTTTGAATTTTATGGTTCTGCCAACAATCGAGACGGACTTGCTATTCGAGCTGTTGCGGACAGCCTTGATAAACAGCCACAGGAAAATAAAATTCTGATTGTATTAAGTGATGGAAATCCCAACGATATCATCGCCGCAAATTCTCGTCAAAAAACAGAAAAGCAGCCCTATTGTCTGGATTTTGCGGTAAAAGACACTGCCACGGAAATTCGCAGGCTGAGAAATCGTAAAATTTCTGTTTTAGGTGTATTTGCAGGCGAAGAAGAAGACCTTCAGGCAGAAAAGAAAATCTTTGGAAAGGATTTTGCCTATATTCACGATATTTCCAACTTTGCTAATATCGTAGGACATTATCTGAAAAAACAAATCACAGACTAGACAAAAACTTCCGCCACATGGATACCGGACACTTAGTCCTGTCAATGTGGCGGTTCAAAGTTATAATATCACAAAAATTTCTTAATCAGCTCTATCTTCTTTTCCCTTTTCAACTGTTTAATCTCATATTCCCTGCGCATAGCTTCCGTCTTGGTCTCAAATTCTTCAAAATAAACCAGCTCTACCGGACATCTGCTTTTTGTATATTTTGCGCCCTTCCCCGCATTGTGACTGGCAATCCTTTTTTCCAGATTGTTTGTCCATCCGGTATAAAAACTGCCGTCGCTGCACTTTACCATATACGTATAATTCATCTTCTTCTCCCGTAAATCTATGTAAGGAACGCCTTGCCCAAAGACATGACGTTCTATATATCAAGCCGCCGATTAAAAAGTATTTTACTCAAACAAGATACTGACTGTAATATAAAATCGGCTGCGGATTTTCTTTCCGCATAGTTTATTATACTCTCCCAGTCAGAATTTGTGAATGATATTCTTTTACGGAAGATACTGCATCGGATCTAAAGAAACTCCATCCTTTGATAAAGCAAAGTACAGATTTGCCCCTTCCTTTGTGTAATATTTTGTAGGTTCACTGATATATCCCAATATACTTCCGGCGGAAACATATTCCTCTGCCTGAAATGGTACGTCTTTTAACTGTCCGTAAACTGCCTGATAGCCATTTCCCATATCCACCGTAACCGTCTGCCCTGTTTCTTCATTATTTACCACAGACACAATTTTTCCGTTGGCAACTGCTGCCACGGGAGCGCCTACTTCTGAAGAAATAGCGATTGCAGGATTGAGCTTATACACATTTAAAGTCGGAAAATAAATTGTATTATCCATATTATAATCCAAAACAACCTGTCCGTTTACCGGCCATTCCATTAAGGAACTCTCTGTAAAGTTAATTTCCGGCGCTGCTGCTGCCTGTGCAGATGTATTTTCTGCCTCCGGTGTAGGTGTCTGCTCCGGTGTTGTTTCCGGTGTCACTGTTTCAGGAGCAGTCTCCTCTGTGCTCTCCGGTGTACTGTCTTCCACTTCTCTTGTACCCTCTACATCTGTGGTATTTACATCCTGTGTTTCTTCCTCTGTCTCTTCTCGTTCCTCTGTTTTTATTGCCTGGTCAACAATATCTTCCTCGTTCTCCTTAACAAATTCTTTCTCATTTGCTCTGCTCTTACTCCCGGACTGGTAAACAGCCACACAGGTAACTACCAGAGTAAGTGCCAGTAAGCTTCCCAGTGCTACACGAATTTTTCCTTTTTTACTCATATTTTTCACCTCTGCCTTAGTGGGCTCATCCGCCCCTTTCTTGTTTTCAAATATAGGATTACCAGAAAAGCAGAAGTTATACATCTTTTCATTTTTCTTTCTCTATTTCCATATCAGGAAAAAAATATCCCAATATCTGCTCATAATTTTTTCCTTCTAATGCCAGATTGTGAGCCGTATACTGGCTCATTCCCATTCCATGTCCGATACCTTTACATAAAAAACGCACTTCCCCTTGACTGCTTTGCACGCTAAAGCAAGAGGAAGGCAAATCAAGCACCTCTTTTATCCGTTCTCCCTGAAACGCCTGATTTCCAATCTGAATTTCCATAACATACCCTGCACTGTCTGTTTTTGTTATTTCGATTTCTGCCTCTGCTGTTATGGAAAAAGCAGGATAACTTTTTTTAATCTTCTCTTCCAACTCCTTTAAAGAAAAATAACAGCCCTCTACATACAGAGGACTGTCTATATCTTTCGGTGTTTCCACTGAGGGTATGTAAGCAAACTTTTCACCCAGAATTTCTTCTCCGCTTCTGGTTTTACCCTGACTGAGAGGATGATAAGGAAGCTCTCTTTTCTCCTTTTGAAATACAAGAACTTCTCCCTCGGTATGAACAGCTGCCTCCTGAAACCTCCGAAATTGTTTCAGTTCTTCCCCGCTCATACTTTTTTTCTTTAAATAATCAGCCGCTTCCCGAATATCCTTCATGGCTTCTTCTGATTTCATTTTTAAAGATAAATTCGTTCTCTCAATCACTGTCTGCGCTTGAATTGCTTCTTTCTCATATCCCCAGTCAATATGAGCCGCTGTTAAAATCGGAATATATTCTTCCAAATCCGTCTGCCGGCTTAACGGACACGCCTTTCTGCCCGAAATAATCATAGTCAAAAGATACGGCAATACCAAAAACAACACTGCAAGTAACATACCTGCGTCTTTTTCTTTTTTCATAAAAATACAAAACCTGCATTTTCTTACTTGTATTATATGTCGTCTTTGGCTATTCTATCCCTTTTTCACAATAAACGCAGGAATTGGAGGATTATTTTCCCTGTTATAATAGCTGTTGACAATCACAACATACTTTCGGCTGTTCAGCTTCTTTAAATACTCTAAAATTCGATTTTTTTCTTCAAATCCCGTATCTCCTCCGCTGTAAATGCAAAGTGCCATCACACCGCCTTTTTTCAGCAGTTCAAGACCTTTTTCAATAGCTTTTACGCTAGTATCTGCCTTTGTTGCCAGATTGTGGTCGCCTCCCGGCAAATAGCCGAAATTAAAATAAATGCCGTCTACGCTTCCTGCTTCTGCATATTCATCCATGTTTTCATGACTGTCCAGATAAAGCTTTGCCCTGTTTTCCACATTGTGCTCTTTTAAAAGCTTTGTTGTACACATAATTGCCTTTTCCTGCACATCGAAAGCCAGAACTTTTCCACTTTCTCCCGCCAATTCACATAAAAACAACGTGTCATATCCATTTCCCATGGTTGCATCAATATACAACCCATTCGGATTTACCTGTAACTGAAACAGCTCATGACTCCACTCTGTAATCTGATAAGATTTCATACTTATTTTTCGCTAGCCTCCAATGCCTGTGAAAGGTCTGCGATAATATCGTCAATATGCTCAATTCCTACTGAAAAACGGATCATTCCCGGTGAAACTCCTGCTGCAACCAGCTGTTCATCATTCAACTGTCTGTGAGTATGGCTTGCCGGATGCAATACACTTGTCTTAGCATCTGCCACATGCGTAACAATAGAAGCCAGCTTCAGGCTGTCCATAAATTTCACAGCAGCTTCTCTTCCCTTCTTCAATTCAAAAGAAATAACCCCGCAAGTTCCCTTTGGCATATATTTCTGCGCTAAATCATGATATTTATCCTGTGGAAGTCCCGGATAATCACCTTTCCAACCAACGGATGTGCGTCTAAATACTCCGCAACCTTCTGTGCATTATAGCAATGTCTTTCCACTCTTAAAACTAATGACTCCAGCCCTAAATTTAAGATAAAAGAGTTCATAGGAGAAAGAACAGAGCCTAAATCACGCATAAGCTGTGCATTAATTTTTGTAATATAAGCAGCTTTTCCAAACTGTTTTGTATAAACTACTCCATGATAAGACTCGTCAGGAGTTGTCAGTCCCGGGAATTTATCAGCGTGAGCTTCCCAGTCAAAATTTCCGCTGTCTACAATCGCACCGCCTACCTGCGCTGCATGACCATCCATATACTTTGTTGTGGAATGCACTACAATATCAGCGCCCCATTTAAACGGCTGGCAATTTACCGGTGTAGCAAAAGTATTATCCACTACAAGAGGAACACCATGGCTGTGAGCCAGATTTGCCATTTTTCAATGTCTAATACTACTAAAGATGGATTTGCAATAGTTTCTGCAATGACAGCCTTTGTATTTGGTTTAAACGCTTTTCCAATTCCTCTGCCGGCGCATCCACATCTACAAAAGTACATTCAATT
>ENA-OQCB01001110-OQCB01001110.1-human-gut-metagenome-genome-assembly--contig:-NODE-1110-length-11007-cov-4.415257_pt1 | contig 11007 bp, 9 predicted proteins | sample MGYA00242493_ERZ504568 | MGnify/ENA primary metagenome ERZ504568 (study PRJEB26092, sample SAMD00036229) | human gut metagenome | host: Homo sapiens | study: EMG produced TPA metagenomics assembly of...
GGTTTCCAATCGCAACTGCGGTATCCCCGACTTCCAGCTTGGAGCTGTTGCCCAGTACAGCAGGCTTTAGGTTGCTTGCCTCGACCTTTATAACAGCCAGATCGGTGGAGGAATCATTGCCTATCAGTTTGGCATCGTAAGACTTTCCATCCTTGGTTGTTACCTTGATTTTGCTTGCACCGTCAATTACATGATTGTTTGTCACGATGTATCCATCCTTGCTAAGAATGACACCGCTGCCGGCACCTGACTGAACTGCCTGTTGGAAAAACTCATTCGTGGAAACGGATTCTGTTTTTATCTCCACAACGCTTTCCATGGCCTCATTCGCGATATCCTTGACTGACATACTGGTCGCGTTTGCTGTATTGCTTTTGGAAGAATTCGTTTTCTCAACTGCCTGATAAAGCACGGTTCCGTTTCCATTCGATTTGCTCAGCTGATATGCCAGTGTTGCTCCTCCAAATCCGCCTCCGATGGAAATCAGCAGACATCCGCTGATGATGCAGGCATTTTTGTGACGCTTCATAAACGATGGCTTTTTTCCTTCTGCAAAGGTGCCCCTGCAGCTGCATCATCCATGTTCATTTCCGTGTTTTCTGATTTTTCATTGAACGAATTTTGTTTAACATCTTCCTCATTATGTTCTTCATATACTTCAAAGTCTTCCATATGTGTGTCCTCCTTTTATGCATAAGACTACAAGTGACATAGTCATTTTACGAGTCTTATTTTACAAAAACATTATCTCAGAAAAATATAGTAAATGTGTGAATTTCTTATGAATTCTGGATGGAATGTGTGAAAACATGCCGGAAAAAATCGAAAATAAAAGATTTTACAAAGAAAAACACGGAAACTTCCTTAACCATACAGACATGTTGTGCTATAATGAAAAGGGATTTTCTGAAAAGAAATGAATGTCGTCTGTATTATGCGATTAACATAAGATAGAAAAGTGAAAATGTCGGAGGGTAAAAACACATGGCTAAAACTACAAAAAGAAACATTAACAAGAAACAGACAAGGCATGCAGCTAAGACAGAATCAAAGACAGCACAGGAACAGCTGAAGCTGACAGCGGAACCGGAAGCGAAGAAAATAACAGCAGAGAAGGAACCGGGAAAAACTAACAACGAAAAAGATTGAAAAAATCACGACTGCGAAGGAAGCAGAAAAGCTGACTACAGCACCTGCACCAGAGAAAATCGAAACAAAGGAAACTGTGAAGCTGGAAACAAGTGCAGCAAAAACTACAGAAAAGGCTGAGGAAAAGAAGCCGACAGAAGCAAAAGCGGAGACTAAGAAAAAGCCGGCAGCGAAAAAAACTGCGGCAAAGAAAACAACGAAAAAAGAAGAAAGCAAAGAGGAAGCAGTAAAGGCAGAGGATAAACCGGTAAAGAAAGTTGCAAAGAAAACAGCAGCAGCGAAAAAAGCAGAGCCGACAGCGAAAAAGGCTGTGAAGAAGACTGAGGAAAAGAAGGCAGCAGCGAAAAAAGCAGCACCGAAAAAGGTAGATAAGGAAAAGCTGGAGGCTTATGCAGCACTGTCCCTGGATGAAGCAATTCAAAAGGCACAGGCAATGGGTGTGCAGCATGTATACGAGGACTATACAAGATTCCTGCTTGATGAGGCAGACAGTAAACAAATTGCGAAAAACATCATCGATGGAAATGCTCTTTCGGAAAAGGGCTTCACATTTGATAAGGACGGCTTTGATACGGATTTGATTTCTGTCGTTCTGGAAAAGGTAGCGGATACCATGGATGTAAAGGCTATGGATTATAAAGAACTGAAAAAGGATATCACGGCATGTCTGAAGGCTGAGATGACAGCAGATGCGGAAGCAAATGCTGCGGAATACCTGAAGGAGTTCAAGGTGTGTGAGAAGCTGCTGATGATCGGGCAGCGCAAAAACATTACAGATGCAGCGATCGTCAGTGATTTGATCGGTGCGGATGTGGATGCGTTTGTAGCACACTTCTTCCAGTTTGCATATGCAATTCTACCAGGCTGGCAGTATGATGATGTAAAATTCTATGAGGACTTTGCATTTGCCGTGCTTTCCCAGTACAGTGATCTGTATGAGAAATATCAGTTGAATATCCTGCTGGATGTTGCAGACCTTTACATCAAGCATGGTGATTTCGGTCATGGTGATGAATGCTATGGCTATATCCTGCGTGACAACCAGATTAAGGACTATATTTATTACCGTTTTGCTTCTGTGTATGAAGACATCGACTTCAACAAGGCGAAGGCACTTGCCTATGAGTCCTTGCAGTATGTTGACGGACGTTATACGTACTACCAGAACATCATGGATATCATTAACAAATAAATGAAAGCTAAGACCGGGAATCGTATGATCTACCGGTCTTTCTTTATGCTGCTTTGCTGAAATCCGATGCAGATAGTGATTGCAGGATTTACGTTACGATATGGAGCTTACAAAACATGATAACATAATAGGTCATTTATAAATTTGGTGGGTGTTTCTCATGAGAGACGTTATACATGGATTTTCTGAGAGAATCCTGATGGGGAATATTTTTTTCTAAAAAATGAAGAAAATGCTTGACGTAAGGGAATATTATTTGTTATACTATACAGGCAGTTAGAAGTATGGCGCGTTGGAGAAACGGTTAACTCACTTGCCTTTCACGCAAGCATTCACGGGTTCGAATCCCGTACGCGTCACCATTTAAACCATACCTCACACATGAATTTGTGTGAGTTTTTATTTGTTGCATATAAAAGGCACACTCTGTATGGATGATTAAGAACCATCTTTTGCGTAGTGTGCTTTTTTATGTGCTTGTGTACGGGTTGGGATAATACATGATTTCTATTCTTTACTTTTTTAAACATACAAAACGAGCCTTATGATGTTACTTTGACCCTGGGAAATAAGAGTCACAATATCCCGTCGCAATAACTGTATGTTTGTTTTCAAAAGCGGAAATATATATCACCCATATTATTATACAAAATCCTTCTTTATTTATCTATCTTTGCTTTTTGTCTTTCGGAATGTCCTTGGACATTTTTCTTCCATGTACACCGCGGATACATCATGGTCATCAACGGTATGAAAAGCGGTTTTTTGTTTGAAATAGATGTTTTCCCTACCTTTTCTGTACAGAATATATTATAATAAAAAGCAGTGTTAGCGGGTGCCTTCGTGCACATGACACATAAAGGAAAGGTGACGTTATGGTTGATTTCATCGCAACACCATTTGCGTTTGGTGATATAGAAAAATTAAAGACGGCAGGTGCGCAGAGTGTACAGATTGCAGTACCGTTTTTCTCGGCGAGAGGAGCTGCCTGTTTTCCAATAGAGGAGCTGCCGGATATCAAAGCGGAATGTGTCCGTTGTCAAATCAGCATGTATGTTCTGGTCAACCGCATTTTTGTGGAGGAGGAGCTGGAGAGGCTGCGTGACTTTCTGAAGCTTTTGAAGGAGCTGGATGTGGAAGGCATCTATTACGGGGACGAGGGTGTTCTTTATGAGGCAGCGCGTCTTGATATGAAGGACCGGCTTATTTACAACCCGGACACCCTGATTACCAATGCCATGGATATGCAGTATTATCTGGATGAGGGAATCCGCATGGCAACCATATCCAAGGAAATCACCCTGCAGGAAATGTGCACAGTGGCACGGGATGTACAGGGGGAATGTGAAGTCGTTCTGCATGGCAGATTGAATATGATGCATTCCAAGCGGAAGCTGCTGAGTGCCTATATGGAGTTTCTGGGGAAAGAGGAAGCGGTAACGGACAATCATCAGCTGTATCTGATGGAGGAAACACGGGATGATCATATGCCGATTGTTGAGGATGCGCTTGGAACCCATGTGTTTACCGGATTTACACTTGTCTCCTTTGAAGAAATACGGGAGCTGTATGAAGCGGGTGTACGGCATTTTCGCATTGACGGTATCTTCCATGATATCGAGTATGTATGTGAAGCGCTTCGTCTGTATCAGGATGTGTTAAAGGGCGTGCGGGACGGCCGTCAGACCTATCAGGAATATGAAAAGAAATACAAAGAGGATCATGTGAGTCATGGCTTCTATTATACGAAAACAAGCAAGGTAAAGTAGGTGAGAGCTTGAAGAAGATAGAATTGCTCGCTCCGGCAGGTGATCTGGAGCGTTTGAAAATTGCGGTATTGTACGGTGCGGATGCTGTATATCTGGGAGGCAAGCAGTTTTCCCTGCGCTCCCGTGCCAGTAATTTCGGATTAAAGGAGATTGCAGAGGGGGTTGCTTTTGCGAAGGAGCATGGCGCCCATGTGCATGTGACCGTGAACATGCTACCCCATGAAGAGGATTTACACGGCTTAAAGGAATATCTGATGGAGCTGGAGCGAATCGGTGTAACGGCGATCATCGCTGCCTCTCCCGGCATCATGATGTGTGCCAAAAAATGGGCACCGAAGCTGGAGGTTCATGTTAGCACCCAGCATTCCTCCACCAATTCCAGCGCCGCAAATTACTGGCAGGAGAAAGGCATGGATCGTGTCGTTCTCGGCCGTGAGGTTACGCTGGAGGAAATCAAAGCAAGTGCTGCTCATACGCAGGTACCTTTGGAGGTCTTTATCCATGGCGGTATGTGTATCTCCTATTCAGGACGCTGTGTACTCAGCAACAATATGACGGGCCGTGATGCCAATCGCGGTGGGTGTGCGCAGAGCTGCCGTTGGAAATATCGTCTGTATGAGGGAGATCGTGCACTGCATGATGAACAGGATCTGTTTTCCATGTCCAGCAAGGATCTGATGGCTGCCAAATATATTCCGGATTTGATTACGGCGGGTATCGCCAGTCTGAAAATCGAAGGACGTATGAAAAGCGCGTATTACATCGCCACCCTGATCAAAACCTACCGCATGCTGATTGATGAAATTTATGCGGAAGGCGGAAGACTGAGTGACAAACGGATGGAATGGTATTATAATGAACTGGCAAAGGCGGAAAACCGACCCACCGGGTGCGGCTTCTATGAGGGTATGCCGAGCTTTCACGGGCATTTGTACGGTGTCAACGGAGCCGGTGTGACACAGGAATTTATCGCCTATGTTCTGGATTATGAGGAAGAAAGTGGCATGGCAACGCTGGAGGTGCGCAATAACTTTCGCGGACATATCGCTGCGGAGGTTTTTGGACCGACGATATCCGCCACACGTTTTGAGCTGCAGGAGCTCTATGATATGGATGGAAATCTCTTGGACGTTGCCAAAACACCAATGCAGAAAATCAGAACCCATGTACCCCTGCGTCTGGAAAAGGACGCCATGATTCGCAAGGTTGTGACAAGGAATCGCTCCGGTATATACTGAACGGTGTGTGGATATGTGGGTATGCGGTATTGCGGCATAACGAAGGTGTCGGATATCGCAGTGCTTTATAAAGGATACTAAGGAGAGAAGATTATGAAACTGAGTAAGTCGTATTTTTATACATTGCGGGAAAACGTGAAGGATGAAGACAGTACAAGCGGGAATCTGCTGGTGCGTGCGGGAATGATCAAAAAGAGCAGCAGTGGAATTTATATGATTATGCCTATGGGGAAACGTGTACTGAAAAAGATTGAGGAAATCGTACGTGAGGAAATGGATGCCGCTGGTGCACAGGAGCTGCTCATGCCTGCCATGATACCGGAAGAAATTTATGAGAAAAGCGGACGCCGTGAGGCTTTTGGCTCCAATATGTTTGCATTAAAGGACCGCTATCAGAAAAATTATGTGCTGGGACCGACCCATGAAGAGCTGTTTACCATGGCAGCGATGATGAAGGGAAGCTCCTATAAGGATTTTCCATATAACCTGTATCAGATTCAGACAAAATTCCGTGATGAGACAAGACCGCGCTATGGACTGATCCGTGTGCGTGAATTCATCATGAAGGACGCGTATTCCTTTGATATTGATGAAGCCGGTCTGCAGGAATCCTATATGAAGATGTTTCAAGCATATAAGAATATCATGGATCGCTGCAATCTGAACTATAAGATCGTCAAGGCGGATACCGGAGCTATGGGCGGTTCTCTGTCTGAGGAATTTCAGGCAATCACCGAAATCGGGGAGGATGTCGTGGTGACCTGTGAGGGCTGTGACTTCTCCAGTAATCTGGAAATCACCGAGGTTATCGATACCGGCAGGCCATCCGATGAAGAGGCGCTGGATATGGAAATCGTGGAAACTCCGGATGCGAAAACAATTGAGGATGTTGCGGCATTCTTCCAGAAATCCGTAAATGATTTTGTGAAAACACTGATTTATTCCGTTGATGGGAAAACGATGGCCTTCCTGTTGAAGGGGGATCGGGAGCTGAATGAAACCAAGGTGCTGAAGCTGCTGCAGGCAAATGAAATGGAGCTTGCGTCCTTTGATGAGGTGGAACGTGTTACTCATGCAAGGGTTGGCTTTGCAGGTCCGGTTGGACTGGAGTGTCCGATTATCATGGATCGTGAAGTGGCAAATATGAAAAACTTTATCGTCGGAGCAAACAAAACCGATCATCATATCAAAAATGTAAACCTGAAGGATTTCACAGTGGAAACCGTTGCGGATATCGCGCAGGTTCATGAAGGGGATATTTGTCCGAAATGCGGAAAACCGCTGAAGTTCTGTAAGGGCATTGAGGTCGGCAACACCTTCAAGCTGGGAACCAAATATGCAAAGGCACTCGGTCTGGAATATCAGGATGTCAACAATAAGCTGCATCCTGTGGAAATGGGATGCTATGGCTTTGGTCTGGAGCGCTGCATGGCGGCAATCGTGGAACAGCATAACGATGCATCCGGTATCATCTGGCCAACAAGCGTGGCACCGTTTGAGGTCGCTGTGGTGGTTGTGTCCAGCAAGGATGATGAACAGATGCGCATTGGAAATGAACTGTATGAGGCACTGAAAAAAGAAGGCATTGATGTTCTGCTGGATGATCGCAAGGAACGTCCGGGCGTGAAGTTCAAGGATATGGAGCTGATCGGTATTCCATACCGCATCACCGTCGGCAGAGGAATCAAGGACGGCAATGTGGAATTCCGTGCCAGAACAGCTGATGAAAGCAGTGATGTTTCCCTGCATGAGATTGTTGACATGGTCAAGAAGGAATTACAGAAATAAGTCTGCGTGAGATTTTCAGGCAGTCTGAATATGCTGTGAAAAAGTTCGAAGGGGATTCGGACTTTTTTCTAAAGCTTAGAGCGCGAAGTGATGCATGCGAAGAGCAGGCTGCCTATGCAAGTGCTGAAGCTTTTAATAACTGCTGTAAGGTACATGGGAAAGGTACCTTACAGCTACAGGTGAAATACGGTTGGATCATTTGATGATGAGAATCCCCATCATCGCTTTCTATATTATATGGAAGACCGAAGTGCTTCAGGATTTCAAAAAAATACGGTCTTTTTACGATCGTGTGACAAAATTGCGGTATACTTTTCCCGGCTCTCGCATATCATGTAATCGTTACCAGTATGCTGTGCGACAGGTGAGCACAGCTGCGAAACAGAAATTGGAATTGAAAAAGTTTTCATAAAATGAAAATATTACAAAAACTACTTTCTTATTTTTTCTTTTTATTGTATAATATAACCCGATAGGGTTATTTAACTTTATTTTCCAACTTCATTTTTGAATTTGAAAGGAGCAGATTATGAAAGAGACATTGTATTTAACAAAAGAACTTGCAATACTGAACTACAGCGCAGGATACGCACATTCCGGTGACCAGCTGCTGAATTCTTCCACGTTCAGTAATTATGTTCATAACTACCTGGATTACTTAAAAGCTGATAACGAGGCTTTATACTTCTACGCATTGAACGGCAAAACAACCAGAGAGGCAACCTTTGAAATTCTGAAGCTGTTCCGCATGCTGCGTGTATTCAAAGCGGAAGAGGTGGATTCTCCATATCTGAACGATAAAGCGAAGCTGCTGGAGTTCGTGGAGGAAATGTACAACTTCTGGAAAAAGCATCAGCGATTCTCCGTAATGTCGATCGGACAGGGAAATGCATTGCAGGATCTGACCTTTGTGGGCGCAGATTCCAGCTTTACCAGTCTGATTCTTGGATTGTACCGTAACATCGAGGAACAGATCATGGGAAGAAAAAACCGTGTATACCGTCAGCTGCAGGCTGGTACCAATGCATCGATTGCAGTGAAAAACATTGATAATCCAAAGCTGAGCCCTAAATACGATGCATTAAAGGATATCGAATTCATTCAGTCCGTTATGCTGCGGACACCGATGATCCTTCATCCGAAGTCAAACAAGCGTACCGGGATGTTTACAGAACGGGATACCAATCCGATTACGGAATTTACCGGAACACCGGATGAATGGTTCTGTTATCCATGCAAGGTCGGAAGCCTGCTTGCTTTTATCTACTTCCACCGTGACTTTATTTCCTCTGCCGTATCTCTGGCAAATCTGTTTGAGCTGGCGAATGAGGATGAGTGCCGCAAAAAACCGGATCTGATTTGTTTATTCGGTAATCAGGATGACAAGGAACAGACAACCTTCCATTATGATGCCGAGGATGATGTATGGATCGGATGTGTCAGCTATCATGAACGTATTGAATACTTCGGTTATCTGAAGAAAATGACACTGACACTGCACAACGTAAGAAAAATGCAGAAGGGCTGGCTGCCGATTCACGGAGCATTCGTCAATATTACCTTAAAGAGCGGAAAACGCAAGGGTATTATGCTGATGGGGGATTCCGGAGCAGGTAAGTCCGAATCCATTGAAGCCTTGAAAATTGCTGGTGCGGATGTCATTAAGGACATTGAGGTTGTCTTTGATGATATGGGTACCATTCATCTGGAGGACGGTGTTCCTTATGGACAGGGTACGGAAATCGGTGCCTTTATCCGTCTGGATGATCTTGATCCGGGAACCCCGTACCGTGATATGGACCGCTCCATTTTCATGAATCCGGAATCCAGCAACAATGCCCGTGTTATCACACCGGCTGCACCATATGAAATCGTAGCGATGAATCATAGAATTGACTTATTTGCCTATGCAAATAACTATGATGATAAGCTGGGGCTGCATCGTTTTGATACTCTTGAGGATGCGAAGGCAACCTGCAAGGAGGGAAAACGTATGGCCAAGGGAACGACACAGGAGGTCGGTATTTCCACAACCTACTTTGCGAACCCGTTTGGACCGATGCAGCAGCAGGAGGTTTGTGAGCCTCTGATTGACCAGATGTTTGTCGCACTGCGCGACAGCGGCTGCTTCGTCGGAGAAATTTACACCCACCTGGGACTTGATAAAGAAAACCGTGACGGTATCAATATTGCGGCCAAGGAGCTGCTGGACTTCATCGAAAAAGACTAAGTCTGTAAAGCTGCTGTTCTCCAACTGGAGACGGCAGTTTTTTTACGGTTATACTTCCATAAGGAGAATGGCTGCGGACGGACGCGGCTATTGGTATGAAGGAACATCGGCGGGGAATACTGAAACAGATACGATATACAGGATTCTACGATATATATACGATGAAACAAATATGTATGCATAACATAGATGATTGTATGCAATATAAAAACAATGTGAATAAAATGTATCCAAATTGTAGAAAAACACTCTTTTCGAACGGTGATATTCATAGTACAATACAGATAAGGATACAGGAGGAAATCGTATGGATATTTCAAATATTTATGATGCCAAGGAAGTATTGAAGGATGTTATTTCCAAAACACCGCTGGTGCATGCGGATAAGCTGCATGAAAATCTGTGGATCAAGGCGGAAAATCTGCAGGGAACCGGTGCCTTTAAGCTGCGTGGAGCTTACCATAAGCTGCATTCTCTGACACAAAAGGAGCGCGAGAAGGGCGTGATAGCCGCAAGTGCCGGAAACCATGCACAGGGAGTCGCTTATTCCTGCATGAAGATGGGAATCAAGGGAACGATCGTTATGCCGAAAACCGCTCCGCTGTCTAAAATTGAAGCAACGCGAAGCTATGGTGTTGCGGTGGAGCTGCAGGGAGATACCTTCAATGATGCCTATGAGTATGCGAAGAATCTGCAGGAAATCACAGGCGCAGTATTCGTGGAGCCCTTTGATGATGAATATGTCATTGCCGGACAGGGAACGATCGGTCTGGAAATTCTGGATAAGCTCAGTGATGTGGATACGGTAATCGTACCGATTGGCGGGGGCGGTCTGATCAGCGGGATCGCCGTTGCAATCAAGGCAATGCGTCCCCAGCTGCCGTATTATCGGCGTACAGTCCGAGCATGCGCCGAGCATGAAGCAGTCGCTGGAAAAGAAGGAGATTATCAAGCTGCAGAATGTAAGTACGATCGCGGATGGAATCGCTGTAAAAACTCCGGGAAAGCTGACCTATAAGCTGTGCAGCAAGTACGTGGATGAGGTGGTAACCGTCAGTGAGGAGGAAATTGCGGCTGCCATACTGACACTGCTAGAGAAAATGAAGATGGTCGCTGAGGGAGCCGGAGCCACCAGTGTTGCGGCGGCGATGTTCGGTAAGGTGGATCTAAAGCATCACAAATGCGTTGCAGTTCTTTCCGGAGGAAATATCGATGTCAATCTGCTGTCTAAAATAATCGACCTCGGCTTGATGAAGACCGGACGCAAGGCAGTCATCAATATGAACGTTATGGATAAGCCGGGGAATCTGTCCCGTATGATTGAGCTGATATCCAGAACCGGAGCCAATATCATTTCTGTAAATCATAACCGTATTCAGAATGCCATGCTGTTTAATCAGTGCAGAGTCGGCGTTATTATTGAAACCAATGATAACAAGCATATCGCAGATGTGCTTGCAATTCTGAAAAAACAACGGCTATGACCCGCATCTGGTCGAGCATGTCTGATATTTATATCGATGCGGACGGCTGTCCGGTTGATTGAGGAAATCCCTGCAGGCAGGAGAGGATTTCGGTTTTCCTTGTAACACTGGTATGTGATCACCTCCCATGTCTTTCCCTATGAGCATGTCGTTATCC
>ENA-OQCB01001115-OQCB01001115.1-human-gut-metagenome-genome-assembly--contig:-NODE-1115-length-10975-cov-13.175885_pt1 | contig 10975 bp, 6 predicted proteins | sample MGYA00242493_ERZ504568 | MGnify/ENA primary metagenome ERZ504568 (study PRJEB26092, sample SAMD00036229) | human gut metagenome | host: Homo sapiens | study: EMG produced TPA metagenomics assembly of...
GAAACGAGTCCTTGAAATTCGAGGAAGGCGTGGACAGCTATGTACCGTATGCCGGAAAATTGAAAGATAATTTAAACGTAACATTGGGTAAGATGATCGCTACGATGTGTAGCTGCGGTTCCATCTCGATCCAAGAGTTGCAGCGGCATGCCAAAATCACGCTTGTCTCCTCCACGAGTATCGTTGAGGGTGGCGCTCACGACGTGATCCTGAAAGAGCAGAATTAATTACAATATGTATCTAGTAGAGGCGTGGCACGCTATGTCTCTACTATTTACACATTCAAATAATTTACCATGAAGAATCTATTACTTACAGTTATCCTTTTGTGTTTTTGTTTGCCATTCGTAAAAGCCGCCGATCAAAAGATGATCTTAATCTCGACCAACGAGACGGACTTGATTTTACAAGTAGCCCCCAACGGGCGGCTCTACCAAACTTATCTGGGAAATAAATTAGTAAACGAATCCGAATTTGAGAACCTCTCATGGAATATCCAAGCCGGAACGGATGGCAGCGTATCAACCCGTGGATGGGAAGTGTATCCTTGCTCAGGAGCGGAGGATTATTTCGAACCGGCTTTCGCCATCCAGCACAACGACGGGAACATGACCAGTATATTCAAGTATGTTTCCAGCGAATCCAAGAAACTAGACAATAACGTTACGGAGACAATCATCTCCCTGAAAGACGACGTATACCCTGTGGAGGCTAAATTGCATTATGTAACTTTCGCTAAAGAAAACGTCATCAAGGCTTGGACCGAGATTCGTCATATGGAGAAAAAACCGGTCACGATTACCCAATACGCTTCCAATATGCTTTATTTCGAGAGTCCTCGCTATGTATTGACCGAGTTTAGCGGTGACTGGGCCAAGGAAGTACAGATGAGCAGCCAAGACTTGAAATTCGGGAAAAAGATTATCGATACGAAACTAGGCTCCCGTGCCGCCATGCACGCTTACCCGTTTTTTGAGATTGGGTTAGGTGCCCCGGCCAGCGAGAATACAGGAGATGTTTTAATGGGAACGATCGGTTGGACTGGAAACTACCGCTTTACGTTCGAGGTGGACAACGCCGGTAACCTTCGTGTCATCTCCGGCATCAATCCCTATGCGTCCGCCTATGAATTGAAACCGAACGAATGGTTCGTCACTCCTGAGTTTATCTTTACATTGAGTAATCAAGGAACCGGAAAAGCCAGTCGTGATATCCATGATTGGGCACGTAATTACCAGATCAAGGATGGTAAAGGCGATCGCCTTACCCTACTGAACAACTGGGAATCGACCGGTTTCAATTTCAACGAGAAGAAATTGGAGGAACTAATGAAAGAAGCCAAGCATCTAGGTGTAGATATGTTTTTGCTGGATGATGGTTGGTTCGCTAATAAATACCCTCGTCAAAACGATAAGGCCGGATTGGGCGATTGGGAGGTTACACACGATAAGTTGCCGAACGGCATTCCTCATCTGGTGCAGGTAGCTAAAGAGGCCGGCGTGAAATTCGGTATCTGGATCGAGCCGGAGATGGTAAATCCCAAGAGCGAGCTTTTCGAGAAACACCCGGACTGGGCGATTCATCTACCGAATCGTGAGACTTATTACTACCGCAATCAACTTGTCTTGGACTTAAGTAACCCGAAAGTACAGGATTACGTATTCAGCGTAGTGGATAATATCATGACCGAGAATCCGGATCTGGCTTTCTTCAAATGGGATTGCAACAGCCCGATTACCAATGTCTATTCTCCTTACCTCAAGGAGAAACAGAATCAATTATATATCGATCATGTACGAGGAGTCTATAACGTATTCAAACGGGTAGCCGAAAAATACCCTCACCTACCAATCATGCTTTGTTCCGGTGGTGGAGCCCGCTGTGATTACGAGGCATTGAAATACTTCACGGAATTCTGGTGCAGCGACAACACCGATCCGATCGAGCGTTTGTATATCCAATGGGGATTCTCCCAGTTTTTCCCGGCAAAGGCAATGTGCGCCCACGTGACTAGCTGGAACAAGAATACCTCCATCAAGTTCCGTACCGACGTGGCCATGATGTGTAAGATGGGCTTCGATATCAGCTTGAAGGAAATGAACGAAGACGAGATGAAATATTGCCAAGAAGCGGTTGCCAACTACAAACGTCTAAAGGGCACAATCCTCGACGGCGATCTCTACCGTCTTGTTTCCCCCTACGAGACCAACCATTCATCCGTGATGTACGTGGATAAGGCAAAAAGCAAATCCGTCCTATTCGCTTACGATATCCATCCTCGTATCGGAGAAAAGACTTTCCCCGTAAAACTACAAGGATTGGCCCCGAATAAGAAATATAAGGTACAGGAGATAAACCTTATGCCGGGCAAGAAATCCGCCTTGGCTACCGACGGAGGAACCTTCAGCGGAGATTTCTTGATGAAAATAGGTCTGAACGTATTCTCTACGGCCCATGCCCGTAGCAAGGTCATAGAGCTGACCGAGGTTCATTAACTGTCAATTGTCAACTATCAACAGTCAGCTAAACATGGACATTATCCACGAAATAACCCCACTATCGGAAAAGGATTGCTTCTACATCGTAGACCGACGTAAGACAGAATTTACCTATCCGATCCATTGCCACTTGGAGTACGAGCTCAATTTCATTGAGCACGCTCCGGGGGTAAGGCGTGTGGTCGGTGATTCCGCGGAAGTGATCGGAGAATACGAGTTAGTATTGATAACCGGGAAAGAACTGGAGCATGTCTGGGAGCAGAACGCATGTAAATCGCCTCTGATCCATGAGATCACGATCCAGTTCTCTCCCAATCTCTTCGGGAATAATATATTGGAGAAAAACCAATTCAACAGTATCCGGAAAATGTTGGAGAAAGCTCAATGCGGCATCAGTTTCCCGATGTCTTCCATCTTGAAGGTTTACCATTTACTGGAAAAGCTGGTTTCCGAGGAGCAAAGCTTTTATGCGGTCATCAACTTCTTGACCATCTTGTATGAGCTTTCCATCGAGGAGGACTACAAAGTATTGGCTAGTTCCTCGTTCGCTAAAATAACGGATATACATTCCGAGAGTCGTCGTATCCAAAAAGTACAAAATTACATCAACGAGCGATATCAACAGGATATCCGCCTGAACCTACTGGCTGAACTCGTAGGTATGGCCCCTTCCGCTTTCAGCCGTTTTTTCAAGTTAAGGACAGGGAAGACCCTCTCCGATTATATCACCGATATCCGTATCGGTTACGCCGCCCGCATGTTGGTGGACACGCAACGATCCATCGCGGAGATTTGTTATGACTGCGGCTTCAATAACCTCTCGAACTTCAACCGTATCTTTAAGAAAAAGAAAAACTGCTCTCCTAAAGAGTTCCGGGATAACTACAAAAAGACAAAAATCATTGTATAAGAGACCTTTTTAATAGGGATAAATACATATCCCCCCCTATTTCTATACAAAATCCCCCCTTCTCTTTTCCTTCACACATCTATCTTCGCGACCAGTCACAAAGGCTTTCATGCCTACGGCTACCCCATCGATGTGTTAAAAATACACTCCGGCAAAAAAGTATTATTCTTGGATAAAATAGTATTTGAACGCACTTGGGATCCGACGTAATTTTGCGACAGAAATTAACAACACATATTAACAACAAAAAACAATTGCCTATGAGGAAGGACCGAAAATCTAATGTTTTTAGCAGTTAACCGCTAATGACCCTATAGAGTAAATGAATTTTAGTTTAGCCTTATATGATTTAATGTAAAAAATAATGAATTCAACAATTAAGAAAACGACGCTGTTTTTAGGCGCATGTATGGCCTTCCAGCTAGGTGGCATACCACAAATGTTAGCCGCTCCTAGTACTTCGATGGAAGTCATGCAACAAACAAAAAGAATCACTGGTACCGTGAAAGACGCAACAGGAATGGAAGTCATCGGTGCCAATGTAGTAGTGAAAGGGACGACCAATGGAGTGATAACCGATTTGGATGGAAAATTCAGCCTTGACGTAGCCCCCGGCTCCATCATCGAGATTTCCTACATCGGCTATATGACCCAAGAGATTCCCGTAACCGCCCAAACATCCAACCTACAGATCACCATGAAAGAGGACTCACAGAGCTTGGACGAGGTAGTGGTAGTAGGTTATGGTGTACAAAAGAAAAAGTTGGTGACAGGTGCGACCGTAGAGGTAAAAGGCGATGAAGTCGCTAAACGTAATACGATCAGCCCACTAAGCGCATTACAGAATCAAAGCCCGGGTGTCAATATCGTGGCTTCTTCCGGTCAGCCGGGCGACGGATTTAAAGTAAACATCCGTGGTGCCGGTACGAATGGAGATACGGCTCCTATCTATGTTATTGATGGTGTGGCCGGTGGCGATATCAATTCCTTGAACCCTGCCGATATCGAGCGTATCGACGTATTAAAGGATGCCGCTTCCTCCGCCATCTATGGTGCCCGCGCGGCGAATGGTGTTATCTTGGTTACCACAAAACAAGGTAAAGAAGGAAAAGTGCAAGTATCCTATGACGGCAACATCGGTTGGCAGAATGTAGTAAAGATGCCGGATATGCTTACCGCCAAAGAATACATGGCCGTTCAAGACCAGATCAACTTCAACGCCGGCGTATCGCCCTTCAATTGGTCACAATACCTAGACGCAGATTTACTGGAATCCTATCAAAACGGTTCCAACCCGGGTACGAACTGGCTGGAGTTACTTCGCAACAAGAACGCGATAACCACATCTCACTCCGTGAACGTGACCGGGGGTTCAGAGCTCTCCAAGTTCTCTACTGGCGTGGGTTATCAGTATCAAGACGGTATTTTCGGTGGTCCGGTTAAATCCGACTACAGCCGCTTCACCATTCGTTTAAATTCCGAGCATATCCTTTGGAAAAACAAGGATCTGGATATCATAAAATTCGGTGAGAACGTATATTACCAACACACATCCAACCAAGGTATCCAAATCGGTAACCAATACTCCAACAGCATCTATAGCATGATGGGAGCCAATCCATTGGTTCCATTATACAATAGCCAAGGAGAGTTATTCGACTACGACGACCTAATCGCGCAAGGATCCGGAGCAATGGGTTTACTCGGGCTCAACCAATACATCAATAACCCGATGAACACCTTGCTAAATACCACCAGTGGCAATAATAAAAGCCGGAACCACAATCTTAGCGCCATCGGTTATATAGAGATACAGCCGTTAAAGGATTTGAAGTATAAAGGCCAAGTCTACTACAAACAGAACTCCAGCCTCTACAAAGCATACAACGGCATCTATAAAAATAATAACAACGACCAGAATACGGATGATTATCTGGACGAGAATATGACCATCGGCTGGAACTGGGGTATGACACATACATTGAGCTATGCTTTCGACGTAAAGGAGAATCATTTCGACGTATTGGTCGGTACAGAGTATTCCAGAGAAGGTAATAATATGTCGGAAACCATCGAAGGACACGCCACGACCAGCATCTTCGGAGATTTCTCGCATGCTTACTTCAACAACTTCTCCGGTCGTACCGCTGGTATAGTGGGAGGATATCCCGTGGATGATCACTCCATCCTATCCTATTTCGGCCGTATCAACTACGACCTCAAGGAAACTTATATGTTTAGCGCGATTGTCCGTGCCGATGGTTCCTCCAATTTCTCCAGCGGTCATCGCTGGGGTTACTTCCCCTCATTCTCCGCAGGTTGGGTGATGAGTAACGAGAGCTGGATGGAAAACACGAAAAACTGGATGGATTTCTTGAAGGTTCGCGCCAGTTGGGGACAAAATGGTAACGAGAATATTGGAGCGTACAAATACGCCTCCACATACGCGTTCGGTGATTTAGGACTTTATTCCTTCAATAATAATAAAAACGGAGGAACCCAAGGCGCTTACCCCTCTTTGTTACCCAATAACGAGATTACATGGGAAACATCGGAGCAGACGAACGTAGGTTTAGACGCACGCTTCTTGAACGGCCGGTTAAACGCAAACTTCGATTGGTATAGTAAGAAAACAAAAGATTTGCTGATCGACGTACCCGTATCTTCAATCAACGGTTTCTCTTCCATGATCGCAAATGCCGGTACTGTAAAGAACACGGGTATCGAGCTTGCCTTAAATTGGAGGGATGAGGTAGGCTCAGACTTTAGCTACGGCGTCGGCTTGAACCTCGCGCATAACAAGAATGAGGTAACAGAAGTTAATAACGGTACCCATTACGTAAATGGAGGTAACGCTCTTCTGTCCGAGGGAACCACCTATATGGCCCGTATGGAAGAAGGACATCCTATCGGTTACTTCTGGGGCTATAAGACCGATGGCGTGATGCAAAATCAAGCGGATATACAGGCCTATCTTGACCAGAATTGCGGTGGGGATGCCTCTAACTCCCTGCAAGGCACCTCGATAGCCCCGGGTGACTTGAAATTTGTCGATGTCAATGGCGATGGCGTGATCAACGACAGCGATAAGACGGAGATCGGTAATCCTCATCCAGACCTCACGATGGGCTTGAATCTAGATTTTAGCTGGAAAGGCTTTGACTTAAACATCTCCACTTACGGAGCGTTCGGCATGCAGGTTGCCCACACGTATCGTAAGTTTGGTAACGGACAGTTCGATAACTATAGCAGCAACGTCTACAATTACTGGCATGGCGAGGGAACATCCAACCGATACCCGATCCTGTTGCCCGGTAACACCGTGAACCATATCAACATTTCCGATATTTACGTGGACGACGCAGACTATTTCCGTATCCAAAACGTAACCCTAGGCTATGACATCAAACGTCTATGGAAAAGTTGCAAATTCCAGCAGCTTCGCTTGTATGTCTCCGCCCAAAACCTCTTTACCTTCACAGGTTATAAAGGAATGGATCCAGAGTGCGGAACCGCTCTCAACGATAAAGAGAGCTGGGTAACGGGCGTGGATGTAGGTAACTACCCCCAAGCGAGAACCTATATGGTAGGAGTTAATGTCAAATTCTAATAATTGATTATCAAGATGAAAAAAACAATATATTTAATCGGTATCGCGGCCTCGATCATGGGAGGAATCACCTCTTGTACGCTGGATGCCGAGGATTACGTAACAAAAAGTAGCGAGAACTTTCCCGCTACGACCGAGGATGCCACACAAGCGTTAGCCGGTATCTATCAGAACTTGAACCAAGTGTCCGCCACACCTGAGTGCTCTTTCCTTTACGCCGCCATGCTGGCCAGCGACGATTGCCTAGGGGGCGGAGGTCCAAACGACTTGCATATGCAATCTCTGGATATGTTGCTGAACTCCAAGCAAGACATGACCCAACAATTCTGGAAAGACCGTTACCAAGGTATTAACCGTGCGAACTCCTTGCTGGATGGTATTGAAAATATCCAACTGGCAGAATCCGACAAGAACCAGATAGAGGGAGAAGCGAAATTCCTACGCGCTTTCTATTATTACGAGCTGGCCTCCATGTACGGTCGTGTTCCTCTCACTATCACCTCACAATCCGTTGAGCCAAGCCAACCGACCGCCGCTGAGCTATGGGGACAAATCCTACAAGACCTGCGTGACGCAGCGGAAATTATGCCCGCCACTCGCAAGACGGACGGACATGTCGATAAATACACCGCCGAAGCCATGTTGGGCCGTGCTTGGTTATTCTATACAGGCATGTATTGCAATGGCGAGGATTTGGCCGCGCTTACCAGCACCACTTACTCACCGTTGACTTCCGTGGCTTTGCCCGACGGTTCCACACTGACGAAAGACCAAGTGATCGGCTACATCGACGATTGCGTGAACAATTCTGGTTACTCGCTGGTCACGTCGGACTTCCGCAACCTTTGGGCCTATACAAACCGGTTTACGGTAGAAGATTACGACTATACCACCGGACAGGGCCTGAAATGGGTGGAAGATGACAACGCCGTGAATCCGGAGACTTTGTTCGCTATCAAATACAACAAATTAGCCGACTGGAGCACAAGCATTGGTTACGCGAATAACTTCGCCCTACACTTCGGCGTACGCGGCATGGCAGGCGTGGCCGAGTCCTTCCCCTTCGGGCAAGGCTGGGGAGCAGGACCCGCCGCCCCGAACCTCGTAAGCGATTGGAAAAGTTCCGAGCCTAACGACAAACGCCGTGACGCCTCCATTTCGGATTGCGCCGCTTGGACCGAGCAAGGATGGGCATTCGGCGGCGGTGGCGAGTTCATCCAAGAGACCGGATACCTCTCCAAGAAGTGGCTCCCTGTTGCCGCTAAAAATGGAGACACGTACTCCGTATGCTTCGAGAACCTAATGTACGGGACTGACGGCTGGGCACAGGGTTCCGAGAATTTACAGCTGAACAATATCCACGACCTCGTGCTTATCCGTTTCGCCGATGTATTACTAATGCAATCCGAGCTGAAAGAGAACACGGACGGAATCAACCGGGTTCGTGAGAGAGCAGGCTTGAGCCCCATCTCGTCTTACTCACTCCAAGCCCTGCAAAACGAGCGTCGTTGGGAACTCGCTTTTGAGAGTATCCGCTGGAACGACATCCGCCGCTGGCACATCGCCGCAGACGCCTTGGAGAAACAGGTCAACGTCAAGGTCTATACCAACGGCGTGGAAGATACCAACAAAGCCCACAACGGCGGATACGCGGCCCGCTACAACGCCACGGCCGGATTCTTCAAGATACCGGAGAGCGAGGTGGATATGTCGAACGGAGGCATCACGCAGAACCCGGGTTGGGAGGGTGCTGACAGCCAATACAACCGCTGGTAAGCGAGAGACGATATCTCAACAAACAATGTAAAACGTTTAATTTGCAAATCATGAAGAAATATATTTTAGCGTTATCGCTGTGTACCGCTCTCTTCACCGCCTGCGACCCGACAGTCGAGGAGGAAGGGGCTATCGCGGCAAGTCTGACCGCCGATCAATTGGCGCAACGGGTCTCTATCACGCAGACGACCGCCGGACAAAACAAGTTCACATTCGAGACCAATCCGACCCTTCCCGTGCAAGTATTGGATCAAGACGGAAACATCCTGTCCTCCGGAAGCTCCGGTTCCATCATCGGAACGCCTCCGTTAACGAGCCTTATCGTACGGGCGATCAATCAAGACGGTAGCATAGTCACCTTCACGAAGGAGATCACCGTCAATGAGTACGTCGACGTACCTTCTATCTACAAGCAGCTCTTCGGCCCGGAATTCGCTTCCCGCACGTGGGTTTGGGATACCGAAGCCACAGATGGAGTCTGGGGTAATGGAGGTTACATGAGTAACTCCGGCCCGGGTTGGTGGGTTATCCAAGCGGCCGATCTTGACCAGCAAGCTATTGATAAAGGATATGCGGATGATACGATCGATAAAGGTTGGATGACATTCACCCTAGGCGGCAAGAAAGTAGAGATGAGCCGTGGCGAGACAGGTACTATCTCTTGGGATCTATCTGCCGTGGCCAAGGAAGGCTGGGACATAGGTACATTGTCATTCGCCGGAACGACTCCTTTATTAGGTGTACAACCGAACGATAATAATTCAAAGGAATATAATTATCATATTTTGATAACAGACGAGAACCACTTACGTCTTTGCGCTCCCGAGGCTGGCGCGGGCGAAGGAGGTACGGCTTGGTTCTGGAACTTCAAGGCCAAGGAATAAGGACAGGCACCTGTATATTTAGGTGACATTATCCCTACAATTCATCCAATCTTGTCAGATAAGGGGCGGGGCGTTTATCGTTCCGCCCCTCTTTTTTATGTTACTCGGCAGTTTCCCGCGAATATCCCCCGAAAAAGCTTGCCGCCTCCCTTTATTCATTACCTTTACCGCCGTGACCAACCCGCCGGGAACGGGAGGACGCAACGAGAGCGAACATAAATTCAGGCGATCTAAACAGGAGGCGAAATCAAAGTCCGACCTTGATGATGTCGAAGGTAACCTTCGGCAACCTCGAAGGTAACCTTTGGCAAGATCGAAGGTAACCTTCGGCAAAACCACCCCTTAGAAGACCTTAAACACCTAAAAATCATTGCCATGTTATTTTGGAAAAGAGTAAAGCAAAAAATCAACGGTAAGTGGTATCCACACACCATAGTCATAGGAAAAACGGCCGGTACGCAGGAAGTGGCCGAGCGGCTGGCGCGCGAGTCGACGGTAAGCCCCGCCGACGTGCACGCCGTCATCCGCGCCCTGCCCACGGTAATGGCCGAGATCATGGCCGAGAGCCGCAGTGTCAACCTAGAGGGCCTAGGCTCCTTCCATTTCACCGCCCAGGCCACCGGCAAGGGCGTGGAGACGGAAGACAAGGTGAGCGCCGACCAATTCACCTCCGTTCGCGTGCAATTCATCCCCGCCCGCCAAAAGCAAGGCACCGGCTACACCCGCAGCCTCGTGGGGAACGTATCCTTCATGGAGTGGAAAGGCCCGGAGCCAAAGCCCGAGCAAGGCGGCGACAGCGAGAGCCCCGACGAGATCTGATCCCGCCGACCCGGATAAAGAGAGAGAGACAAGACCCGGCTTGTCTCTCTCTCTTTATCCCTAGATCCTTGGCACATTCCTCGTTTTCGTTAAGCACAAGATGAAGAAGCAATCGATCATACTCATAACCGGAGCCTCTTCCGGTCCCGGAAAAACAACGGCGCAGAAGCTAGCCCAACAAGGACACATCGTATACGGAAATTCTATAACATCCCCAAAGTCTCGAACATCCCCCGGTAAATAGCGGCCTTCTCCTCCAACGGCCTCGGATAAGCTCTAGAGGATGAAGGCATGCGGAACAGGCGCATCCGCCTCCCCATACAAGAAAATTCCGACGAGAAGCCCACTTTCGGCTCCTCCGTGCCGGGCAATACGGAGAGGAGGGTATCCATCGCTTTCTGCCCGGTTACCACGATCGCCACGCATTCCGGTATCTGGGACAAGACCTTTTCCGGATCGATCGGCCGTACCACCTCAA
>ENA-OQCB01001118-OQCB01001118.1-human-gut-metagenome-genome-assembly--contig:-NODE-1118-length-10943-cov-2.669286_pt1 | contig 10943 bp, 10 predicted proteins | sample MGYA00242493_ERZ504568 | MGnify/ENA primary metagenome ERZ504568 (study PRJEB26092, sample SAMD00036229) | human gut metagenome | host: Homo sapiens | study: EMG produced TPA metagenomics assembly of...
AGTCGGGTCTCCTCAAAACGACCGTCCGTCATTCCACAAAATTGCCGGCCGTATCACATGCTCCTGCTCATCCAGTGTCACCAGCCCGTGCATCTGTCCGCCGAAGCTGATACCCGCCACCTGTCTTTTATCCGCGTCCAAGAGTAGTTCCCGGATGCCCTCCATCGTCTGGGTATACCAATCTTCCGGCTGCTGTTCCGACCAGCCCGGCTGTGGAAAATACAGCGGGTATTCTCTTGAAACAATCTTTTTATCTGTCCCTTCCCATCCATCAGCAAAAGTTTTACCGCAGATGTCCCGAGATCTACTCCGATATATAACATAGCTCCTCCTATTCTACTTTTATCACAGCTTTCACCAGGTCGGTCTTATTGTTCACCGCCTCGTCAAATGCCTCCTGAATATGCTCCAAATCGAACTCATGAGTGACGATGCTCTTCACATCGATGGCTCCGCTGGCGACTGCCGATATTGCCTTCGGATAGATATTGCGGTAGCGGAAAACAGATTTGATGGAAGCCTCTTTATCCATAATCTGAGCAAAATTATAGTTGATCTCCTCCTGCGCAGAAATCCCCACCAGTGTAATGGTTCCGCCCCTTCTTACCAGAAATGGAGTCTGTGCTATGGTCACCGCAGATCCTGCTGTCTCAAACACCACATCACCGCCTCTGCCGCCTGTCAGCCTCTCCACTTCCTGGAACACATCTTTTTCCTTACTGTTGATCACTGCAGTGGCCCCCAGCTCTTTCGCCTTTTCCAGGCGGGCATCCACCAGGTCCGCGACAATAATCTGTCCAGCTCCATGGGCCTTGCACGCCAGCAGAGTCACCAGACCGATACAACCCGCTCCCAAAATCACTACGGTATCACCAGTCTGCACCTCGCCTTGGTTCGCTGCATAAAAGCCCACGGACAGCGGCTCGATCAGACACCCCTCCAGAGTCGACATATTTTCCGGCAGCTTAAAGCACATATCCTCCGGGAACGCAATGTACTGCTCATAGCACCCCTGAACCGGCGGCGTGGCCAAAAACACGACATCTGGACACAGATTATAGTGTCCGCTCTTGCAGAACTCACATTTGCCGCAGGTAATACCAGGCTCCAAAGCAACCCGGTCTCCCACCTTCAAATCCGTTACCTCTTCCCCGACTTCCACGACAGTGCCCCGCACACTCATGGCCCAGCATGAAATCCTCTGATAAAGTCCACCTTATACGCACCGCAGCAGCCGTGATGAAAATAGTGTACATCCGAACCACAGATTCCCACATACTCGATCTTCACTAAAACCTGCTTTCCTTCCGCCTTCGGCACAGGAATCTCTTTGAGTATCATCTTGTCTGTCCCCTGCATATAAGCGCCTTTTTGCATTTTCATCATTCTATCATTCTCCTTTCTTCTTTCCAGTCTTTTGTTTTCACTATTGAGGATGCCCGGCAAGCCTTCTCTCGCCGGGCATCTATACTACATATTAGATATCAAATCTTACCACCATGACCTGGTGATCCTATTATTCTGCCGCGAGAGTACCGTCATCTGAGATTTCTCCATTGTCCACATAGATCTGAATATATTCTTCCACGTTGTCTGCATTGATCTCCGGAGCATCCACATAGTCATTGACTTCTGTTACTTCCATCTCGCCGTTCAACACTTTCTCCGCGTATTCCATATTCTTCTCGGCCAGCTCAGAAGCCGACTGAAGCGCAGTGGAAGTCAAAAGTCCTTCTTTAATCAGCAGACAGCCCTGTGCGGTTCCATCCACACCATATGCCAGGAAGTTCGCCTTGCCATCCTTGATATAGTCGCTGTCACCGCGGATTGCCTCGATTGCTCCAGCAGCCATGTTATCGTTCATAGAGATAATCGCGTCGATATGTTTGCCAGCTTGTACCCAGGATTCCATCAGCGTCATCGCCTCATCACTGTTCCAGTTTGCATAATCTTCATAGAGAATGTTGACATCATCCCGTTTGTCAAAGAAATATGTATCCCATGCCTCGCGGCGTTTCTCTGCGTGATAGTTCCCGGATGGCCCGCGCAGCACTACCACATTCGCATTTTCCGGAATCTCTTCCACAGCACGTTCCGCACTCACCTGAGCCTGAGCCACCGGATCTGCATCCACGGTACCCGTCCCCTCCATCACAGAGTCATCGTCGCTTCCGTCCAGGTCACTTTGATGTGTGGTGGGGTTCGTAGTGATTACCGGAATGCCTGCATCTACCAGATTTTTCACGTAAGGAGCCTGAGCAGCATTGTTGTTGGACTGTACAATCACCAGATCGTATTGTTTTGTGATACAGTCTTCCAGCAAACCATTTTCTGTGTTGTCATCTCCTTCACCGCTGACACAGGTCAGTTCAATGTCATCATAGCCTTCTGCGGCCTTTTTCATCTCCTCGGTCATCCAAGCTGCAAAAGTATCCGCACTGGCCCTCGCCACAAAGCAGACTCTCTTCGCGTCGCCCGAACCTGCCGCATCCGCATCCGTACTCGTCTCTGAACTGTTTCCTCCGCAGGCAGCCATTGACATTACCATCACAGCACCCAACAACACCGCACAAATTTTCCTGAATTTCATTTTGTTTCCTCCCTTTTCATTTTTATCACTGACACACTCTTGCGTGCTCAATATGATCTTTAAGCCTTCTCTTCTTTTTTCTCATCTTTCACAATGACCTTCTGTGATTTTTTGGACTTGCTGACCACATCAAAGGCCACAGCCAGTACAATGATAAAGCCTTCGATTACCTGCTGGATATATGGGTTCACTCCCACCAGATTCATGACATTCTCCAAAAATCCAATGATAAATGCTCCGGCAATGGTTCCGCTAACAGTGCCGATTCCGCCTGTAAAGGAAGTTCCTCCGACAATCGCCGCAGTAAGTCCAGTCATCTCATAGCCTACGGCTCCATTTGGAAGACCTGCATTGTTGCGTGCCATAAAGATCATTCCTGCAACGCCTACCAGAAGTCCATTGATAATATAGGATTTGTAAATACTCTTCTTAGAGTTAATACCACTGGCTTCCGCAGCGCTTCGGCTTCCACCGATCGCGTACAGTCCACGACCATAACGAGTATTGTTCACGATATACCAGATTACAATTGAGATACAGACGACAATGATGACCGGAACCGGAATCGGCCCAATCGTGCCCTGGCCGACTTTTACAAAGTCACCCAACTGCAGAATATTCTGACCACCTGTATAATACAGGGCCAAACCTCTGGCCGCCTGCTGCATACCTAAGGTAGCAATAAAGGCCGGTACATTAAAATTCGCCACAAACAAGGCATTGATGAGATTACACCCTACGGCCACCACCAAAGCAACCAGCACTGCCACGAACATAGATTGCGTACTCTTATAGGCTGAGACAGACAGCACACCGGCCAAAGCCAGCACCGAACCCACAGACAAATCCAGAAAGCCACTCACAATCAGAAGCATTTCCCCATAGGCAATCAAGATTCCCACGCACAACTGGCGTGCTACGTTAATTAGGTTACTGCTCTGAATGAAGTAAGGACTTATCAGACTGCAGGCAATAAATAAAATTACAAGTACAATGTAAATACTAAATTTTTGTAAATAATGTGATGCTTTTGCGTTCATTTTTCCCCTCCTACTGTTGATTTCTAAGACCTGTCGCATACATCATGATTGTCTCTTGGGAGAATTCACTCTTGTCAATACAGCCACTGACTTTTCCCCTGACACATAATATAAATACGATCACACATTCCCAGCAGCTCCGGCAGCTCAGAAGACACCATAATCACCGCTTTGTTTTCTTTCACGATCTCCGTAATCAGCTTATAAATCTCGAACTTCGCTCCCACGTCAATTCCGCGGGTCGGCTCATCCAGAATCATAATCTCCGGATTGCAGAGCATCCATCTGGCCAGAAGTACCTTCTGCTGATTTCCGCCGGACAGCTTTGAGATCTCTGTCTCCATGGAGGGGGTCTTCACATTCATCTTCTGAAACATTTCTAGGACTTCCGTCTCTTCTTTTTTCTTATGTGTATAGCCACCGTATATGTAACGCTCCAAGCTGGCCAGACTCGCGTTCTCCTGTACACTTCTGACAGGCACGATTCCGTCGTCACGCCTGCTCTCCGATAGCATAATCAGTCCCTTATGTATGCTGTCCGCCACACTCTTAATGTTTACCTCTTGCCCGTCGATTTTCAGATTTCCAGATTCATGAGGGTCCAGCCCAAAAACAGCTCTCATTGTCTCCGTACGTCCGGCTCCCACCAAACCTGCAAATCCCACGATCTCGCCTTTGCGGGCATAGAAACTGACATCCTCAAACATACCTTTTTGAGAGTAATGCTCCACCTCTATCGCTTTCTCTCCGATCGCAACCTCTTCTTTTGGATAGACATTGGAGATCTTACGCCCAACCATGCGTGAAATCACTGTATCCAAGTCCAAATCTGCAGCCCTGTCTGTCGACACCACGCTTCCATCGCGCAATACCGTGATATCGTCAGCAATCTTAAATACCTCCTCCATTTTGTGTGAGATGTAAATAATCGCCACACCTTTGGCTTTCAGTTCCTCAATTTTTTTAAACAGCTGCTGTACTTCTCTCTCGGTGATGGAAGAGGTGGGTTCGTCCATGATGATAATCTGCGCGTTATTGGTGACTGCCTTGATAATCTCCAGCATCTGGATGTCAGACACTGTCAATGTCTTCAGCTTCTGTGTCGGAGAATACGGGAGACCCTCTTCCCTTAGAAACTGCTGTGCCTCTTTTCTCACCTGTTTCCAATTTACTTTCCCGAATTTATTCACTGGAAGACGTCCCAAAAATAAGTTTTCTTCTACCGATAATTCAGGAACATAATTTAACTCCTGAGCGATCATAGAAATTCCCAGTTCCCTCGCCTGAATGGGATTCCTGATATCCACCGGCTTCTCATCGATAAAAATCTGTCCCTTGTCCGCCTTGTACAGCCCCATGATGATCTTCATCAGCGTGGATTTGCCCGCCCCATTCTCACCGCACAAGGCGTGTACGGTTCCCCTGCGAACTGAGAAATCAATGTTGCTCAGCGCTTTTACACCGGGAAAGGATTTCTCGATTCCAGCGACCCGCATCTTGATCTCATCCATATTCTACTCCTCCCTTTCTCTATTCTCCTGCTTTAGTAGTATTCTACCCCCCCCAATCCTTTTGTCAATTATTTTATTTAAGTTTGTGGTATTTTACAATTTTAGTTTTTTATTTTTATGCATAATACACTATTTTATCCCTATTTTTCTGTTAATAATTATTTTTTTAACAATCATTTTTATAAAATGTTTTATTTATCTTAATCCATTATTGCAGTGTATCCCTCCTTAGGGAAGCGTTTATCAAAAAACTGGTTGACGAATCCTAAGACTTACCGTATCTTGTAATTATGATAAATTCTTCGCACAGTCACAAATTCCATGCGGAGAAGGAAGAGGTGAGTACACTTGAACTCCGAACAGGCAAGAACCAAATTTTTCGGCAATATTTACCGTATTATCTACCAGGATAAGCACACATCCCGCCAAAACATCGCCAAAAAATCCGGCATCAGTCTTCCTACGATCGCTTCTAACTTAAATCTTCTCACTGACGCCGGGTTAATACACACTGTGGGCTCTTTTCAGTCCACAGGAGGCAGAAAGCCCAATATCATAAGCTATGTTCCTGACGCTCGCTTTGCACTGGGAATCGACATCACTAAGAACCACTTGTCAGAAGTCTTAATCGACCTGGATTTAAATATTATCGGCAGCAAAAGAATGTACCTGCCCTTTGAGGATTCAGAATCTTATTTTCAGATTCTGTCTTCTGAAATGCAGCAGTTATTAAATCAATATCTCATTGACCCTTCCAAACTTTTGGGAGTCGGGCTTTCTATGCCTGTCCATGTAATGGAAGATCAAAAGACGATCTCCTATGCCACTGTCGTTAATGTATCCGCAAACATCTATGAACGCCTGACCCCATATATTCCTTATCCCTTTCTCATCTTCAACGATGCTAATTCCGCCGGCTTAGCTGAGAGTTGGATATCTGGCTCTGAACAGCCAATGATCTACCTCTCCCTAAGCAACAGCGTGGGAGGTGCCAACATGAATGGAAAAGAGATCTACAAGGGCGTCAACTGCAGGGCCACCGAATTTGGACACATGTGCATTGTCCCCCATGGACGTAAATGTTACTGCGGTCAGCATGGCTGTCTCGACGCCTACTGCTCCGCGAAGCAGCTATCTGACTTCACCAATGGAAATCTCGCAGAGTTCTTCCATTGCCTGAAAGAAAACAGTAACGTCGGTCTCCAAAGAATCTTTGACGACTACTTAGATCATCTAGCCCTCGCAGTCAATAATCTCCGCATGTGTTATGACTGCGACATTGTGCTTGGCGGCAATGTCGGCTCCTATATGGCAGACTATATCGAGCTCTTTCGTGAAAAAGCTCTCCGCCTAAACCCCTTTGAAAAAAACGGAGATTTTATCCGAATCTGTCATTATCGCACAGAAGCCTCCGCCGTAGGGGCCGCTGCCTATTACGTCAATGAATTCATTCAGAATCTGTAAAAAGTAGGCAAATTAACGGGACAAGATCTTTCCCATAACAAAGTGGGACACGCCCCTCGATCTTTGAGGAGCGTGTCCCGTTCTTTCATCTTCTATACAATTTCATTACTCTACAATTTTATAATAAACCCTCGCGGTAATCACATAAATAAGCACATACAAAACAGCAAACACCAGTGTCGTTCCAGCGGTGCAGCCTGCGAATAGCCAGACATCGCTCATATAGAAGACCTCCATCAATCTTCGTATCAGCTGAAAAGCCACCACGATATGGCAGACCGCAGCCAGAAGCGGTAGGAAGAAAACCATCAGAATCTGGCTTCGTATCGACTGCTGTACCTCTTTTTTATTCATTCCCACCTTCTGCATAATCTCATACCGTTCCCGGTCTTCATACCCTTCCGAGACCTGTTTATAATAAATAATCAGCACGGTTCCCAGAAGGAAGAGACTTCCCAAAAACAATCCCAAAAATAACAAGCCCCCGTTGAGCTCCCAGGTTCTCTGCACATTTTCTTGCCGAGATGCCACCTGTACGAAATCCTCATCCCCTGAAAAATCTGGCTGCGTCACCAGAGTTTTCAGTTTTTCTTCGATCGCCCTGCTCACGGATACTTCCTTTTTGGCGAAATCCCCAGTCAAGTCAATCCCCAGATTGCACTCCCAGTTGTTGATGGCCTTCCCTTCCTCCATTTTTTGTGCCTCTTCTATCTCGGCACAGGTGGTATCATTTCCTACCACAATCACCGAAGGAACGATGTCGCCCAGACTTCCCCGGAACGGAAAAGATTCCAATTTTTGAACGGAATACGTTTTTCCACCCAGTATACAACGATCTTTGATGCCGCCTTTTCTCGTCTCGTAGATCAGCAGCTCTCCATTTTCCAAGGGTTTTCGCTCTTCCCCCGTGATGCGGTTGTACTCTTCCTGAGTAAAAAGATACAGAATTCCAATGTTATCCATCTGGACTGCCTGCTCCTGTCTCTCAAACTGGATCTCATCTCCATCCAGAACGCAGACATTGACCATATTCACCTGATATTGTATTTTCCCTTCCACATTCTGGGACTCTAAAACCTGCTCCACCGCATCAACAATCTGACTCTCCTGCCCTTTTTCAATTTCCTGAAATACCACATTGATCTGGCTGGGATATTGAGACTTCAGAGAATTCTCTGTGCCAAAGTACAGACAGATTGTTGTGGAGATCATCAGAAGTACTCCCGTACTTAAGATGCAGATGTTGGCCAGCCCCACCGCGTTTTGCTTCATACGGTAAATCAACCCGGACACGCTGGTAAAATGCTTCGTCTGATAATAGAATTTTTTCTTTCTCCTAAGAAGCTTCAAAAATACAATACTGCCGGAAGTGAACAAAAGATAGGTGCCCGCCATCACGAGCAGCACTGCCACAAAAAAACACATTCACAGCCTTCAACGGAGTCTTTGTCGTCCACGCTATATAATAGCCTGCCGCCAGACACACCAGGCCGATCACAGCCATCAACCATTTTCCTTTCGGCTCCTTTTCCCCCGCTTTGGCCCCCTGAAGCAGCTCAATGGGGTTGACCAGATGGATTTGCCTCAGATCATTGAGCAGCGTCAGCCCAAAAATTGACCCCAAACAGGAAAAATGTATGCAAGAATCGCCTCTCCCGATATATAGAATCCAAACTGTACCGGCGCCTGAATCAACCGGAGCAGCAGTAAAAACAGCAGTTTTCCGCCCAGAATCCCCAGTAGAATTCCAGCTCCCAGGCTCACCGCCGCCGTCAGCAACATCTCTAGGAGCAGCATCCGTCGGATATGGCGTTTTTCCATTCCTAAGATATTGTAAAGCCCCAGCTCCTTTTTGCGCTGTCTCATCAGAAAGCCATTGCTGTAGACCAGAAAAATCACCGCAAATAGACCAATTACAATACTCCCAACTCCCAGGATAGTCCGAATGGTGACGCCGCCTCTCATATTTTCTAGCCCTGGATTCAGACGCATAAAGTAGATCATGTAGTACATGGCAATAGAGCAGATGCAGGTCAGAAGATAGGGGACATAGATTTTTCGGTTTTTACCAAATTCGTCAATGCCAACTGAAAGTAAATTCCTCTACGCATACTGTTCACCACCTGTGGCCAGAATCGTAAGCGTATCGGAAATTCTCTGATACAGCTTCTGTTTCGTCATATCACCGCGGTAAATCTGGTGAAAGACTTCCCCGTCTTTGATAAACAGCACGCGCCCCGCGTGGCTGGCAGCCGCAATGCTGTGAGTGACCATCAAAATGGTCTGCCCATCCTCATTGATCTCCTGAAACAATTCCAGTAATTCCCCGGCAGCTCTGGAATCCAAAGCTCCTGTGGGCTCGTCCGCCAGCACCAGCTTCGGCCCTGTAATCAGTGCTCTGGCAACAGCCGCCCTCTGCTTCTGCCCGCCCGATACTTCATAGGGATACTTATCCAAGATCTCAGAAATCCGCAGCTTCATGGCAATGGGCCTGATTTTCTGCTCCATCTCCCGGTAATCTTCCCCGGCCAGAACCAACGGCAGAAAGATGTTATCCCTCAGATTAAAGGTGTCCAGCAGATTAAAATCCTGGAATACAAACCCCAGATTCTTTCTGCGAAAGGAGGAAATCTCTTTTTCCCGGAGATTTACAATGTTCTTTCCCTCCAACAATACTTCTCCGCTTGTAGGCTTATCCAGAGAGGCCAGAATATTCAAAAGCGTAGTCTTTCCAGACCCGGATTCTCCCATGATTGCCACGTATTCTCCTCGTTCCACTGAGAAGCTTACATTCTCCAGTGCCTGAACTTTATTTTTTCCAAACCTGGTAGAATAAATCTTCTTCACATGATTGACTTCCAAAAATTCCATAGTTGAACCTTGCTGTAACCGCGGACTCCCCTGCAGTTACCTCCTCCTTTCTTTCCCTTCACATACCTCAGTGTATAGGGATATTATAGATTTTTTTCAGAGGAACCTCTGCCATAATTTTAGCTTACATTTTCCACAGAAACCTTACATCTGTGTAAGGTCAGCCCGCTCTAGCTTCAGATAGACCGCCGTCCCTTCTCCAGGGCATGACTCGATTCGTATCTCATGGGATAGTTTGTCCAAAATTTTCTTCACAAGATACAGTCCTATCCCTGTAGAACGCTTGTCTCTTCTCCCATTTCTTCCGGTAAAGCCACGTTCAAACACTCTGCTGATATCCTCCGGCGCTATCCCAATTCCAGTATCCCGAATCACCAGCGTCTTAGCCTCACTCTCAGCCAAACAGATGGTGATCTTTCCTCTTGGAGTATATTTCAGCGCATTGGAGAGAAGTTGCTCCAACACAAAGACCAGCCACTTCTCATCAGTCAGCACGGAAACATTTAGGGGTTCATACTCCAAAGTAATCCGCTGCAAGATAAACAACTTCTTATATTTTCGAACTGCCTGGCGAACCAACCCATCCAGGTCATACTCTCGAAAACTCAAATCTGAGCTCATGCTCTCACAGCGCAAATACCCCAGGACCATCTCCACATACTGCTCAATCTTAAACAGCTCCATCTCCAGCAGCGCATCAGACTGCTCCTCCGACTGCATCAAAAGCCTCATAGCCGCGATGGGAGTTTTAATCTGATGTACCCACAGCGTATAGTAATCCAACAGCTCTTCTCTGTGCCTGGCATATTCGTTGGCCTGTCTTTGGCACTCCTGCTCAAGTTCCATCATCATTTTCTGATAGAGCTCTTCCCCAACACTTGCACTTTCGGGAAATTCTCTCGGCAATTCCGGCAGCATTTTTTGAAGCTGTGACAGCTGCCGTATCTTTTTATAATACCCTGCGAATCCCACCGCCAGGAAGACCACAGTCAAAACCAGGCATAGCAGCAGGCCGTACACAACAGCTTCCAACGGTTTTCCATACAGCACAAAAACCACGCAGAAAATTGCTAAAAAAGTCAGCAGCCCCCCTATCACGAGTCTGTTTTTCTTCCAGATAATCCCACAAAATTCTTCCTGTACTCATCACGAAATCCGATACCCCAATCCTTTTTTGGTCAGTATAAAGTCAGCCAGTCCAAAGTTTTCTAGTTTTCTGCGCAGCCTAGTCATGTTTACGGTCAATGTATTGTCATCCACAAAACTGTCATTTTCCCAGAGCCGGTTCATGATCGCATCTCTGGATACGATCTTTCCCTCATTTTCAAACAAAATCTGAAGAATCCGAAATTCATTTTTGGTCAGCTCCAAAACCTGTTCTTTAAAAGTCAGCGTGGAATTCCCCAAGTTCAACACCACACCTTTGTGCTCCATGAGATTTCCTGCCATTCCAAATGCATAGGTTCT
>ENA-OQCB01001120-OQCB01001120.1-human-gut-metagenome-genome-assembly--contig:-NODE-1120-length-10938-cov-20.505041_pt1 | contig 10938 bp, 10 predicted proteins | sample MGYA00242493_ERZ504568 | MGnify/ENA primary metagenome ERZ504568 (study PRJEB26092, sample SAMD00036229) | human gut metagenome | host: Homo sapiens | study: EMG produced TPA metagenomics assembly of...
GTTTGAAGAACAGCAAGAACGGATGCACCGTATGCAGTCTATTGTATCCGTACAGACTGTCAATAAATGGGCTGCCGATTTTGTAAATGAATGGCAGGAAGTGGCACACAAAAACAAAACCATGCTTCTTAAGAAGATAGGATCACAGAATATGCAGGAAATTCAGCATCAATACTTACATGCTAAAAAGCGTTTGATTTTGTTGGATTATGACGGGACGCTGGTCCCTTTTCAGAAAAGGCCGGAAGATGCCTCTCCTACTCCGCAATTGCTGGATACATTGCAGAAACTGACTGCCGACCCCTTGAATCATGTGGTAATAAACAGCGGACGTGACCATTTTACTTTAGAGAAATGGTTGGGTGCACTACCTATTTCCTTTGCAGCCGAACATGGGGCCTTTTATAAAGAGAATGGTGTATGGCACAAGAATGTACACGCGCAGGAATGGAGCCCCGGATTACTTTCTATATTAAAATTATTTGTCAGCAAGACTCCTCGCTCCCATCTTGAAGTCAAAGAAACGGCACTTGCCTGGCATTATCGTGAGACCGATGCACGGTTGGGCAGATTACGTGCGCAACAGTTGGTCAATTCCTTGATATCTATTTGCTTGAAACAGAATTTGCAAATCATGCAAGGTAATAAGGTGATAGAAATAAAATCTCCCGAATTTACCAAAGGTTCAGAAGTAAACAGGCTTTTGCTTGCCACCCGATATGATTTTATCCTGGCAATGGGAGATGATACCACGGATGATGATATGTTTAAAGCCCTGCCTGTTACTGCTGTGACTGTAAAGATTGGTACAGCATCCGAGAGTGCACGTTACAATCTGCCCGTACAGACAGACACCTTGCCGTTTTTACAACGGCTGACAGATGAAGGCATGGTGAAAGCAGCCTTGAAAAGTGGTTTGAAAGGGCAGTTATCATCGGCTATAGATTTTTTTAAACGGATAATAAACCACTAACATTACAAAAAAAATAACCATGGATAATTTGAATTACGGTGTAATCGGTAATTGCTGCACAGCCGCACTGATTTCCGAAAAAGGAAGTATTGAATGGCTATGTTTTCCAAATTTTGATTCACCTTCTATTTTTGCAGCTCTTCTAGATCGTGAAAAAGGCGGGACTTTTGGTTTTGAAGTTTCAGAAGACTATCACACCATCCAATCGTATGTTCCCCATACCAATATTCTTTCCACTACTTTTGTGTCAGAACAAGACGAATTTGCGGTAGTCGACTTTATGCCTTGTTATGAGTTATATGATAATAAGGAATATTATCGTCCAGCTGAGGTCTATCGTTATATCCGCTGGATTAAAGGTCGTCCTCGCATTAAAGTCAATTACCATCCGGCTCCCGATTATGCTCGTGGAAAAGCGTTTTTTAATGTAACTTCCCGGTATATTGAAACCTATTCTTCTTCTAACAACAAGGACAGACAATATCTGTATTCCTCTTTGCCGTTGCAAGGTATTGTAAACCATCAGGAATTTATATTAGAGAAAGATGAATTTTTTCTTCTTTCATACAATGAAAAGGTGATTCCTGTTGATATAGAGCGTGAGAAACTGGAGTATTGCCGCACGTTGGTTTATTGGTTGAACTGGACGGATCGTACAAGAAAGTTCACTATTTACAACGATATAATAGAGCGTAGCTTACTCACCCTGAAGATGATGTCCTTTTATAATGGCGCGGTATTAGCCTCTCTTACTACCAGCCTGCCCGAAGCTGTGGGAGAAGTACGCAATTGGGATTACCGTTTTTGTTGGTTGCGAGATGCCTCCATGTCCATAGAGACCCTTTTCAAAATAGGTCATGCCGATGCAGCCCGCAAATTCATGAAATTCATACAATCTACTTTTGTTGCCGAGCATGACACTTATCAAATAATGTATGGCATTCGTGGGGAAAGGAAATTGACTGAAGTTATACTCGACCATCTTTCAGGATATAAAAACTCCAAACCGGTGCGTATCGGCAATGATGCTTATCATCAAAGGCAGAATGATTCGTTCGGCTATTTGATGGATTTGATTTACCAATATTACCGGTTGATGCCAGGTACATTGGATGAAATAGAAGATATGTGGGAAATGGTGAAAAGCATTATGATGACTGTGGTGGAAGATTGGAGAAAGCCTGATAAAGGAATTTGGGAGATACGGGGTGAAGGACAGCATTTCGTTTCGTCCAAAGTGATGTGTTGGGTTGCTTTGGACAGAGGAGCCCGCATAGCTCGTATTCTGAATAAATATGAGAATAGCCGACGTTGGGAAGAAGAAGCTGATGCAATTAAAGCTGATGTTATGAGAAACGGCTGGAAGGAAGAAATACAAAGTTTTTCACAAGCATACGGCAATCTGGATTTGGATTCTTCTTTACTGTTAATGGAACCTTATGGATTTATAGATGCTGATGATATTCGTTATCATAAAACAGTGAAAGCCGTCAAGAAATCCCTGTTACACAAAGGGTTGATGTACCGTTATAATACTCATGATGATTTTGGCTGTCCTTCTTCGGCCTTTACCATCTGTACTTTCTGGCTGATCCGTGCACTTTATGTCATCGGGGAAAAAGACGAAGCACGCTGTTTGTTCGATGAAATTTTGCAATATTCAAACCATTTGGGTCTGTTCAGTGAAGATATTGATTTCGAAACAAAAGAACAACTGGGTAATTTCCCACAAGCTTATTCTCATCTGGCACTGGTAAATACTGCTGTGTTATTTGCGGAAGAAGATAAAAGGCTAATCTTTAAATAAGGAAAAATTTGGAGAAGGACTGATAATCCAGTATCTTTGTACAATTAAAATCAGGAAAATGCGTATAACAAAAAAACGGAGCCAAAGGTTAATCTTGCAGTCTTTAGTAAAAAACGGATGTCCATATATTATTATATGTATATGGTGTGTGTTGTCTGGCGGATGTGTTCAGAATAAATCCCAAGATTCATTGAAAACATTAAAAACAGAAATTCGACATATTATTAAAGATAAGAAAGCAACTATAGGAGTGGCTTTGATACTGGATGGAGAAGATACGCTGGCCATAAATAATGCCGAAAAATATCCCATGATGAGCGTTTATAAGTTTCATCAGGCATTGGCTGTATGTGATTACCTGCAAAAACGGCATATTCCACTTTCCACTTCCCTATATCTTGATAAAAGGTATTTCAAACCGGATACATACAGCCCTTTGCGTGATAAATATCCCCAAGGTAATTTGGAACTTCCGATTAGTGAACTTTTAGCTTATACAATGCAGTTAAGTGACAATGTAGCCTGTGATATTTTATTCGATTATATAGGTGGTGTAAACGTGGTGGATGAATACATTCATTCATTGGGAATAAACGATGTTTCTATAACTACTACCGAAGATGAGATGCATCAAGACATGGATGATTGTTACAAAAACTGGACAACACCAATGGAAGCAGCCAATCTATTGGAACTTTTTATGACTCAAGATTCCATGAAAAATGAATATACAAATTTTCTAAAACATATTATGATAGAGTGTGAGACAGGTAAAGACAGACTACCTGCTCCCCTTCCCGAAAGTGAAGTCAAGATAGGACATAAGACAGGAACTTCCGATAAGAATGAACGGGGGGAATACATTGGCATCAATGACATTGGTTTTGTAATTCTACCTGATGGGAACCGATACGTAGTAGCCGTATTTGTCAAAGACTCAAAAGAAAATATGGAAACGAATACTAAGATCATCTCTGATATTTCGGCTGCTATTTACCGATATGCCAGGAATCGTTAAAATAGTGCTATTTTGTACTGTCTATGAAAATAAAGACAAGAATGTCATAAATATAATATTATGGATTATCACATCGTTAAAATATCTAGAAATAAAAAGCAATATCTGGATTTATTATTGCTTGGGGATGAACAGGAAATAATGATAGACCGATATTTGGAGCGCGGTGACTTGTTTGTATTGGAAGATAACGGGATAAAAGCTGTTTGTGTTGTAACAAAAGAAGGTCCGAAAATTTGTGAATTGAAGAATATAGCGGTTACCCCTAGTGCCCAACGACAAGGATATGGTAGAAAACTAATAAATTACCTGATAAACCATTACTCAAAAGAATATACTCAGATGATGGTGGGAACGGGAGACGTTCCCGGCACTCTTGCATTTTATAAAAGTTGCGGTTTTGAATATTCTCATTGTATAAAAGATTTTTTCACGGAGAATTACGATCATCCTATCATTGACAATGGGGTTTTACTAAAAGATATGATTTATTTGAAACGTAAAATAGGGTTTTAAAAGAGTGGAAACGATCAAATCCTTACTAAATTTAAACATTATTTTCTATCACTTTCAATGAATCGGACAGAAGAATAATTCTTTTTATGAATAATCTATTTACAATTCAATAAAATAAATGTATCTTTGCAATATGTTAAAAACTCATATATCGGATTTGGTGTCGTAAACAATCTGTTTTTATAGAATAGATTGTCCAGTCGTTTTTACTCTCAGAATGTCTTTTGAGAGCAATTTTATATTATTTATAATTGATCTTTTAATCCGCATACAAATAATGGGATTGTATGCCCTCAATGTTTTACAATAATGAATAACGATAATAATCATAATACAATCCAAGAGTTCGACGTAAATTTAATCTGTGATTTCTTTTTAAATACAAACCGGCAAGGTCCCGGAAGTCCCGAAGCAACCTTAAAAGCACTAAGCTTTATAAATAATCTCACTGTTCAATCCCTTATCGCCGATCTCGGTTGTGGGACAGGAGGTCAGACAATGGTATTGGCACAACATACACCGGGAAGTATTACAGGACTCGACTTCTTTCCGGAATTTATTGAATGCTTCAACAGGAATGCCGAAAAGTTAAATTTACAGGATAGAGTAAAAGGTGTAGTCGGCTCAATGGATGCCCTTTCTTTTGAAAAAGAATCCCTAGACTTGATTTGGTCGGAAGGAGCTATTTATAATATCGGTTTTGAACGAGGATTGAACGAGTGGCGCAATTATTTGAAACCGGGAGGATACCTTGCCGTTTCTGAAAGTGTCTGGTTTACCGATCACCGTCCGGCAGAGATTCATGATTTCTGGATGAATGCTTACACGGAAATAGATACAATTCCTAATAAAGTAGTACAAATACAAAAAGCGGGATATATTCCCGTTGCTACGTTCATTCTTCCGGAGAATTGCTGGACAGAACATTATTATGTTCCGCAGGCCAAAGCCAAAGAAATGTTTATCAAGAAGTATGCAGGGAATAAAACAGCTGAAAAACTGATGGCATCCATCTGCCATGAAGCTGAATTATATAGTAAGTATAAAGAATACTATGGATATGCATTTTTTATAGCAAAGAAAATAAATCCCTTTCAAGGTTAGTGGAAAGAAGAGTAAAGTGACCTTCTAAAACATATTCAAGTAGTGCAGACATTCTGTTCAAGGAGTATCTGCACTCGCTTTTTTATATATCAAGCATTTCCATTAAAGCGCTTTTCAGTACATAGGCACTTATACCCAGTCGTCTTTTTCACCGCCTCATTCAGATAAACAGATGAGACATTGAGCAGCAAAGCATATTCTTGTGGGCGTTTTAATGAATGGAATTTTACAGCCTATAAGGCTTTAAATTGTTTTATGATAATAGTTTTAATTACCCTCTTTTTAAAACGTTTTCTAATTGACAAAGTAATTCATTTTCAATCAGAAAACCGAATTGATAAAGAATCATATCTTGTTGAACTTAGTCTTCCATTCCTAATATTTTCTTCATTTGCGGTCGGAATCCATCTCCCCATTTTTCTAATTGTTCAATAATGGGAAGCAGTGTTCTACCTTGCTCTGTAATGGAATATTCTGTATGGGGAGGAAGTTCCGAAAAAATCTTTTTCTGTATCATGCCATGAATCTCCAGTTCTTTCAGTTGTTGGTTGATTACCCTTGGGCTGGCATCATCAAAGTAACGATGAAGTTCACTCGGGCGCTTCGGGCCTTTGTCCAATTCTTGAATAATGCAGCTTTTCCATTTTCCACCAATCACTTCCATCGCTATTTTCACACCGCAGTTTATATCAAAAGGTATTTTCTTTCTGTACATAAATCTTCTTTTTTCTGCAAAATTAATCATATTGAAATAACATGGAAAGAATAGCTTCTACTCTTTTCATGTTATAGGGATAAATTATTCATATACTGATTAATTTATCCCTACTTGCGCAAACCATCGGGTAATTATAAATTTGCAGACAGATTCAGATATAGGAATAATGGGATATATAATAATGATATAATGAAAAAGTGGTTATCTCTGATAATATTACTGGCTGTTAATGTGATTTCTATTAATGCACAACAGAAAAATTCAATTAATAATCAAAGTATGGAAAAGAAAACAAAAACAATTCGTTTGATTTATCCGCAATGGCAAGGAGGTGATATTGCTCGGTGGATTACTGAAATAAAAGATCCCGAAGCAGCATCAAAGGGATACTTCTTAGGGGCAGAATTGCTTAACTTCTTGGCTCCCGACAGCAGTCAAGAAACACTGACAGTTCCCATTTCAACAGAAATTACAGAACGTAGAAAAAAGGACGGTGTACTAGACCGCGACATTATTGTGAAACAGACTAAAGCTGCTCTTGACTTGTTGCGTATCAGTGATCCTGATAAAATAGTAACTCTTGGAGGAGAATGTTCTGTCAGTGTCGTTCCGTTTACCTACCTTGCAGAGAAATATAAAGATGATGTGGCAATGATTTGGATTGATGCCCATCCTGATATAACACTTCCCGGAGATATGTACAGCGGATTCCATGCCATGGCTGTTACTGCCTGCATGGGGAAAGGCGACAAGGAAATCCTTTCCAAGCTACCGGCCCAAATAGCCCCCTCAAAGATTCTGCTCGTAGGATTGCGTGATTGGGAACGTGATGAAATAAAAGTCCGCCAGAAACAATATGGTATAAAACATCTTACTCCGGAAGATGTAGCACAAAATAGTAATGCTATATATGAATGGTTAAAATCATGTGGAGCATCCCGCGTGTTAATTCATTTTGATATGGATGTGCTCGACCCTGCCGAAATTATAGCAGCCGTAGGGGTAGTTCCCGATGGAATGAAATTGGCAGAAGTGGTCCGCGTTATTAATGATATTGCCAAAGAAAAAGAAATAGTAGGTCTAACCGTTGCCGAACCGATGCCACGGATTGCTATCAGAATTAAAGAAATGTTAAATCAATTACCTTTGTTGAAATGATAAGGAACAGATAAAAAGACATTTAGAATAACCTGTCAAAATCAATTCTCCGGAGAACTCCAATATTTTATGGGCAAAGTGGTTCTAGATTACTTTATCCTTTAAGCCAAAAAACATTTTCAGAGAGGGCAAAATCCTCCCTGAAAATGTATTTTGGTGATTGAACTATGAATGAGAATATAAAGCAAAATACTTCCAAAGCGGTGCTGCCATCAATGATTGTTTTACTTCATCATTCAATAACAACGCTTTTATTTCTTCTTCACTCAGCAAATGCACTGTCAAATCTTCAGTTTCTTCCAAATGCTGGGTGGAGATTCGTTCTACCTCCGTAGCCAGATAACAATGAGTGATATTTGTCATGGTGCTGGCATTTGCAGAGACGGTCATAAGTTTTGTCCAATTTCCATTACCATACCCTGTTTCTTCGTACAATTCGCGTTGGGCAGAAAGCAAAGGTTCTTCTCCGGTTTCACAAACTCCGGCACAAATTTCATAACGTGTTTCTTTTATTCCGTGACGGTATTGGCGTACTAATACGAATTTACCCTCTTTGGTGATAGCAATTACATTTACCCAATCAGGATATTCCAAAATATAATATTCAGGAATTTCAACTCCTGTAGGTAATTTAACCCGATCACGGCGTGCGGTCAGCCAAGGGCGGCGGATAAGATATTCACTTTCAATAATCTCCCATTTTCTATCGTCTGTGTTCATATAATAAGTTTTTTGTTTTATACTCTACATTATAAAATTTATTCTTGTTAGTGGCTTAATTGATTATATCGGCAAAGGTACATTAATCCATTTGCATTAACTATAACACTCCCATTCTTTTTGAAGAAATTCAGGAATGAATTATGTAAATGATGAAAAGACTTTAGCTAACTTTGCAGACAATAATAAAATGATAAATTTTATTCAAACAGAATGGAAAATAGAATAAGTCCGGAGTCTTCTCTATGGAATCCTTGGCATGGCTGCCATAAGCTAAGTACAGGTTGCCGGCATTGTTATGTATATCGCGGAGATAGTAAACATGGGAAAGACAGTTCCATAATAACCAAAACCGGACAATTCAATCTGCCCGTGAGGCGGAAAAAGGATAAGACTTACAAGATCCCTTCCGGAAATCTCGTCTATACTTGTTTTACCTCTGATTTTCTGATAGAAGAAGCCGATGAATGGCGTATAGAAGCATGGAAAATGATGCGGGAACGATACGATCTTCATTTCTTGTTTATAACTAAACGTATAGACCGGCTCAGCCAATGTCTGCCTCCGGATTGGGGGGACGGGTATGATAATGTTACCATTTGTTGCACCATGGAAAATCAAGAAAGAGTGGATTACCGTCTTCCTCTTTATAAAGCAGCTCCTGTAAAGCATAAAATCATTATCTGTGAACCATTGTTGTCCGCTATAAACTTCAAGGGAGAACTTGGTACATGGGTAGAACAGATTGTGGTAGGTGGAGAATCAGGTAAAGAAGCGCGCATATGTAATTATGACTGGGTATTGGACATTCGTCGGCAATGTATAGAAAATAATATTAGCTTTTGGTTTAAACAAACTGGATACAGATTACTAAAAGGAGAACGTGAATATAAAATAGCCCACCAATTTCAACATACACAAGCTAGAAAAGCAGGAATAAACTATTCTAGGGGATCTAACAGCAATAATTATAGTGATTAAGAAAGTGTTTCATTTTGAAAGAGTTCCTTTTCATTTTGGTAAGCTTTAGTTTTTAATGACACGCTTATGGCATTGTAACTAAGCCGTTTGTTTTATTGGTATATTCTTTGTCTGTTATAAAAGGACTGATATTAAATATGCGGAAAATTGTTATATTTACACTAATATGATAAAGTAACAAATGGAAGACAGAGAAGAAAGTGTACAGCATTTTTTAGATTTGATTAAACGTTCACGGCGTGGAAAGTTTAAAATCTATATCGGAATGATAGCCGGTGTAGGGAAGAGTTATCGTATGCTGCAAGAAGCTCACGAAATGTTGGAGAACGGGGTAGATGTACAGATAGGTTATATTGAAACGCACGGACGTGCAGGAACCGTTGCTATGTTGGAAGGATTGCCTGTTATCTCTCGGAAAAAGATATTTTACAAAGGTAAGGAAGTGGAAGAAATGGATCTTGATGCCATTCTTCAGTTACATCCCGAACTAGTTATAGTAGATGAATTGGCACATACCAATATCGAGGGCAGCCGGAATGAGAAACGTTGGCAAGATGTAATGGAATTGTTGGATGCCGGTATAAACGTAATTTCTGCAGTTAACATCCAGCATATAGAAAGTTTGAATGAGGACGTAAAAGGTATAGCAGGTATAGAAGTTAAAGAACGGATTCCGGATAAGGTGCTGCAGGATGCGGATGAAGTGGTAAATATAGACCTTACCGCCGAAGAACTGATAAACCGGTTGAAAGCCGGGAAAATCTATCGTCCTGAAAAGATTCAGTTGGCACTGAATAACTTTTTTAAGACAGAGAATATTCTTCAGTTACGTGAACTGGCACTAAAAGAAGTGGCCTTTCGAGTCGAGAAGAAAGTTGAAAATGAAATTGTAACAGGTGAAAAGGGCATCCGGCACGAGAAGTTTTTGGCATGTATCAGTAGTAATGAACGGACTCCCCGACATATTATCCGTAAAGCGGCACGGCTTGCTTCCCGGTACAATACGGTCTTTTTTGCCCTCTATGTACAGACACCTGCCGAGAGTACGGAACGTATTCCATTGGCAACACAGCGGCATTTACTTAACCATTTTAAACTGGTTACCGAGTTAGGCGGTGAAGTTATCCAAGTTTCATCTTCCGATATTATGGGAGAAATAATTAAAACTTGTCGTCAACGTGGAATTACAACCGTCTGTATGGGGCATCCTACTTTCAAAATGCCAGGTGCATTATTCAGTCTTTCCAAATATCGAAAATTTCTAAACTCTTTAGCTGAAATAGACATAGATTTGATTATACTTGCATAAAAAATAAAAGTTATGAATATAAAGTCGAAACTAACCCTTGCCATAGGGGTATTGGTGGCAATGATTGTACTATTGGTTGTACTTTCTGTTGTGAATTTGCAAATATTGACCGCCACGGAACCTGACAGTCCGGCAGCAGGTCCCGGATTACAGCGGGCTTTATTGTGGATATATGTTGTTGGTGCCGCATGTATATGTATTGGTATTGGTATGTGGCTGCGTCTTCCTGCATCGATTGATAATCCTATTAAAGAATTGACCAACGCTATACAGGAAATTGCGAACCATAATTATAAAAAACGTTTGGAATTAAGCAATAGTGAAGAATTTTCTGAAGTATCTAAAAATTTCAACCGCATGGCCAAACGTCTGGAAGATTATCATGCAAGTGCTTTATCCGATATGATGGCATCTAAAAAATATATGGAGACTATCATCAACAGTATCAACGAGCCTATCATTGGTTTAAATAATGATATGGAAATCCTTTTCATCAGATGAGCATTAGAACGTTTGTCATGTGAAGGCATAATGGCCACCAGGTGCTTTGTATCGAACTGGTAACCTTTCTTCCGCATCTGATAACGTAGGTTTCTTAGGCGTCTGTCTTCTTTCATGGCATTTCGTTAAGATC
>ENA-OQCB01001123-OQCB01001123.1-human-gut-metagenome-genome-assembly--contig:-NODE-1123-length-10916-cov-3.212995_pt1 | contig 10916 bp, 9 predicted proteins | sample MGYA00242493_ERZ504568 | MGnify/ENA primary metagenome ERZ504568 (study PRJEB26092, sample SAMD00036229) | human gut metagenome | host: Homo sapiens | study: EMG produced TPA metagenomics assembly of...
CAGGACCCAATAGGTCGGGAGTTGGAGCGGATAGGAATAAAGGGCGAAGATTCCGAGCGCCAGAATTCCGCCGGATGCTCCTATTTGTCTGTGTCTGATACCGTAATAGAGAGAAAATGCCAACCAAAAGATAAAGAGTAGCAAGCCTGTAATACCTAACTCAAGTCCTATCTGCAGATATTCGTTGTATGCATACCGGGGACAGGTTGCGGTCTGTTTTTCTTTGGAAGAGGCGGTAGCGGTTTCGAAATAGGCGGATTGTCCCTTTGCGTATGTGGCAGGAAAGCCGCCTATGCCCGTGCCGGTTACCGGATGTTCCATGATGGCCTGCGTCGTGATATTCCAGATCAAAAGCCGGCGGTCTCCAGCCTGGGCTTTTTGGATATTTCCGACTAGGATGATTGCCGCGATGATAACAAACAGGATAATCGAAGAGATGGCGAACAGTTGGATATGTTTCTGTATGGCTTCTTTCGTCTGTTTCCATCCGATCATCTTCATCCAGCAAACCCAGATCCCGGAAAGGATGGCAGCCATCCATACGGGTTGGTCGGCTTTGAAGAGTAAGGCCGTGATAATCAAAGCAGCTCCGAGAATAGAAAAATAGAACAGGAAGGTACGGGATTCCCACAAAGCGACTTTGTCGCAATTCTTAAAACGGAGTAACGTATTCAGGCAGACCGGGAAAATGACCGCGATATAGCCGTAGAAAGGTTCCGGTTTCAGCGATGTTTCAAGCAGTCTGAAGACCGGATGGGTGATGGGAGCAGGATCGATAGAATGGCTGATCCCCCAGATGGCTGGAACGATTCCGGTGAATATGATGATCGTAATGAAAAACGGGCGTAATTCCTGGTGTGCCTGTAAAGCACCTCTGAGCATAAACCAGAGGGCGACTAGCTGGGCGATGAAAAGGAAACGTTCCGGTTGAAGATTCTCGTCTTTGTCGTAAGAAACCAGTACGATACCGAATAGGAGCAACAATAAGGCATCCGGTAATGAAAAGATAAAACGGCTTTTCCTTGTTGTAAATTCCATAAGTAGAACCCCACCGGCTAATAAGAGAGATGTGAAATGAAACCAGCAAACTTTTCCGGACAGCGTGCTGTCTGCTAATTCCGGATTCATGGCGAAGATTATACACAAATAGTAACATTCCACTCGTTGCGAGTAAAAGTAATCTCAGATAACTAAAAAAATTATTCATAATTATATTTATTAAAATGTGAAAAAAACTCTGCGTTCTGTGGGTTGAGAGGCAGAGACCTTCTCACAGCTTATCTGTCAGGCATTGCCAAATAGATGGCAAGGAAATGGACCGATGCAAGTATACCCTATTTAAACAGAAAGAGAAGCCTGTGTGTTTTTCCTTTTGGAAAGAAAGATTGGAACAGGCCTAAAGAGGTTGCAAAAGTAGATTTTGCTTTATTGAAGAGCAGATGTTAGAGTTGACATTTTGTTGACAATGTACAAACGGCGGGCATACAAAATATTTTAACGAGAAACGATAATCTCTATTTGAGTGGTAGGAGTTAAGGTTCGGGTTGTTTTTTTCAATGTGAAAAGAGGCAGATAGAGGAAGATCCCCAAGATGGACATGGCGAGCCCGCCGATAGTACCGGCGGCCAGTGGAAACCAAAATGCTTCCTTATCCGGGCCTAACATGAACGGAATGAAACCTAAGATGGTCGAAACGACTGTGAGGAAAATGGGGGGTGATCTTCGTATTCCAGGCTTTCAGATATGCCTTGTAGGGCGACATCAGCGGCTTACGCTGCCGGATTTGGTTGTATTCATTCAAAATGTAGATACTTGCGTTTACGGTTATACCGCACAGCAGGACGAAGGAGGCAAATCCTCCTTGGTCGAAGTCAGTTTGAACCAATAGAACGTGAGGAATACACCGATGTAGGAGATCGGTATCACAAAGATAACGGCCAACGGCTGTTTCAGCGAATTGAACAGGATGCTGGTGGTAAAGAAAATAATGACGATGATCAGCAATAACAGAAGATATTGTTTATTGTCCTTCTTGTCCCAGTACCAGTAAGTGCTGTCCGACTTGGCTGTATATCCCATCGGCAGTATGGCGTTGATTTCTTTCAGGTCGCGTTCCTGTATCTTGTTTCCTTGGTTAGAAGCCCCGATATACTCGTATTGCAGGCAGAGGCGATATTGCTGGTTTACCTTGCAGACTTTTTGCGGCATCTGTCCTTTTTCGACACTGGCAAGCTCTGCTAACTTGTAAGGCTTGCCGTCGATCGTCTGTGGGACATACTGCATGCTCCATACATCGTATTCCTGTGACTGGCGGGAGGAGAGTTTCAGCTTCTCCGTCTCTTCGTTGACGACGATCGTCCCGGTATAAATGTCTTTCCCGAAAACGGGGTTGATGGAGGCGAACAGGTCGATCGGCTGTATGTCTTCCTGGGCCAGCCGGGCTTTGTTGAGATTGAAGTAGAACTCCTGATAGTCGTCTTTCCACCATGAGAACTCCGAATTGATCAGCACCTCTTTGATGCGGCGGTGGGTGAGCAACTTGGCTTTCAGCCGTTCGGCCCATTCGTACAGCTCGTCGTAGTTGTAACCGTACATCTCGATGCGGAAAGAGCCGGCTCCTTCGCGTACATCGTTGCTGAATCCCTGGTCTTGCAAGCCGTAGACTTGCCAGCTGCCACCCCCTAACTCGAGTGCTTTGCTGATAATCTTGCTTTTCAGGGTGTATGGGAAACCGCTCCGTTCGCTCTCTTTCGTGAAGTAGATACGGATACCGGCTTGACGTGCACTGTAGACATTGGTCTGGAATTGCCGTATCTCTTTGAAGGTGCTGAGATAGGCCTCCATTCGTCCCATCAGGGTATTCATTTGTGACAGGGTCGTCCCGTTCGGGAGCGATGCGCTGACAGACAGAACTGTTTCTTCGTTGCGGGTGAAGTAGCTTCCTTCATATACTTTCTGGACAAACAGGCGCATGGGTTCCGCCCAACGCCTTATCGACGATGGGTTTGATTTTTTCCTTATACGTCTCGTTAGAGGCGAATTTATTATATTTCTCGATCAGCAGGGAATCTGTTGCCGTGTAGACCTTCTTCTTGTCTTTCGTGTCGTATTCGATTTTCTCCGGTAACAGGAAAACCGGAATGCCGAATGCTAACAGTAAAATGAAACATGCCAGTTTCTTCCATCCGCAGAGGAAGTTGATTTGCCATTGATAGTACCGGTTGTAGTAGACGGGGAAACGCTTGAGAAAATGGTTCGTCCTTTTCCTGATCCGATTTCTCCATGTAGGCCCGGTCTCTTCTCCGGATGTTTTCTTTTCCCGCTTTTTTTCCATTCCAGGTTCATTTTATCGATCAGGGCGGGAACCAGGAAAAGCGCGATCAACAGGGAAACTCCTAAATTGATGATGACGACAGCTGCAAAATCCTGTAAGTTGAGGCGTATTTTTCGTCTAAGAAGAAGATGATGACCAGTGCACCCATCGTTGTCAAGGTCGCTGCGAGTATGGACAGGATGGCCTTCCGGTTGTGTCGGTTTCGGATATGCTCCGTCATAACGATTGTGTTGTCGATCACCAGGCTAAGCGAGATTGTGACGCCGGCCAGCGAATAAAGCTGCATTTCCAATCCTAGCAGATAGTAAAGGATGACTGCTATACAGAGGTTGATCGAAAGACTGATGACAATCAGAAACAGATATTTTAGCTCGCGTGTGATCAGCAAAACGAACATCAGTAGGATCAGGACGGTGAGCCCTGTACGGACATAAATTTTGTTCAGCTCGTCCCGGATGAATTCGGTAGCGTCATAGCTGGTATGTATTTCATAGCCGGGAGGAAGCAAGGTGCGGATATGTTCCATTTCGGCTTTTACTAGTTTGGCAAGTTCCAGCTGGTTCGCTGTCTCCTCGGCGCGGATGGACAGGTAGATGGAATTCAAACCGTTGATACGGTAATAACTCTGCGGAGCCTCTTCCTGGCGGGTGACTTTTAGCAGTTGGTCCAGGCGGATCAGCTTGCCGTCTTTGTTCAGGACGGTTATAAGCGATGGGTTGAATCCATCTGTTTCGTTTTCAGGAACCAAAGCGAGACGTATCCACTGGCTGTTTTGTCCTCCTTCGCGCGAAGTTGCCAACTGAGTTTCCACGTTCCCGGTCCCTAAGAATTCTTTTTGATAATACTGGCTGATCGCTTTCTGTATATCCGGGATGCTGATACCTAACGTTGCCAGCTGACGGCTGTCATATTCCAGTCGCCATTTCCATCGGTGTGGCGCCGCTGACATCGATGCGGTAGATGCCGGGAATCCCGCTTAGGCGGGGTTTTATCTGATCTTCGGCAAAGCGTTGAATGAATATGGGAGTGGCTGCCGCATTTAGTGTGTAGCTCATGAAGGGCCGTGCTTCCTTATCGTCCGGCCGGCTCATTTCCAGAACCGGATAGCTCAGTCCGTCCGGCAAGCTGGGCCATGTCTGCCGGATGATGGTAGATGCTTCGAAACGGGCGGCGTCGATATTGGTATGCTTGTCCAACTCGAGCGTGACATATCCCCATCCGTTGCCGGAGGTGGAATTGATCTCCTTGATCCCTTTGATGCGTGCTAACATTGCTTCGAGCCGTGAGGTCACTTCCATCTCTATCACGCGTGCCGAATTGCCCGGCATGTTATAGCTGATAGTCAGCTGCGGCAGCGTGCGCGACGGCGACAGCTTGATCGGTAGTAGCGGTATGAAAGCGATTCCCGCCAGCGCCACGCAAAGGAAGGTGACGATGATGGTGAAAGAGGATATTTTAGGAGATGCACTCATTATTCATTCTTTGTTACAATCCGTACTTATACTCGAACTCGTTCGAAAGAGAAATCCCCGTTTCGAAGTCATGCAACGTCAATTTTCGGATCTTATAATAACTTAGCCAGTAGTTCTGCAAAGCCGAAATATAGTTTCGCTGCGCCTCCTGCTGGCGGTTTAGCGACAGGGTAAGACTGTTGATATCTGCTTTTCCGATCATAAAGCGCTGCTTGGTTTCACTATAGGCTGTCTCTGCCAGGTCTACTGCTTCTTCGGCGCTTCCGATCAGGGCCTGCTGGATATTGAAATCGCCGACTGTCATAATCACGTCTTCTTCGACTGTCAATTCTTTTTGTTTGGCGGATGTTTCTGTGACAAGCAGGTTATTCTTGGCGACATTATGCTTCCCTTTTCGTACGCCCCAGTCCACCAACGGGATCGAAACGGACAAAGAGACGATTTCCTGCTGTTGCAGATTTTTGTAGGCGTCCTGTATGTTCTTGGACACCTGGTTGAACCCGATGCTGGCATTGATCTGAGCGTTGAACATCGCTTCTTTCTTAGTCTTGTCTACCTGCTGCTGAGCCTCTAATATTTGCTGGCGCAGTTCCAGGAAGGTCGGATTATTTGCACGTGCCAGTTCGAGCGCCTTGTCGACAGAGATTTCCATATCGCGCGGACGGCTCGGGAGGCGCAGGCGTATTTCCGTATTCTTGTCGAAGTTCAGGTAAGAGGCGAGGCTGAACATGGCACGTTTCAGGGCGATTTCCGCATTTTTCAATGTGTTGCGTGCGTTTACTGCATCCAATTTCAGTGTCAGCAAATCTGCCTGGCTGATAGAAGCGATCTTATGCCGTTCCTGCCCTGTCCGGTATAGCGTGTCGGTAGTGGCGACATTTTCCTTGGCCAGATCGTATTCCACCTGTGCCATTGCCAGGGCGAAGAAATAGGTCGTTGCCTGTTCGCTCATTTGCTCTACATTATATAATAGCTCTTTCTTGACCTTCTCATATTTCAACGGCTCGATTTTCCGTTCCCATTTGAAAGCGTTATATCCCAATAAATCTTGCTGGTAGCCGAGGCGGATCGGAACCGATGAGAACTGGTTATAGGTCCGGTCACCGAAATAGCGCATATAATCCAAATCCGTATCCAAATAGAACGTACCGCCTAAAAGGTCGAAATTTTGTTCGATCTCCAATTGCCCGCCCGCATAAAACGATTGTTGTTTTCGATATTCGTCGATATCTGCTTCCGAGTCGTATCGTTGAGTAAAATAACGGCGGTATTGTGCCGGTGTCAGATTCAGGGTAAGGCTCGGCAGACGGCCTGCCTTGTAGGTCCGGTACTCCCAGTATCCGGCCAGGTACATGTTCTTGTACCGGAAAGCGTCCAGCGAACTGTCTGCTGCCAGTGTGATAGTCCGTTCCAGTGTCAGCGTGAGCTGTGCTTTTCCCGGAAGTACGCATAAGAGCATCAGCAAAGTGATGATGTATCTATAAACGAATTTTCTGTCCATAATTTCTAATTTTCAACTTTCAATTTTTTAATGTCATGTTTGCGATAAATGAACCAGTATATCAGCGGTATGACAAAAAGGCTGACTGCCGTACCGATCAGCATGGCCGAGATCATGGCGATGGAGAGCGGCTTTTGAAGTTCACTACCCATATCGAATGTGAAAAGCAGCGGAACCATTCCGAATATTGTCGTTAATGATGTCATGATGATAGGACGCAGGCGCCGCCGTCCGGCTTCATGTATGGCTTCCATAAGTGGGACTCCTTCTTTGCGGAGTTCGTTGATGGCATCCAGTTTCAGGATGGAGTCGTTGATGATGATACCGCAGGTCACGACGATACCGATGGCGCTCATCAGGTTCATCGTATGGCCGCATATCCACAGTACCAGTAAGGAGGCGGCCACGTCGATCGGGATTTCGAGCAGCACAATGAGCGGTTGCAGGAAAACTTTCGAATTGGGCTGCCAGGATGAAATACATCAGCAGGATCGAAATGAACAAAATCACGACCAGTTCGTTCAGCATCTGCCGGTTGGAGAAGAAACTGCCTGAAAAATCAATATCCCAGTCGGTATCAACCTCTTTTTTCACGTCTTCCATCAACTGTCCGGCATTGTCTATATCATAGAAACTGAACGGAATGTATTCTCCGTTTTTCCCTGCCGTGATCGTTTTCAGATCCTCTCCCGGAGTGACACGCACCAGGGATTGCAGCGGGATATATCGTACGTTGCCTTCCGCGTCGGGAACAGTGTTTACCAATGTTTTCTGTAAGACCTCGTTAACCGTTTGTTCTTCCCCGGCCAATGCGATTGGCAGATATTGCTGGTAGGAGCGGAGCGTTGCTACTTCATTCTCCTTGAATGCTGTTTTCAGCAACCGGTATACTTCGTTGTAGTCGACGTTATAAAGCAGAAGTTTCTGCCTGTCTATCGTGATGTTCAACTGGTTGTCGAAGGTGATGCCGACAGGTGTATGCCCTGTTTTCGTCTCGATTTGCTGTTCTATCTTATGTAGGACGGAGGCTTCCGGTGCTTCGGATTTATTGCGGGTGTACAATTCGGCGACAATGTCGGCCTCACCCGTCACAAACAGTTTTTCGAATACCGTTTCGGGAGGTGAGAAGGAGATTACAGCCATCGGATAATGGGCTCTGATCCATTCTTCGACTGACTTCTGCAAAGGAGTGATTCCGTCCGGTTTCTCCGTCTTGAAATACAGTTCACTTTCAGAAACCGACATTTCACGGTCCCGGTTCAACAAGAACTGCTGTTGGCCTACATAGGCCGTGTGTTCTTTCACCTGATTGTCGATAGATGCGAATAACTGGCTGACACGAAACTGATTTTCATCTATGTGGATGTTTTCGTTCCATTCCACATGGGCGATCAGTTCGTTCTGATCAATCTCCGGCATACGGCTTTTCGGTATTTCGTAAAACAGGACAGCACATAGTGGAATTGTAACTGCTGTAAAAATTAAGGTCGCTTTTTTGTGACGGAATATGAAATCGACTCCGGCATCATAGAAACGGTCCAATGTATGCTCTTTTACCAGATTGTTGATCCGCATGTTGAAACCCTTGTGTTTGATATCCGGAATACTGTATACCAGTTTGTAAAGTACCGGCAGCAACATGATTCCCGTGAAATAGGAAACCATCAGTCCGACGGTGACGGCAAAGGCCTGGTCGAAGAAGATTGCTCCTGCTATTCCGCTCATGAACACAAGTGGGACGAAAACGGCAATCGTTGTAAAAGTGGAACTCAGCATCGGGGTGATTACCTCGGTCGTTCCTTTATTGCAAGCCTCTTCCAGCGAATCCCCGCGTGCCCTGTATTGAGTGATGTTTTCTGTTACGATGATCGAACTGTCGATCATCATACCCAAAGCTAAGATCAGCCCGGAGATAGAAATGATATTCAGTGACATCTTGCAGAGATAGAAAAACAGGAAGCTGATAACCAAGCTTACCACCATACTTAACCCGATTACTGCCGGGCTCTTGATATCCCCTAAGAAAAGGATGGCTACGATACAAATAAAAAGGAATCCCAGCGACAAGTTCTGTTTCAAGTTCGAGATGGTATAATCCAGCAATTCCGTCTGGTTACGGCTGATGCTGAAATCGATGTCCGGGTAAACGGAAGCGAAATAATCCGTCACTTCTGCCAATGCCTCTTTCATGTTATCCATATTTTCATCCGCCTGCTTGATTACGGCCAGTGTTACTGCCCGTTTCCCGTTGGAAAGGGAGGCTCCGGTCTCTTTCTCCGGCACGACGGAGATGCGTGCCAAATCTTTCAGTTGGAAGATATGGTTATTTTTCCTGATATAAATATTCTCGACATCTTCCGGTGTGCGCAGCAGTGTCGAGAACTTGATATTGTACTCGTAATAGCCGTCGCGTACGGTCATGCTACCCGGTTCGATATTATTGGATGTCAGTGCCGCCTCCAAGTCGTCGAGCGTGATTTCCGACATTTTCAGCAGTTTCATGTCCGGAACGATCTGCAACTGCCGTTTCAGTACCCCCGTCACATCTACCATCGCCACTTCGGGCAGTTGTTCGATCCGACGTTTGATCACTGTTTCGGCAAATTGGCAAAGGTCGAGGAAAGCGTCGTTTTTTAGTTGAGAGTTGAAAGTTGAAAGTTGAGAGTTGTTTTGTGTAGCCGTTTCACTTTCACCTTTCACCTTTCCACTTTCACCTTTTAAAGTCAAGTTCAGGCAGAACACCGGAATGTCGGTTGCACTGGCTTTGATTACCCGCGGACGTTCTACTTCACGCGGCAGATAGTTCATGGCTGCGTCTATCTTCTCGTTGACCTCGATGAAAGCCAGGTCCGTATTCGTCCCGAAATCGAAGTTGAGGCGTATGATGGCAGCTCCGTCACGTGTCTCGCTATGGATATCACGCAGGCTGGCAACTTGCATCAATTGTTGGCGGATGGTTTTTACTACTGTGGTTTTCCAGTTCGCGTGCCGAAGTATTCTGGCCGGACACCTGTACGGTGATCTCCGGAATAGCAATATCCGGCAACAACGACACCGGAATGGTGAAGTAGGTAACCAGTCCCACGATAAAGCAAGCCGTAAAAGCCATCAATACCGCGATAGGGCGTTGTAGTAGAAACTTTATCATGTATTAGAACTATGATTTATGATTTATGAATTATGATTTATCAATTGTCAATTGTCAATTTTCAATTACCTTGACCGGTGCCTCGTGAGCCAAATTGATGTTGCCGCTTGTGATCACGGTATCCCCTTCTTTCAGGCCGTCGACGATCGTGTAGCTGTCTGCGTTTTCCAACCCTGTATGTACATAGTTCCAGTATGCTTTGTCTTCCGTTAATGTGAATACAACCTGTTTGCCGGAACGGAGTACGACAGCGCTTTTGGGAACGACCAACTGTTTACCCAGCGAACGATGGATACTTACTCGTACATTCATCCCTTCGAACAACTGACCTTTATCGTTTACGGCAGCTTTCACCTGTACCATCCCGTCTTTGTCTACCAGCGGGTTTATTTCGGATATACGGCCGTCAGCCGTGACATCGGACAAGGCAAAAGGAGCTACCTCTACACGATCGCCTGTTTTGATAAGCGGCAGTTCGCTTTCCAAAACTGTGAAAGCGGCTTCCAATGTGCGGGTATCGATAATGGAACAGAAAACATCGGAGGTAGAAGCCGTGTTGAACTGTTTGGCGAACAGGTTAGCGACGACACCGTCGAAAGGGGCGGTCAGGACTGCGTTTCGTTGTTCGTATTCGGCAAGCTGCCAAGAGATCAGTGCCTGGTCATACCCGCTTTTTACCTTGACTAACTGCATGGTTGCGGGCGGTACTTTTGTAGAATCTTCCAGTTTGTAGCCCTGTCCGATCAGTACGTCTTGCAGTTCCAGTTTGGCGCGTTCGAGTGCATCTTTGGCTTGCGCTGTCTTGTTGGCAAGGCGGAAGGTAGAGAGTTCTGCGAGCTTTTGCCCTTTCGTCACGCGATCGCCGTTCTTCACATATATCTTGGCGATCGGTTCTGCCGATTCGAATTTTAGGTCGACAAAGTTTCGGGCTGACAGTTTGCCGTTACTGATCAGTTCGTGGTTGAAATCAGTAGTATTCAACTTCATCACCGTCACCTCGTTTGTCTCGTCCGGCAGAACGGTTTCTACGCTTTCTTCGGAATCTTTCTCTTTCTTTTCACCGGAGCAAGACATCATCCCAGTCAGAATCAGTATGGCAAACAATTTGTAGTATTTCATATTTTATTGTTTTTATCAAAGTTGTTTCGCAAATATACAAACATATTTTAGTTACGTAGCCTTTTCGTAATTACCTTTTTTTCTAATATCGTTTTTTTATTTCCGTTCTCATTTCTCTGACAGCGGTGCTTTCGACCTTCGGTTCTTTGGTCAGTACGGCACCGGCGGCAGCCCGGAATTTATCCTCCTGATAGAACTCTGGCTCTGCATATAGTTTGGCTAACAGATAGTAAGGATACAACCGTTCCGGAAGTATTTCGATGGCCTGAAGCAGTTCCCTTTCCGCTTCCCGGTAGTCACCGAGTGCCTGCCGGTTTTTGGCGATCATATACCGGATCATCG
>ENA-OQCB01001129-OQCB01001129.1-human-gut-metagenome-genome-assembly--contig:-NODE-1129-length-10873-cov-3.294156_pt1 | contig 10873 bp, 8 predicted proteins | sample MGYA00242493_ERZ504568 | MGnify/ENA primary metagenome ERZ504568 (study PRJEB26092, sample SAMD00036229) | human gut metagenome | host: Homo sapiens | study: EMG produced TPA metagenomics assembly of...
TATCCCATTGCCTTAATTGCATCCAGCACTTCTGCTGTCTTTGTTGCGCCATGTGTATTGATAACTTTTTCCAAAATCTGTTTTAACTGTTTTTTACCTACAAGGAAATCTACTTCCGGAAGAAGTTCATTTCCCGGAATTGTTCTGTCTACAAATCCTAAATCCTGCGGAAGGATTTCGTTGAATAACAGACGGCCCAATGTAGACTGTACTTTTCCTCTTAATACGCTTCCGTCTGCCATGTGTTTTTCCATGTAAACGAAAATCTTTGTCTGTAAAGTAATTGCCTGATTTTCATAAGCAAGGATTGCTTCGTTCAAGTCTTTAAATACTTTACCTTCACCCTTATATCCCGGTCTTTCCTGTGTTAAATAGTAAATACCGAGAACCATATCCTGAGAAGGAACGGCAACCGGACCACCGTCAGATGGTTTCAGAAGGTTGTTTGGTGAAAGCAGAAGGAAACGGCACTCTGCCTGCGCTTCTACGGATAATGGAAGGTGAACAGCCATCTGGTCACCGTCGAAGTCCGCATTGAACGCTGTACATACCAATGGATGCAGCTTAATTGCTTTACCTTCAACTAAGATTGGCTCGAATGCTTGAATACCTAATCTATGCAGAGTAGGTGCTCGGTTCAACATAACCGGATGCTCTTTAATAACGTCTTCTAAGACATCCCATACTGCCGGCTCAAGCTTTTCAACCATTTTCTTTGCATTTTTAATGTTGTGTGCAGTACCGTTGCTTACCAGTTCTTTCATAACAAACGGCTTAAACAATTCGATTGCCATTTCTTTTGGAAGACCGCACTGGTAAATTTTAAGCTCAGGTCCTACAACGATAACAGAACGTCCTGAGTAGTCAACACGTTTACCTAACAGGTTCTGACGGAAACGTCCTGATTTACCTTTCAACATATCGGAAAGAGATTTCAGTGCTCTGTTACCAGGTCCTGTTACAGGACGACCGCGGCGTCCGTTATCAATTAAAGCATCTACCGCTTCCTGTAACATTCTCTTTTCATTACGAACGATGATATCCGGTGCACCCAGCTCCAACAGTCTTTTCAGACGGTTATTTCTGTTAATAATTCTTCTGTATAAATCATTTAAGTCAGATGTTGCAAAACGACCACCGTCCAACTGTACCATAGGACGTAAATCCGGCGGAATAACAGGAACAACTGTCATGATCATCCATTCCGGTCTGTTTCCTGACTCTCTGAAAGCTTCAACAACTTCCAGACGTTTTACAATACGTGCACGTTTCTGTCCGGTAGAGTCTTTTAAACCGGCTTTTAACTCTTTGGACTCTCTTTCTAAGTCGATAGATGCCAGAAGCTCCTGAATAGCTTCTGCACCCATACCGACTCTAAAACTGTCACCGTATTTTTCTCTTGCATCCTGATATTCTTTTTCTGTCAGAACCTGTTTGTACTGTAAATCTGTTGTTCCTGCATCTAAAACGATGTAGTTCGCAAAGTACAATACCTTTTCCAGTGTTCTTGGAGACAGGTCAAGAATAAGTCCCATTCTGGAAGGAATACCCTTAAAATACCAGATATGAGAAACCGGTGCGGCAAGTTCAATATGTCCCATACGCTCTCTACGAACAGATGCTTTTGTTACTTCAACGCCACATCTGTCACAGATAACGCCTTTATAACGGATTTTCTTATATTTACCGCAGTGACATTCCCAGTCTTTACTTGGTCCGAAAATTCTTTCGCAGAAAAGACCGTCTTTTTCCGGTTTTAATGTTCTATAATTGATGGTTTCCGGTTTTTTCACCTCACCATGAGACCATTCACGGATTTTCTCCGGAGATGCCAGTCCGATTTTGATGGCATCAAAGGTCATCGGCTGATATACCTCTTTGTTTGCTGTTTCCGGCATTGTGGACTCCTTTCCTAATTACTCATCAAGAGCATCTTCATCTAAGTCTAAGAAAACATCTTCGTCTGTGTCTTCTTCCACATCTACTAATTCTTCGCCTTCAAAATTCCTGTTTGGAAAATCCGTGGCTTCCGTAGTCCTCATTGTCATTGCCTCTGGAGTCCCCTTCGATAATCGGAACGCATATCTGTGTCGCCATAATCAATGTTCTCCATAATTTCAACTTCTGTCATATCTTCTCTAAGAACTCTTACATCAAGTCCTAAGGACTGTAATTCTTTCAAGAGTACCTTGAAGGATTCCGGAATACCCGGTTCAGGAATATTGTCACCCTTAATAATTGCTTCGTAAGTTTTAACACGTCCGATAACATCATCAGATTTTACTGTCAGGATTTCCTGTAATGTGTAAGATGCACCGTAAGCTTCCAGCGCCCAAACCTCCATCTCTCCGAAACGCTGTCCGCCGAACTGAGCTTTACACCCAGAGGCTGCTGTGTTACTAAGGAGTATGGACCTGTGGAACGTGCATGGATTTTATCGTCTACCAGATGATGCAGTTTCAGGTAGTGCATGTGTCCGATTGTTACAGGGCTGTCGAAGTATTCACCTGTACGTCCGTCACGCAGTCTTACTTTTCCATCTCTGGAGAGAGGAACACCTTTCCAAAGCTCTCTGTGTGCTTTGTTTTCGTCTAAGAACTGCATTACTTCAGGTCTTAATGTATCTTCGTATTTTTTACGGAATTCTTCGAAATCTTCTGTATTTACATAATCATTTGCTAATTCCAGTGTATCCTGAATATCGTTTTCGTTTGCACCATCGAAAACAGGTGTCGCGATATTAAATCCTAATGCTTTCGCAGCAAGACTTAAATGGATTTCAAGAACCTGTCCGATATTCATACGAGAAGGCACACCAAGCGGATTTAATACGATGTCCAGAGGACGTCCGTTTGGCAGGAATGGCATATCTTCTACTGGGAGTACACGGGAAACAACACCCTTGTTACCATGACGACCAGCCATTTTATCACCAACAGAGATTTTTCTCTTCTGTGCAATATAAATACGAACTGCCTGATTTACACCAGGAGATAATTCATCACCATTTTCTCTTGTAAATACTTTTGCATCCACTACGATACCGTATTCACCATGAGGTACTTTCAGGGAAGTATCACGAACTTCTCTTGCTTTTTCACCAAAGATTGCACGAAGCAGTCTTTCTTCTGCAGTAAGCTCTGTTTCTCCCTTTGGAGTAACTTTACCAACCAGAATATCTCCGGCTCTTACTTCTGCACCGATACGGATGATACCTCTTTCATCCAGATCTTTTAACGCATCATCACCTACACCAGGTACATCTCTTGTAATTTCTTCCGGCCCTAATTTTGTATCTCTGGCTTCAGCTTCATACTCTTCAATATGAACAGATGTATAAACATCGTCCATAACCAGTCTTTCACTTAAAAGAACAGCATCCTCGTAGTTATAACCTTCCCATGTCATAAATCCGATAAGAGGGTTCTTACCAAGAGCTAATTCACCATCAGAAGTAGATGGACCATCTGCAATAACCTGACCAGCTTCTACGTGCTCGCCTTTTACAACGATTGGTCTCTGGTTGTAGCAGTTACTCTGGTTACTTCTCATGAATTTTGTCAGATGATAAACGTCTTTTGTTCCATCATCATTTTTCATAATAATTTCTTTAGAAGCAGCACATTCTATAGTACCGGATTTTTTTGCAACAACACAAACACCGGAGTCTACAGCTGCTTTTGATTCCATACCTGTACCAACTACAGGAGCTTCTGTTGTAAGAAGCGGCACTGCCTGACGCTGCATGTTGGATCCCATCAGCGCACGGTTGGCATCGTCATTCTGAAGGAAAGGAATTAATGCAGTAGCAACGGAGAACACCATCTTAGGTGATACGTCCATGTACTCGAACATCTGACGTTCATATTCCTGTGTTTCTTCTCTATAACGACCAGATACGTTTTTATGAATGAAATGTCCTTCTTCATCCAATGGCTCATTCGCCTGAGCAACATGGTAAATATCTTCTTCGTCCGCTGTCATGTAAACAACTTCGTCTGTTACTCGTGGATTTTTCGGATCAGTTCTGTCAATTTTTCTGTATGGCGCTTCTACAAAACCATACTCATTAATTCTTGCGTAAGATGCAAGAGAGTTAATCAAACCGATGTTTGGACCTTCAGGAGTTTCAATCGGACACATTCTTCCGTAATGGGAATAGTGAACATCTCGAACTTCAAATCCAGCTCTGTCTCGTGACAAACCACCAGGTCCCAATGCAGATAAACGTCTCTTATGTGTCAGCTCACCCAATGGGTTGTTCTGATCCATGAACTGAGACAACTGGGAAGAACCAAAGAATTCTTTCACCGCTGCTGTTACCGGTTTAATATTAATCAGGGACTGTGGTGAAATTCCCTCTAAATCCTGAGTTGTCATTCTTTCACGTACCACTCTTTCCAATCTGGAAAGACCAATTCTATACTGGTTCTGTAAAAGTTCACCAACTGCTCTGATACGTCTGTTTCCTAAGTGGTCAATATCATCATCTGTACCAAGACCATATTCCAAGTGCATGTTATAGTTAATGGAAGCTAAAATATCTTCTTTTGTAATATGCTTCGGAATAAGCTCGTGGATTTCTCTCTTAATTGCATCCTTGATATCATCCAGCTCTTCATTTTCTTCTAAGATTTTCGCAAGTACCGGATAGTAAACTAATTCTGTAACACCCAGCTCTTTTAATTCTTCATCGCTTAAATCTACATAATTCTTCAGGTCTACTGCCATACTGGACAGCACTTTGATATTACGCTCTTCGCCCTGTATCCATACATAAGGAACAGCTGCATTCTGAATGGTATCAGCCAGCTCCTGACTCACAACAGTACCTGCTTCGGCAATAATTTCACCGGTTGTCACATCAACCACTTCTTCCGCAAGCATGTGTCCTGCAATACGGTTACGAAGAAGAAGCTTCTTATTAAATTTGTAACGACCTACTTTTGCCAAATCGTAACGGCGAGCATCAAAGAACATACTTGTAATCAAGCTCTCTGCGCTTTCTACTGCCAGAGGTTCACCCGGACGGATTTTCTTATATAATTCCAGCAGACCTTCCTGATAGCTTTCGGAAGTATCTTTTGTAAAGCTGGCTAAAATCTTTGGTTCTTCGCCGAACAAATCTATAATTTCTGCATTCGTACCAATTCCTAAAGCACGAATCAAAACGGTAATAGGGACTTTTCTTGTTCTGTCTACACGTACATAGAATACGTCATTGGAGTCTGTTTCGTATTCCAGCCATGCACCCCTGTTCGGGATAACTGTTGAGGAATACAGGGTTTTACCCAGTTTATCGTGTGCGATTGCATAATAAATACCTGGTGAACGTACTAACTGGCTGACGATAACACGTTCAGCTCCGTTAATTACAAACGTACCAGTTGCTGTCATAAGTGGCAAATCACCCATGAAAATTTCATGTGTGGTAATTTCGCCGTTTTCTTTGTTGTGTAATCTTACCTTTACCTTTAAAGGTGCAGCGTATGTTGCATCTCTTTCTTTACATTGCTCGATGGTATATTTCTTTTCATCTTCACACAAAGTAAAGCCAACAAATTCCAAGCTTAATTTACCGCTATAATCTGCGATTGGAGAGATATCTTCAAAAACTTCATTTAAGCCTTCGTCCAGAAACCACTGGTAAGAGTCTTTCTGAACCTCAATGAGGTTCGGCATCTCCAGTACCTCTTTCTGGCGCTGGTATGACATTCTCATGGCCTTACCATTAGTTACGGAACGGATTCTGTTTTTCTCCATTGACGTTTCACCCCTTGTATGTTTTAATTTAAATTAATGCAGGAGTCTCTTTTTTATAGACTCCTAGGCATAACTTGCCATAATAGTGCATTTCTCACTATATCACCTTTTGTCAACAGTGTCAATAGCTTTCCTTATTTTTTTCGTAACAGTTCAGCCATGCACAAATCCAACAAAAATGGATTGGCAAGCTTACTTGCAACAAGACAATTTTGTTGGATTTGTATATGGCGCTCTGCCATAAGCGAGAATTTGCGCTGCATTGCAGCGTATAGGTGGTGAAACCACCAATTCGAGCTGATATGACTGAACTGTTACTTTTTTTCAAATCCAATGTAACAAACCATTCAGAGTAATCGGCTGCGCAAAAAGAGCCTGCGCCTTTTACAAGACGCAGACTCCTCTTTTCATCTCTTATTTCTCTGTACCATGACTTCCACAGTCACAGCCGCCATGGCAGCCGCCTTTTTTAGAACAGCAGCCTCCCGACGGACACCCGATACATTTTGTACCGCTCTTTTTCGCTTTTACAATATAAGCCACAGCAGCTCCCACTGCTAAAAGCAAAATTCCTGCTACCAATAAATTTGCCATATACATACTCCTCTCCATTATCTGTATCTATGCGTGCAGGCTGTATTTTGCACCAAATGCTTTCTGTGTTCTTCTTGATAATACTACTAAAACACCTGCCATTACAAGCACTGCCGCCAGTCCCGGAAGAAAACCTGCTCCCAAAGAGCCTGTTGTTATCAACGTTCCAATCTGGTATACAAAAAACGCAATGGTATACCCTGTTCCTAATTGTAAGGCAATACCGCCCCACAGCCATTTTTTATCCTGCATTTCAGAATTCATTGCTCCAAGAGCCGCAAAGCAAGGCGGTGTAAAAAGATTAAACATCAGATACGCCAAAGCCGCCACTTTCGTAAGTCCCATAACAGCAGCAACCTCGTTTCCGCCTCCTACTAACGCCAATTCCTCTGTGTCAATAAAGTTTGTAAGCCCATATACAACTGCCAATGTTCCCACCACATTTTCTTTTGCAATAAATCCGGTAATTGCCGCTGCTGCCAACTGCCATACACCAAATCCCAAAGGAATTAAAAGCACAGCAAAGGGAGATGCAACAGATGCTAAAATGGAAGTGTTTTCCATTCCTTCTTCCACAACCTGAAACTGCCAGTTAAAGCTCTGCATGATCTGTACAACGGTGTTGCAGACCAAAATAATGGTTCCTGCTTTGATGATGTACGCTTTACCACGCTCCAACATGGAAACGTAGCTCTTTTTAAGCTTGGAACTTTGTACTCAGGAAGCTCGATAATGAAGAAAGATTTACGGTATTTCTGACCAGTGATTTTCTTCACCAACAAAGCCACCAATAAATCAAACGATTCCTACCAGATACATAGCAGGACCTACCCAAACAGAGTCCGCAAAGAATGCACCTGCAAACAATGCGATTACAGGGAGCTTAGCACCACAGGGCATAAACGGAGTCAGCATTGCAGTGGTTCGACGTTCTCTCTCGTTACGAATAGTACGGGAAGCCATAACTCCAGGATCGCACAGCCAGTACCGATTACCATTGGAATTACAGATTTACCGGAAAGACCAACTCTCTTGAAAATTGGGTCTAGCACAACAGTAGCACGTGCCATATAACCACAGTCTTCCAACAATGCAATCAGGAAATACATTACCATTACCAATGGCAGGAATCCAACTACGGCACCGACACCGCCGATGATACCATCTACCAGAAGTGCATACAGGAATGGATTTGCATTTTCCAGTAATCCGCCTACCCAACCTTGGAAGGTTTCAATCCAACCTACCAGCCAGTCTGCAATCCAAGTACCCAGAGTAGACTGGGATATGTAAAACACCAGAACAATAACAGCTATGAAGATCGGAATACCGATAATCTTATGGGTGATGATATCATCAATTTTATCCTGGGCGTTTCTGTCTTTTGTCAGAACTTTTCTCTTCTCAACGTCTTTTACAATACCGTTGACGAAGTCGAATCGCTTTCTATCAGCAGCTTCTACTGCGTCTTTGTCCTTCAAGTCGATGTCAGCCTGAACATAAGGTGCCTTCTGCCCTTTTCCTTTCAGAGATACGGCCTGGCTGACAGCTTCTTTCAGTCCTTCATGGCCGGAAGACGTAGATATAGTCTTGACGACTGGGCACCCTAATTTCTCAGATAGACGCTTTACATCAATCTGAGTCTGTTTCTTTTCTGTGATATCACTCTTATTTAAGGCAACTACTACCGGAACTCCGAGTTCCAAAAGCTGTGTGGTGAAAAAAAGGCTTCGGCTCAGGTTCGTAGCGTCCACGATATTGATAATCGCATCTGGATTTTCCTTTTTCACATAGCTGCTAGTGATACTTTCCTCTGAAGTAAAGGGCGACATGGAATATGCACCTGGCAAATCCACCGCGACTACCTCTTGCGCTCCGTCATAATACCCTTTTTTAATAAGACTTTCCTTCCGCTCCACCGTAACACCGGCCCAGTTTCCAACACGTTCATTTCTGCCTGTCAGCGCGTTGTACATGGTTGTCTTTCCGCTGTTCGGATTTCCAGCAAAAGCGATTCTCATAGCAACAATCTCCTCCTTCATCTGGTTCACAAAGTTACCCTTTGCTAACCTGTTTTGTAAAAAGAACAGCGAATAAAATCACTGTTATTTATATTGAAATAGCTTTCTGCTAAATCAGTATTCAATGTTAATATCTTGCATCTTTGATCGAGACTACGCAGCCACCTTTCACACGGGAAACTACAGTAATCGGCTCACCACTATAACATCCCAGGGAAAACAAAAAGGCTTCTAATTCTTCATCGTCTGTCACGATGCTCTTTACGATATATTCTTCTCCTTCTTTGGCATCCAACAAATTCATTTTCAATTCTCCTTACCATGTTCCTACGCTTATTATCTCACTTTGCAAAATCCACCCTATATGTTGTATCCATCAGGTAGCATTGGAATTGCACGATATGTTTTTCTTCTGAAGAACAATATCTCCTTACGGTAAGTTAGTATATAATAACTTTTGATATTCGTCAAGAGTTTATCAGAAAATATTTATACTTTTTTTATTTCTTTTTATTTCTTAGAGTTCAGAGAATAATTGGCGCAGCTGATAATTTTTCCGTTTGGCTCCAGGAGGATTGCTGTTGAAAAAGTAAAAACCCTCTGCACACGGCAGAGGGTTTCATAAGGTAAAATTTAAGAGAGTATATCCACAGTTCCCCAGTGAATTGCTTCATAGGAAGTGGAAGCTTCCTCAATGCCTGTAAGGCGATTCTTATTGTAGACATATACTTTTCTGGGATAGTAAAGAGGCACTGTTACTGCTTGCTCGTCCATTCTGCCTAAAATAGAATCGTATAATTCAGTGCGCTTATTCTCATCTAAAGTCTGTAAAACCTGCCCGATCTGTGTACTGATCTGTTCATCATACCAGCACACAGCTGGATTCCCTTCTGTCTGATAGAACATGCTGCTCAAAAATCCATGAGGATTCCAGGAATCTTCATAGGAACGGTACATAATCATATCGTAATCTCGAGTAGACCAGATCGCATCATAGTATGCGGCAGATTCCATCTGATTTAGCTCGATCTCCACACCGATTTTCTCGTATTCTGACTGCAGATATTCACAGATTGTTTTCCAGTTAGCGTATTCTTCTGTCTGGAAGACCAGACGCAAGGACAGCTTCTCCCATCTTTTTCCACAATTCCATCTCCGTCTGTATCTTCATATCCAGCTTCTTTTAACAGCTCTTTTGCTTTTTCAGGTTCATAGGTGTATCCTGGGCTGTTTTCATCTGTCACGTAGGGAGTATTATCTGGAAACAGCCCTTTTGCCGGTGTGCCATCTCCATCCAGGAGGTCATTTACAAGTCCGTTTTTGTCGATTCCATAATTTAAGGCCTGACGAACTTTTTCGTCTTTCAGGAATTCATTTTCATAATTAAGAATCAGATAAAAGGTTTTGGGTGGCGTGAGCTTCAAATTTTTTCTAATTTTTCATCTTGTTCAATTACAGGCCAACTCTCGGTGGGAAGATCTGCAAGACAGATGTCTCCCTCTCCGCTTTGCAACGCCATTGTTCTGGCCTGTCCGTCGTCGACCAATTTTAAAATTACTTTGTCTACTTTCGGTTCCTCTCCATAGTAATAGGGATTGGGAACAAACACTACTTCCTGGTTAGTCAGATAGCTTTCTACCATCCACTGGCCTGTGCCAACCATCTCCTTAAAGTTACCTTCTTCATCTACGCCACTTTCTCCGAGCATCCGGTAAGGCCTGGGATAGGTAAATTCGATCAGACACGGATATGCCACCTGATCAAATTCAAAGGTGACCGTGTAATCGTCAATCTTCTTTACATCCAGCAGTTTTGCCGAGAACGTCTGTTTATCCTCCCACCGTGAAGCATTAAAAATTACGTTGTCAGCGTTAAACTCCGTGCCATCGGAAAATTTCGCGTCTTTTCTCAGATGAAATGTATAAGATTTTCCGTCTTCGCTGATTTCCCAAGATTCAGCTAGGGCCGGTTCGATCTCCCCGCCTTCTCCATATTTTACCAGCGGGTCATAAACCATCTCAAACAGACGGAAATCTTCGGCAATTCCGGATATAGTATCTGCCTCCTCCGGCTTTATGTCAGATGAGACTAAGGCGGTGATGACTTTTTCTCCTTCTGCACCTCCCTGCGTGGTGGTTTGCGATTCTTTTCCACATCCTGCCGTCAGCAATGTAGCGCTGACTACCATCAAGGTCAAAAATAATTGTACGATTCTTTTCTTCATTTTTCATGTCTCCTCTATTTCACGTTTTCAAAATGGTGACAGGCGACCCAATGTCCGGTTCCTGCCAATACCAACTCCGGTTCCTCTTCTTTACATTTTTTCGTGCACAAACTGCAGCGGTTCTGATAACAGCAGCCCTGTACCGCTGCGGTTTCAGAGATGTGCAGGTCTGTACAATTCATTCCGATTTTCCTTTTACGAGGATTCTGTCGCCGGGATGGATTGAAACAGCAGTTTCGTGTAAGGGTGGAGGGCAAGCTGCCAAATACAG
>ENA-OQCB01001130-OQCB01001130.1-human-gut-metagenome-genome-assembly--contig:-NODE-1130-length-10828-cov-5.505000_pt1 | contig 10828 bp, 10 predicted proteins | sample MGYA00242493_ERZ504568 | MGnify/ENA primary metagenome ERZ504568 (study PRJEB26092, sample SAMD00036229) | human gut metagenome | host: Homo sapiens | study: EMG produced TPA metagenomics assembly of...
CACGATCTGATTAAAATGGATGGAGAAGCCATGTGCAAACATCAGCATATTTCCTTCTTCCAAATTTGGTTCAATATCTTTTTATAGATATCCGGCTGATCCTGATCCGGTGTCAGAATCATGATAACATCACCTGCTTTTGCAGCCTCTGCCGTATCCAATACCGTTAATCCTGCTTCCTCTGCCTTTGCACGGCTCTTGGAGCCCGGACGAAGACCGACTACCACATTCACTCCGCTGTCCTTCAGGTTCAGTGCATGTGCATGTCCCTGACTTCCATACCCGATGATTGCCACGGTCTTTCCTTTCAGAAGATCCATATTGCAATCTGCATCATAATAAACTTTTACCATTTTCGTTTTCCTCCTGTTTTTGGTAATTCCAGTTCTATCAAAACGTAAGTGCTTACGTTTAATAAACAGTTTCCGTACTCAGCTGCAGCGCAGCTCCGCCTGTGCGGCTGATTTCCTTAATGTGATACTCGCGCAGCTCCTCCAGAAAATAATTTACAGAAGCCGGTGTATCCGTCAGCTCCACGATACAGCAGCCATCCTCGATAATCTGCGTCCGTCCGTTAAAGTCCTCCACACATTTTTCAAATGCCTCCATCTGATTGACGCGCGGGGCCACCTTAACGAGCATGACCTCCCGGATAAACAGCTGTTCGTCCGGTATTTCCTGCACGATTTTCACATCCTCCAGCTTATCCAGCTGCAGCTTGATCTGATTGACACTCGCTGCATCCCCGCTCGTCGTAATCGTGATACGGGAATAATTTTCATTTTCCGTTTCTCCTACAGCCAGAGAATCTATGTTGAATCCTCTTTGGGAAAACAGATTCGTCACTCTTGTCAGTACCCCGAAGTGATTGGATACCAGAATGGATAATACCGCTCGATTCATGCTCTCATCTCCCTAGTTGCCATATAGAATAATATCCTTACCGCTTTTTCCCGGAGGTATGATCGGATAGACACAGTCATCCTTGTCAATCCAGCAGTCTACAATGCAGGGAACCCTGCTGGACAGCGCCTCCTTCATGACACCTTTAATATCATGCCTCGTTTGGATACGCAATCCCTTTCCGCCAAACGCCTCTGCCAGCTTCACAAAGTCCGTCTGCCGGTCAATCGTCGTATGAGAATAGCGGTGATCATAGAACAGAGTCTGCCACTGCCGCACCATGCCTAAAACATGATTGTTGAAGACAAGCACGACGATGGGAATATTGGCACTGACAGCCGCTGCCATCTCATTCATATTCATATGGAAGCTTCCATCCCCGTAACCAGAATAACCGGACGGTGCGGATTGGCAACCTTGGCACCGATCGCCGCTCCCATACCATAGCCCATCGTCCCCAGACCGCAGGAACTGATCCAGCTGCGCGGACGGGAAAACTGATAATACTGTGCCATGATCATCTGATGCTGTCCGACATCGGTAACGATAATCGCATCCTCTCCGACGATTTCATGCAGGGTCAGGGCAAGATCTCTGGGATCGACATTTTCTCCCGGCTTCGGCTTTGGCAGCCCTAGCTTGGTTTTAAAATCCTTAAGTGTTCCCGTCCAGTCATCATGCTTGGTTTCCGGCATGCGCTGTATCATTTTCTTCAGAATATAGCGGGCATCTCCGACGATGGAAATGTCACTGGCCACATTCTTGGAAATTTCAGAGGCATCGATATCGAAATGGATGATTTTCGCCTCTCTGCCGAATTCTTCCCGGTTTCCCGCAACACGATCGGAAAATCTGGAGCCGATTGCGATAATCAGATCGGTATTCAGGGTTGCGTAATTGGAGACCGGTGTCCCATGCATCCCCAGCATACCCATATATAAATCATAGTCATACGGCACACTGCCAAGTCCCATCATGGAACAGCAGATAGGAATATCCATATGCCTGGAAAAATTCATTAGCTCTCTGGTCGCATTGGAGGAAATAATCCCTCCTCCGGCATAGATCATCGGACGCTCGGCCCTGCGGATGACCTCCAGCGCCTGTTCAAATACGACATCATCCACCTTTGGAAGCTTGCGGATGCGATAGCGCGGCAGCTTGACATATTCGCTGTGCGCTGCGGTAACATCCTTCGGTATATCGATCAGAACAGGACCCTTTCGTCCGGAATTGGCGATGACAAACGCCTTGCGTACCACCGCCGCCAAATCCTCGACATTCTGCACGATAAAGTTATGCTTGGTGATCGGCATGGTGATCCCCGTGATATTAACCTCCTGAAAGGAATCACGTCCCAGCAGATCATTGGGAACATTGCCGGTAATGGCCACCATGGGAATGGAGTCCATATAGGCTGTCGCAATACCGGTAACCAGATTGGTAGCGCCCGGTCCGCTGGTTGCCAGACAGACCCCGCATTTGCCGGTGCTTCTCGCATAGCCGTCTGCCGCATGGGCTGCCCCCTGCTCATGTGAGGTGATAATGTGACGGATATCCTCACTTCGTTCATATAACGCATCATAGATATTCAGCACCGATCCTCCGGGATATCCGAAGATGGTATCCACACCCTGGTCGATCAATGCCTGTATCAGTATCTGCGAACCATTCATTTTCATAAAACAGCCTCCCTATTCCATCGTTATTTCATATCCCTTTTGCTTTAACACCTTAATCAGTGCCTCCCCATGTTCCTTGCTGCTGACCTCAACAGCCAGATGGAGTATGGTTTCATTCAGATTCAAATCAGCCTGGATACGGTCATACTGTATTTCAATAATATTCGCATTCTGTTCACACAGGATATGCGTGAAATGCTCCAGAGCACCCGGTACATCCAGCATCAGTGTTTTGAATTTCATGTTTCTGCCGCGGCTTACCAGTCCCTTTTCAACAACCTTGTGTATAAAGGAAACATCGATATTTCCTCCGGACAGAACACAGACAACACGTTTTCCCGCAACATTGATTTTTCCGTTGAGCACAGCTGCCAGACTCGCTGCCCCCGCCGGCTCCACGACCTGCTTTTCTCTTTCCAGCAGCAGCAGAATCGTCGCTGCGATTTCACTGTCACTGACACTTACCATCTCATCCACATTTTCCTGAATAAGCTTTACCGTGGTTTTTCCCGGATTCATCACCGCGATTCCATCCGCGATCGTATTTACATGTTTAATCGCACAGTGCTTCTGCTTCTGAAAGCTCTGCACGATGGCATTGGCTCCCTCCGCCTGAACCCCAACGATTTTGATACGCGGATTGATCTGCTTGGCATAAAAGCTGATTCCGGAAAGCAGTCCGCCTCCCCCGGCCGGTACGACGATCATATCCACATTGGGCAGATCATGACAGATCTCATAGGCGATTGTTCCCTGACCGGCTATGACATCCTCATCATCAAAGGGATGAATAAAGGTTGCCCCTTTTTCCTCCTGCAGACGAAGCGCTTCCTGATAGCACTCATCATAATTATCCCCTGCCAGCACCACATCGGCACCATAGCCCTTGGTTGCCAGCACCTTGGCGATCGGTGTGCTCTTCGGCATCACGATGGTCGCATGCATGCCCAGCTTGCTTGCGGCATAGCTGACGCCCTGTGCATGGTTGCCGGCACTGCTGGCAATAACCTCGCTCGTTTTCCCCTCTTCCTTCAGCTTCGCCAGCTTGTTGAAGGCGCCGCGAACCTTGAAAGATCCGGTTTTCTGGCGGTTCTCACATTTCAGAAACAGCTGACAGCTGCTCATTTCCGAAAATGTCCGCGAGCTGGTCACCTTCACATTGTGAATCTGCCCCTGCAGTCTGGCGGCCGCCTGCTCTACATCTTTACATCCATTCCTCTTCCTCCTGTTTCGTAAAAAAGCAGCATATCCAACGATAAGCTGCTTTTCTTTCTATCCTCACGCCTTAGTGTTTATACAACGAAAGTGTTCTGTTATGGAAATCTCACGTATGAGACTCACTAGAAAGAAAAACAGACTTGCTTAGGACTATGAGAATAATAATAATGACGATAATGTATAGTGCCATCACTTGTCCACTTCCTTTCCAACTGTGATGGTATTAGAATAAAACTTTTTCACACTTTTGTCAATAGTTTTCAGTCATATTTTCATTTATTTTACAATCCTGTTACATACGCTGTGGAAAACGAATATTTATTTTCACAAAACCCTTTTCATTCCGCCATTCCTTCTTTATAATAAAAGGCATAGACAACGGAGGTATCCCCATGTATAAGGAAACAGCAAAACTTATTTTATACCGCAGCTTTGGTGATCACAGCATTTTATCAGAGCTTTCCAAGATATTTCATGACTTTGATGCAAAAACGGCAGAGGACGCAGAGCTGATTGAACGTATATACACACAGATCAAGGCACTGCTTGATCTGGCGACCAGCTATGGCTTTGATGAAAATCTCTGGCACAATTATCTGACCTTTCTGCTTCTGATGAATGAAAATTCATTCAGCCTCGTCAGTGAAAAGAGTCCGGTACAGGATGGCAGTGTGCATCATTTCGCCAAAAATGATTTCAGGGTAGTGAAGCGTCTCTTTGATTTTGACTTTCACCCGATTGAAAAAGCACTCGGCATCGACTGCTTCTCAACGATCAGCAATTATAAAGCCGTTGCCAAAAAGGAGCGCATGTACAACAGGAATGTCTCCGCAATGGTACAACGTATCTCCCGCAGCATTGAGACTGCCGCCGATGAGGAGGAAATCTTCCAAATCATCACCACCTTCTATCAGGAGTACGGTGTTGGGATGTTTGGCTTAAACAAGGCGTTTCGCATCCGCTCCTGTGAAAACGGGGATGTGGAATTTCTTCCCATCAACAATATGGACAGCGTGGTTCTTGATGATCTCATCGGCTATCAGATGCAAAAGGATATGCTGCGGGAAAACACACAGGCCTTTGTTGAGGGACGCAACGCCAACAATGCTCTTTTGTACGGAGACAGCGGAACCGGAAAGTCCACCAGCATCAAGGCCATCGTCAATGAGTACTATAAGGATGGCCTGCGCATGATTGAAATTTATAAGCATCAATTCAAGGATCTTTCAACCATTATATCGCATATCAAAAATCGCAATTACCGCTTTATCATTTATATGGATGATTTGTCCTTTGAGGAATTTGAAATCGAATATAAATTTTTAAAGGCGGTCATTGAGGGCGGCGTGGAAACAAAGCCGGATAATGTCCTGATCTATGCCACCAGCAACCGGCGCCATCTGGTACGGGAAACATGGAAGGACCGCAACGATATCAATGACGATGACGAGCTGCATCATTCCGATACCATGCAGGAGAAGCTCTCGCTTGTGGCACGCTTCGGTCTCAGCATCTGCTATGAGCGCCCAAATCAGAAGAACTACTTTGAAATCGTTACGGAGCTTGCCAAGCAGTATCCGGAAATCACGCTCAGTGAGGAGGAGCTGCAGGCAGAGGCCAGAAAATGGGGGCTTGGTCATGGCGGAAACAGCGGGCGTGCCGCACAGCAGCTCATCAATTATTTATCCGGACGCTCCGGTCTGAAAACATAAACGGGATATCCTGCCGCTTTCTTCCGGAAGCTTTGCGCTCTCTTTCATATCATAAAAAACCTGCAGATACCATTCTTTCCTACATAGAGGTGCCTGCATAAAGGAGAATTCAAATGGAATTCTCCCTATTTTTTTCACCCGCAATTGAGGAAGAACCACGGATATGCGCAGGCTTCTTTTCATTGCAATATCATTTTTCCATAAGATCACAGACCTATTGTGTCAGCAGCTGCTCTACAAGAGCGGAGGCATCGTTTGTCCAGATATCCGGCTCTATACCGTAATATTCTTTAGCATAGGAGTCCGAAAACTGCGTCAGCATATTGCCAAAGCTGACCTCCAGACTGGAATGCTTCAGATACACTGTCAGAAAGGAAGAACCACGCAGCATGCCTGCCGTCGGTGTACCGATGAACACAACATGATCAAGGCTGTGCAGCCGATCGATCAAATGCTCCGCTGCGGATGCGGTCTGATCATCCTGTAAGACGAACAGCAGTGTATCATTCTTTATTTGTTTCTCGCTTCTGCGCTCCACCACAGCATGCAGCTCATCCAGCTGCTTCCAGGCTTCTTTCTTTCGCAAATCCGATAAGGACTGTGCGAAGTCTTCTGCATGAAATTTCTCCTCCAGCAAGGGGTTTTCCAGAGGAAGCTTCAACAGTGTCTGCATATGACCGCCCTTTGCAGTCCCCGAGAAGCTGCGATACCAGCTTTCTGCCACCAGCAGATCACCACCGCTGTTTCCCCGCAAATCCAGAATCGCTGCTTTGCTGTCTTTGAACTTCTCTGCCGTTTTAAAAAATGCATCCGCCTTCTCCTGTTCACGTTTTGCATAAAACATCCGTGCCGTATGAACATAGGGAACACCCTGAATCTCCTTTTCAAGAATGGCTTTATCCGAAGGATGTGCGGTAAGAGGCAGCACCTTCTGCCGCTGTACCGTTTCCTTGGCAAAATGCAGGGTAACTTCTGTTTTCTGCTCGTTTGTTTTTTGATAATATACATAGCGTCCCGCATGCAGAGCATCCTCCTTCAGAACAGTCTCCAGCTTTGTTTCTTCATCTATTGCCGTTACCCTTTTATCTTTGAAATAAAATCCGTCTTTTCTCTTTTCAAACGTATCCTGCATCGTAAAGGTTACCATGGGACGTTTCAGCGGCATCTGGTCAATCAGAAAGTGCTGATCCTCAAGAAAGCGCAGATGTGTTCGAATACAGGAACGATAGGCCGTATAATCCAGCTCCCGAATTCTCTCGATGTCCTGCAGGATTGCCTCCTCTGCCTGCGCAAATGCATCACTCTGATTAAAATAGGCATAGCAGCCATACAGCTCCTTCAGCATTGCAAACAATGCCGTTGTATCCTCGCGCGCCTCTTTCTTCGTCAGTGTGCGGGAGGGTGAGGAGGCATGCTGATTTTCCAAAGCATAGTCCAGTGCCTTCCAGTACTTCTGCAGGCTGGATTTCTCTTTAGGCATTGCCGGCAGTTTGTAGGCTTCCGTTTTTCGAGTCTGATCGATCTGCTCTGCCAGCTGCTCCACCTTCCAGGGTATTTTCACTTCATCCTGTCCCTTCCTGCACCCCTGCAGCGGAAGAGAAAGCAGAACCACCATAATGATTCTGCCTGCTGTTTTATTCTTTATCAATGACATAATTATCCTTGCCCTGATGTTTAACATCATATAACGCAATATCCGCACGCTGATACAGACTGACAAAATCATCACCGGTGCGACTCAGCGATACCCCGATGCTGATGGTTGGAATCGGCAGTTTGGTGGTTTCTCTTTTATAACGCAGATTCTCTGTCAGAAGCTGACACTTCTCCTTCACCTGTTCTCTGCCACTGATATGCTTCATAAAGACGACAAACTCATCTCCCCCAAGCCGTCCTACAATTGCGGAATCACGGAAGACCTCCTGCAAGGCGGTTGCTGTCTGAATCAGCACCTGATCTCCCATATAATGGCCGTGTACATCATTTACCTCCTTGAAATCATCCAAGTCCATAATGTACAGCGCATGCGGTGTACTCTTTGCATTCAGTACCCCCTGAATCTGCTTCTTCACAGATGCTGCATTCAGAATATCCGTCAGAGAATCCAGCATGCTTATTTTACGCAGCTGCTCCTTTTCCATCTTTTCAGCATGGATGTTCTGCACACGTCCGATTGCGGAAACAGCCTGTGCCCCATCATAAATCACCTTGATATATATATGATACCATAAGGAAGACCCGTGAAAAATCAGATTTACGTCCGCATCCGTATCCACCTTCTTCATCAGCTGTTCATAAAGCGGATTGTTCCCCTTACCATCCACAACCAGAATCTCGGATTGATAGGAAGAAAAATGCTCAATCACTTCAGGTACCTTGAAAATCTCCACAGCCTCACTGGTAAGACGCAGCATATCACTCCTGTAATCATACTCAAAAATTACTTCCTTCATAATTTCCGAGAGATAGCGGTAACGCGTGTTTTCCAGCTCGATCTGCTTTTTCATTTTCATTTGATTACGATAGTACACATATCCAAGCATCAACAGAACCGAGGCTGCTGCCACGATCAGCATCATGAATTTCAGCGGGTTTTCCTGAATATATGTCATGAAGGTAAACGGCTTTTGCTGCTGTGCATTTTCATAGATATAGCTTTCCAGCTCACTGGTATCAATGGTACGGATACCCTTATTCAAAATTGTCGCAAGTGTGTTCTCACTGCTGTTGATAATACCCATGCTGTATTTCATCGAGGAGGAATTCGCCTGGGGATAAATAATGTAATGCGTGAAATCATCCCGGTACTGATAGAAGGATGCAGCATAGCTGTCCGTATACGTGTAATCACATATGCCCTCATCGACTGCACGCAGTGCTTCCTCGATGGAATCATAATAGACTGCATTTTTTGTATTCTCATACTTTTCTGTCACATTCCCCTTGTAGATTGCGGCCTTTTTCTCTTTCAATGTCGTTACATCGACATCATTCCCTGCGACAAGCACACGCTCCGTTTCCAGATATGGTGTACTCAGCAGCAGGGTACTGTGACTCACCAAATCATAATCATACTGTATGTTCAATACGATATCTGCTTCTTTATCTGCAATTTTCTTTGCAAAATCATCATAGCTGTCGGTATATATATTCCAGCCTCCAGCCCGCCTTTTTGCTGATGCTTTTCAAAAGATCATTTGCCACACCTTGTATTTCCCGATTGCCGTTATAATATTGCAGCGGTCCAAACCCGTCCTGTACCAGCACCTTCAACGCAGGATGCTCGTTGATATAGGCTTTTTCCCTGCTGTTTAAGAGCAGCTAATTGCTTGATTTCGTGAAATATTTATTGTACAGCGTAGACTGCAGCGTCGGATTGACTTCACTTATGCTGACAATGGCCCGATTCAGTTCGGAGATCAATGCGCTGTTGCCTTTTGTGGTCGCAAAATAAAATGGTGTTGGAGAAAATTTTGCAATGGAACGAAAATTATCATCAATGGAAAGATCGACGGTTATCAGAGCATCGGCTTTTCCAGACTCAACGGCCTTTTGCTGTTCCTTCGCATTTTCACACCATACCGTCTTGTATTTCATACCATTCAATTCCGCAAACTGCTCAAATGCTATATTACGATTTTCCGCATCCTTATCCAGCGCAATGCGAAAGTCTTTACTTTCTGTCAGATTATACTCATCGAAGCGCTCATCGTTTGAAAGCACTGCGATAACGCTGTATGCATTTCCATAATTCTCTGTCGGATAATCGTATATCTTGGAGAGTCCCTCATTGTAGCTCATGGCTCCAAGTAAATCCAAATCCCCTTTTTTCAGCATATCCAGCATGGTCGTCAGCTGCTCATTCAGATCCCCTTCTATTTCAACGAACTCATATGTCCATCCTGTGTATTGTGAGATTTCCTTCAGATAATCATAGGTGTAGCCTGTATAGGTGCCATCATCATTTTTTACTGTCAGGCCTGGCTGCGTAGGAAAGCCTACTCGTATGACACGCTTGTTTTCCTCTGCCTGCACTGATGGTACTGCCGATAGCAGAAACAGAAACATTACAACAATGCATGCCAGTATTCCCTTTTGCTTCATAATCTCACCTCGATGTCCATATATCTTATATTATACAGTATATAGAAGAAGAAAAGTAAATTTTTTCAAAGAAAAAGGCGCATTATACACCTTTTTGTCTGTTTTTGATTTTTTTTGTATCGGTTAATGCATAAACTTCATCCGCAAGGGATGCAACCACGGGTGAATGTGTGACAAGGATGATACATTTCTGTTCCTCATACGCAAGACCTTTAAAGATTTCCATGATTTCATCCTGCGTATCCTCGTCCAGATTTCCGGTAGGCTCATCCGCCAGAAGAATTGAGGGATCATACGATACTGCACGGGCGATGGCTACACGCTGCTGCTGCCCGCCGGAAAGCTTTAAAATACGGCGTTGGGATTCTTCCTTACTGAGCCCCACCTTTTCCAGCAGTTCCATTGCATATGCACGGTTGTTTTCTTTTTTTACTCCGGCGATGTCCATGGACAGCATCACATTTTCAACGGCAGTCAGATGCATCAGCAGATTAAAGCTTTGAAAAATCACACCTGCATACTGACTTCTGTATAGATACTGATCCACCTCGCTGACATCCAATCCATTGTACAGAATCTTTCCTTCCGTTGGCTTTGTCAGCTGTGAAAGCAGAGACAGCAAAGTGGTCTTACCTGCTCCGGAGCGACCGGTAATCGCGTAGATTCTGCCGCCTTCAAAGCGATAATTCACATGGCGCAGCACCAATTCCTTACCATTATAGCTGTAGCCGACATTCTGTAATTCCAGCTGCATGTTGCTTCCTCCTATTCTCTGTTCGATAATATATTCAGCGGTTCATAACGCAGAATACGCAGTACCGCCAGGGCGGCGGATAATAGCGTCAGCAATATGGCAATACCGCCCAGCTCCAGCAGGACCTTTCCATTGGCGGCACTGCTGATTTCCTGTATATAGGATACAGTTTCTTTCTCCATTCCCTTGCTCCTGCCGCCAAACTCTATCTGCGGACCGCCTTCCTTTGGAAAATCGGTTTCCTGCGCGGCAGATGTCTGTACAGTCTGTGTCTGCAGCAGTGTGTTGGTCAGCGGTACACTTGCGGCAGCACCGATTCCACAGCCCAGCATAATCGCCATAAGTGTTACTATGAGGATTTCACAGATGAACTGCAAAGCAATCCTGCGCTTGTTCATACCGATGGCCGCCAACACCCCGATTTCATATTTCCGTTCCCGGATGTGATAGATATT
>ENA-OQCB01001137-OQCB01001137.1-human-gut-metagenome-genome-assembly--contig:-NODE-1137-length-10770-cov-2.507376_pt1 | contig 10770 bp, 12 predicted proteins | sample MGYA00242493_ERZ504568 | MGnify/ENA primary metagenome ERZ504568 (study PRJEB26092, sample SAMD00036229) | human gut metagenome | host: Homo sapiens | study: EMG produced TPA metagenomics assembly of...
GAATTTGCATCAGATTTTTTGAGGATTAATATTAAATGTATGGTATAATTATACTAAGAAGACCATAAATATGAGAAATTTGAGTAAATATGTAATAGAAAAAAAGTTCAAAAAGCGATGATGTAAAATGCAAAAATAGAAATTGATTTACATCACATTTTACAATCATTTGGCGAAAAAAATATGTAGATTTACATAGGATTATAAAGACTTGTATAAGGACCAAACAAAAAATATAAACTCTGTAAAGTCTTGAAAACATAGGGCTTTACAGGGTTATGAAGGGATTTGAAGAGTATGATAAAAGTACTATTTGTTTGCCACGGCAACATCTGCCGCAGCCCCCATGGCTGAATTTGTTTTCAAAGACCTAGTCGCCAAATCCGACTACGCCCCCGAGATTTTTCATTTCCTCGGCTGCTACCAGTACAGAGGAAATCGGCAATCCGGTTCACCGTGGGACTAGAAACAAGCTGGCGCAGTTTCACATTTCCACAGCAGGCAAATATGACTGTTCAAATGAAAAAAATCAGATTATGAAAAATACAGACTATCTGAATTGGTATGGATGATTGGAACATAAAAAAATATAAACAGGATAATAGGACAAGATCCCGAAAATAAAGTACATAAGCTTTTAGATTTTACAGATAATCCAAGAGCTATTGCAGATCCTTGGTACACAGGTGACTTTGATAAAACTTACGAAGACGTAAAAGAAGGCTGTGAAGCATTTTTAGAATACTTAAAACAACAAGGTGAAATTTTTTAGAGACAGGTAGGGATAAAAATGAATGAAACAATAGAAAACGTATTAAAGCAGCAAGAGTTTTGGGGCAAGCTTACAGAAGAACAGCAAAAAACGGTTCTTAAAGAGTCCAGAGTTGTTAGCTATGAAGCAGGTGAGATTGTTTATTCTGGGGCAAGAGAATGTCTGGGAGGACTTTTAGTTTTAAAGGGAAGTCTCAGAACATATTTATTGTCGGATGAAGGAAAGGAAGTCACGATTTATCGTTTGCGGGAAGGAGATATTTGTTTTTTAGCAGCCTCCTGTATTCTTTCCGCAATTACCTTTGATGTGGAAATAGAGGCTCAAGGCAGTACAGAGGTACTTCTTATTCCTGCCAGAATTCTTTCTATGTTGACGAAAGAAAATATCTATCTGGAAAATTTTATGTATAAAGAAACTGCCAGACGTTTTTCCGATGTAGTAGAAGCTTTGCAGCAGTTGATGTTTTTAAGTCTTACACAGCGAATTGTTTCCTTTTTGTTAGACGAGGCAGCGAAAAATAAGGCATCCAGTATCGTCATGACACACGAAGAAATTGCAAAAATTATTGGAAGTGCCAGAGAAGCAGTCAGCCGTATTTTGAAACAGCTTGCAAAACAGGGCTACATATCTTTAAATAGAGGTGAAATAAAAATTGAAAAGCGAGAAGAGCTTTATAAACTTTTATAAGTATAAGAAGTTTTAAAGGATAATAAAAAGCTAACAGAAAATGAGAGCTGCGAAAGGAATAAACCTTACATCGCAGCTCTCGCTTTAGCAAAGCCATTAAACAGCAAATCAAATCATTTCAGCAAAGCTTCCAGTTGTTTTTTGGGAACAGCTCCCACAGATTTATCAGCTACCTGACCGTTTTTAAATACCAATACAGTAGGAATGTTCATAATGCCGTACTGTGCTGCAAGGGAAGGTTCATCATCTACATTGATTTTTCCTACTTTGTAACGTCCGTTTGCTTCTTCTGCCAATTCTTCAATTACCGGAGCCAGCATTTTACATGGCATACACCAAGTTGCCCAAAAATCAACCAGTACCGGTACGTCAGATTGTAACACTTCTTTTGCAAAATTTTCAGATGTAAATTCCATAGCCATAAGAATAGCCTCCTTTAAATATATAATTTTATTTTTTTTGACTTTAAATAATTAACGGCACATGTTCCTGCAAGTGCGCCTTCATATACAGCTTTTGCGATTTGCAGCATGCCTCCGGTGCAGTCTCCGGCTGCAAAGAGACCGGGGAGAGGAGTGCTGGTATCCGCTTCAATTAAAATATGATTGTCTTCCATGAAAAGTCCCAGTTTTCTGGCAATATCTGTGCTGTCTGCTGTTCCTAATGCGACAAACAGGCCATCGATGGGGAAAGACAGTATGGTCTTCCAATTCCAATTCAGAAAGAGAATTTTCTCCTTTTGCAGAGATAATCTTTCTTTTTTCTAATTGAATAGAACCCAGTTCTTCCAAAGAAAAATCCGGTTCTTTTCCATTGGTTAGTATAGTTACCTTTGCTGCGAGAGGTTCTAAAACCTTTGCCTCATGGAGGGCATAAGAGCCATTGCCAAGTACGGCAACCTCCTTTTGCCGATAGAAGAAGCCATCGCATACTGCGCAGTAGCTGATGCCGTTTCCTTCATATTTTTTCAACTCTTTTAGAGAAAGAGTATTTCTTTTTGTTCCCGTTGCCAGAATAAGCGCTTGGGTGTGATAGGAACCTTCAGAGGCTTGTATGGTATATTCTCCATCGTATGTAATTGAAAGCAGTTCATCCTTTAAAACAGGAACGTTCAGAGCCGCTAATTGAGAAAGACCGTTCTCATACAGTTCTTTTCCGGAAACAGGAGACGGAAGCCCGTAGTAATTTTCTATTTTTTCTGCCTTTTCTAAAGCGCCGTATCCGTTATGGATAACCAGCGGCGGAAAGCCCATGCGTACTGCATATAAAGCGGCAGATACCCCTGCCGGACCGGCGCCGGCTATGACAAGTTGTTGCATTTCCACTATCAGATACCTCCTTTTTAGTTTATTATAGCAAGCTGTGACGGATATAGGCAATCCTCATAAGTATATGCGTGTATATTTATCATATCTTACAAAAATATGAGAGGGTAAATGGATAATATTTGTGCATTTTTAAACTGGTAGAACCAGTATATACCGAATGGTATAAAAAACCATGGAAATTCTTACAAAAACAAAGAAAAACATCAAAAATCTACAAGAAAAATTGACGAAAACTTTCTCTTTTTTATGAAAAAACCAAAGATTGACAAATGAAATGATTAGCAGTAATGTGTTAAAAGCAATTTAATAAGAAGACACAAAAACACGTGCCGATTTCTGTTTTATTGCTCACAGCGACAATAGAAAAGAGAAAGGGAGGAATGTCTTACGAACAATATTGCGGAAAGAATTACGGAAGAACTTCAATGCGAAACCGTGTTCAATATTCCGATTTTTGGTGGAATTCCGGTAGGTGAGTCCGTGGTAGTTACATGGATTATTATGGCAGCATTAACCATCCTGTCGATTATACTTGTTCGGAATTTGAAAGTGGAAAATCCGGGAAGAAAGCAGTTGGCATTAGAAGCATCTATTGGTTTTCTGAACGACTTTTTCACAGACATTCTGGGGGAGGAAGGAAAGCGGTACATACCGTATCTGATTTCTACGGCGCTCTATATTGGAGTGGCTAATTTAATCGGACTTTTAGGATTTAAACCTCCGACCAAGGATTTGAACGTGACAGCAGCTTTGGCGCTTATGAGCGTATTTCTCATTTACTATTCCGGCTTTCATAAAAAAGGCGGAAAGGGATTTGTGAAAAGCTTTGCAGAGCCTATGGCTTTAGTAGCTCCAATCAACATCATGGAGATTGCAATTCGTCCAGTTTCATTATGCATGCGTTTGTTTGGTAATGTAATTGGTTCATTTGTAATTATGGAGTTATTAAAAACGGTTATGCCGGCACTTTTGCCGATTCCGTTTAGTTTGTATTTTGATGTGTTTGATGGTTTGATTCAAACATACGTATTTGTGTTTTTAACATCGCTCTTTATTAAAGAGCAAATAGAAGATTAAATTTTATATGAAAAGGAGAAATGAATTATGACAGCAGCAATTGGAGCAAGTATTGCAGTATTAACAGGTATCGGAGCAGGTTTAGGAATTGGTCATGCAACAGCAAAGGCAGTAGAAGCAATCGCAAGACAGCCAGAAGCAGAAAGCAAAATCAGCAAAGCATTACTTCTTGGTTGTGCACTTGCAGAGGCAACAGCTATTTATGGTTTCGTTATCGGATTGTTAATTTTATTCTTATAATCAGCAGGGAAAGGCAGGTGCATGAAAGATGATGAGTCTTGGCTGGAGCCTTGTCTGGACGATTATAAATCTGATTGTGCTTTATCTCTTAATGAAAAAATTCCTTATTGGTCCGGTGTTGGGCATTATGGAAAAGAGAAAAGCGTGTATAGCAAAAGAGATGGAGGAAGCTCGTGTAAGTCGTGAAAAAGCCGAAGAATTGAAATTACAGTATGAGAAATCTCTGGCAATGGCAAAAGAAGAGTCTTCCCAAATTTTGGAAAATGCAAAAACAGATGCAAGACAGGTAAGAGAAAGTATTGTGAAAAATGCCAACAATGAAGCAGCAAAGATTATCGAAGCTGCGCAAAATACTGCCCGTCAGGAACAGGAAAATGCCATGCAGGGAGACAAAAAAAGAAATTGCACAGCTTGCTATGCAGGCAGCAAAAAAATTACTTTTAGAGAAAAGTGATGAAAACAGCAATGATATGCTCTACGATAAATTTTTAGCAAAAGCAGGTGATGCAGATGACACAGACAGCTATTAATTATGGTAAAGTGCTTTATCAGCTTAATGTTCTCAAAGAAAGTATTTTGGAGACACAGAGGCTTTTAAAAGAAGTGCCTGAGCTTTTAAAAACATTGGAAAATCCCACAATATCCTTTGTGCAAAAACAGAGAGTTATCAACAGAGTTTTTCCAAAGGAACTTCACAATTTTCTGTGTGTTGTGTGTAAATACAAGCATGCAGAGCTTTTAAACGAAATTTTTCAGGCATATCAGGAACATTACAATGAACAAAAGAACATATTATCTGCCACATTGTATTATGTAACGCCTCCAAAGGCAGAACAGTTGGAAGGAATTAAAAAATTCCTGAAAAAACAGTATCATACACAGGCAGTTGCTCTTAAACTGAAAGAGGATAAAAGCCTTGTAGGTGGATTTATTATTCGGACAAAAGACCACGAATATGATAACAGCTTAAAGGGCAGTATTCATGAATTACAACAAAAATTAATCTGGAGGTGAACGGTTTGAGTTCAATCAACTCAGAAGAAATTATTTCAATTTTGAAGGAAGAAATTGATAATTTCCACAGCACAGAAGGCGCAAAAGAAGTTGGAAACGTCATCTGGGTGGGGGATGGAATTGCAACTGTTTACGGAATAGACCATGCCATGTACGGCGAAATCGTAACCTTTGAAAATGGTGTAAAAGGAATGGTACAGGATATCAAGCGAAATGAAATCGGTGTCATTATCTTTGGCAAAGATACAGGGATTAAAGAAGGTACAAAGGTTGCACGTACAAAGAAAAGAGCAGGTGTTCCCGTAGGCGGAAATTTCATCGGAAGAATTGTGGATGCCTTAGGTGCGCCCATTGACGGAAAAGGCGAAATTCAAGCAGACGATTATCGCCCAATCGAGCAGGAAGCGCCGGGAATTATTGACAGAAAATCCGTATCCGTACCAATGGAAACAGGTATTCTGGCAATTGACTCCATGTTCCCAATCGGACGTGGACAGCGAGAATTGATTATCGGTGACCGTCAGACAGGTAAAACTTCCATTGCCATTGATACCATCTTGAACCAGAAGGGAAAAGACGTAATGTGTATCTATGTGGCAATCGGACAGAAAGCCTCTACGGTAGCAAAATTAGTAGGAACACTGGAAAAATACGGAGCAATGGAATATACTACGGTATTTTCTGCAACAGCCAGCGACTGTGCGCCTTTGCAGTACATTGTGCCATATTCTGGAACAGCTCTTGCAGAGTATTTTATGTATAAAGGAAAAGATGTACTGATTGTTTATGATGATTTGTCAAAACACGCAGTGGCATATCGTGCGTTATCTCTGTTGTTAGAGCGTTCACCGGGACGTGAAGCATATCCGGGTGACGTATTCTATCTTCATTCCAGACTGCTGGAACGTTCCAGCCGACTGAGTGAAGAAGCGGGAGGCGGTTCTATTACAGCCCTTCCAATCATCGAAACACAGGCAGGAGACGTATCTGCATACATTCCGACAAACGTTATTTCCATTACAGACGGACAGATTTTCCTTGAAAGTGATTTGTTCTTCGAAGGCGTTCGTCCGGCGGTAAACGTAGGTCTTTCTGTATCCCGTGTAGGTGGTGCGGCACAGACAAAAGCTATGAAAAAAGCATCCGGAAGTATGCGAATTGATTTGGCGCAGTATCGAGAAATGCAGGTATTTACACAGTTTTCTTCCGACCTTGACGAGACGACAAAAGCACAGCTGGACTATGGAAAATGTCTGATGGAACTGTTAAAGCAGCCGTTATGCAGACCACTGGCTTCCCACGAACAGGTAATCACTCTGTGGGTAGCTACACATAAGCTTTTGACAGACATTCCGGTAAAAGAACTGAAAGCATTCCAGATGGATATGTTAGAATATTTTGATCAGAAGCATCCGGAAATCAAAGAAGAAATTCTTAAGACAAAGGTTCTTTCTGATGAACTGGGAGAAAAGATTTTAGAGGCAGCAAAGGAATTTAAGAACAGGAACAGGTGATAAAATGGCAAGTGCAAAAGAAATACAAAGTCGTATGAAAAGCATCCGGGATACCATGAAAATTACCAATGCCATGTATATGATTTCTTCTTCAAAGCTGAAAAGAGCAAAGAAGGTTCTTACAGATACAGAGCCGTACTTTTACTCTTTGCAGGCTGCCATTGGACGTATTTTAAGACATACATCAGAGATCGAACACCGGTATTTTGACGAACGTACAGAGATTTTACCGGAAGACAAGAAAATCGGTTATATCGTAGTTTCTGCGGACAAAGGACTGGCGGGTGCGTATAACCACAATGTCTTTAAACTGGCAGAAGAGGGTATGGAGAAGAAACAGCATACACAACTGTTTGTACTGGGAGAGGTAGGAAGACAGTATTTTTATAAAAAAGATGTGTCTGTGGATACAAATTTCCGCTTTACAGTTCAGAAGCCTACCATGCACAGGGCCAGAGTCATTTCTGAAAAGATGATAGATATGTACTTAAACGGCGAGCTCGACGAGGTACATATTATTTATACCCGTATGGCAAATGCAGCGTCAATGGTGGCGGAAAAGCAGCAGCTTCTGCCTTTGAAAAAAGGCTACCTTCGGTGCATCGGCACAGTTTCTGGTAGACACTCATCAGGAAGAAATTGAGATGGTTCCGTCAGCGGAAGAACTGTTGAACACCATTGTTCCCAACTATTTAAGAGGTATGATTTACGGCTGTCTGGTTAGAGTCCTATGCCAGCGAGCATAATTCCCGTATGCAGGCAATGGATGCGGCAACCACCAGTGCCAAAGAGATGTTAAAAGATTTATCTATTAAATATAATCGTGTCAGACAGGCTGCCATTACACAGGAAATTACCGAAGTAATCAGCGGTGCAAAGGCACAGAAAAAGAAACAATAAAGGAAGGAGGTTTTTATACAATGAATAAAGGAAAAATTGTACAGGTTATGGGCCCCGTTGTAGACGTGGAATTCCAAGAGCAAGACCTTCCAAGCATTAAAGATGCGCTTACCGTAGAGCTGAACGGAAAAAAAGTCGTTATGGAGGTTGCCCAGCACATAGGAAACCACACAGTGCGCTGTATTATGCTGGCATCCAGCGACGGACTTTGCAAGGATATGGAAGTTACAGCAACAGGACAGGGGATTTCCGTACCGGTAGGAAAAGAAACATTGGGACGTTTATTCAATGTTTTAGGAGAAACCATTGATAAAGGAGAACAGCTTGATGATGCAGAACACTGGGTTATTCACAGAGATCCACCAGCATTTGACGAGCAGAGTCCGGTTGTAGAAATATTGGAAACAGGTATTAAAGTTATTGATTTATTAGCTCCTTATGCAAAGGGAGGTAAAATCGGTCTTTTCGGAGGCGCCGGAGTAGGAAAAACAGTTCTTATTCAGGAGCTTATCAGTAATATTGCAACAGAACACGGCGGTTATTCTATTTTTACAGGAGTAGGAGAGCGTTCCAGAGAGGGAAATGACCTTTGGAGCGAAATGAAGGAGTCCGGTGTTCTGGAGAAAACTGCGCTGGTATTCGGACAGATGAATGAGCCGCCGGGAGCACGTATGCGTGTTGCCGAAACAGGGCTTACCATGGCAGAATATTTCCGTGACAAAGAACATCAGAACGTACTTTTATTTATTGATAATATTTTCCGTTTTACACAGGCAGGTTCCGAGGTATCCGCTCTTTTAGGACGTATGCCTTCTGCTGTTGGATATCAGCCTACGCTGGCTACGGAAATGGGTGAATTACAGGAAAGAATTGCTTCTACAAAGAGTGGTTCTGTTACATCTGTACAGGCTGTTTATGTGCCTGCGGATGACTTGACGGATCCGGCTCCTGCTACAACCTTTGCCCATTTGGATGCTACGACTGTATTGTCCAGAAAGATTGTAGAACAGGGTATTTATCCTGCGGTTGATCCGTTGGAGTCCAGTTCTCGTATTCTGGAAGCTGATGTGGTAGGACAGGAACATTATGAAGTTGCCAGAAAGGTACAGGAGTATCTTCAGAAATATAAAGAATTGCAGGATATTATTGCAATTCTTGGTATGGAGGAGCTTTCTGACGAAGATAAGAAAGTCGTTGCCAGAGCCAGAAAATTGCAGAAATTCCTTTCCCAGCCATTCCATGTGGCAGAAGTATTCACCGGTTCTCCGGGTAAATACGTCTCCCTGAAAGACACCATCCGTGGCTTTAAAGGCATCATGGAAGGCGAATACGATCACCTGCCGGAGCAGGCGTTCTACATGGTCGGTTCCATCGAAGAAGCTGTGGAAAAAGCCAAAAAACTTTAACGCCTTAATCGGAGGGTGATATGGCAATGACTTACCACCTGGACGTCGTCAGCGCAGAGCAACAAATGTTCTCTGGTCTGGTCGAGAAAATCCAGGTAACGGGTAGCGAAGGTGAACTGGGGATCTACCCTGGCCACGCACCGCTGCTCACCGCCATTAAGCCTGGTATGATTCGCATCGTGAAACAGCACGGTCACGAAGAGTTTATCTATCTGTCTGGCGGCATTCTTGAAGTGCAGCCTGGCAACGTGACCGTTCTGGCCGACACCGCAATTCGCGGCCAGGATCTCGACGAAGCGCGAGCCATGGAAGCGAAACGTAAGGCTGAAGAGCACATTAGCAGCTCTCACGGCGACGTAGATTACGCTCAGGCGTCTGCGGAACTGGCCAAAGCGATCGCGCAGCTGCGCGTTATCGAGTTGACCAAAAAAGCGATGTAACACCGGCTTGAAAGCACAAAAGCCAGTCTGGAAACAGGCTGGCTTTTTTTTGCGCGTGTGACCCGTCCTGAATAGCGTTCACATAGATCCTGCTGATTATAAAACCCCCCGTTTTCCCGTTTATTCATTGATCGAAATAAGAGCAAAACATCCACCTGACGCTTAAATGAAGGTACTGCCTTAATTTTCTGCAGACAAAAGGCGTGACGATGGTCGAAAATGGCGCTTTCGTCAGCGGGGATAATCCGTTATTGAACAATTTATCCTCTGTCCATTTCACGATGAAAAAAATGTAGTTTTTTCAAGGTGAAGCGGTTTAAATTCGTTCTCAAATTACAGTCAGGACGCGTATGTTGAATAATGCTATGAGCGTAGTGATCCTTGCCGCAGGCAAAGGCACGCGCATGTATTCCGATCTTCCGAAAGTGCTGCATACCCTTGCCGGGAAAGCGATGGTTCAGCATGTCATTGATGCTGCGAATGAATTAGGCGCAGCGCACGTTCACCTTGTGTATGGTCACGGCGGCGATCTGCTTAAGCAGGCGCTGAAAGACGACAACCTGAACTGGGTGCTTCAGGCAGAACAGCTGGGTACGGGTCATGCGATGCAGCAGGCCGCACCTTTCTTTGCCGATGATGAAGACATTTTAATGCTCTACGGCGACGTGCCGCTGATCTCTGTCGAAACACTCCAGCGTCTGCGTGATGCTAAACCGCAGGGTGGCATTGGTCTGCTGACGGTAAAACTGGATGATCCGACCGGTTATGGACGTATCACCCGTGAAAACGGCAAAGTTACCGGCATTGTTGAGCACAAAGATGCCACCGACGAGCAGCGTCAGATTCAGGAGATCAACACCGGCATTCTGATTGCCAACGGCGCAGATATGAAACGCTGGCTGGCGAAGCTGACCAACAATAATGCTCAGGGCGAATACTACATCACCGACATTATTGCGCTGGCGTATCAGGAAGGACGTGAAATCGTCGCCGTTCATCCGCAACGTTTAAGCGAAGTAGAAGGCGTGAATAACCGCCTGCAACTCTCCCGACTGGAGCGCGTTTACCAGTCCGAACAGGCTGAAAAACTGCTGTTAGCAGGCGTTATGCTGCGCGATCCGGCGCGTTTTGATCTGCGCGGTACGCTTACTCACGGGCGCGATGTTGAAATTGATACTAACGTTATCATCGAGGGCAACGTGACTCTCGGTCATCGCGTGAAAATCGGCACCGGTTGCGTGATTAAAAACAGCGTGATTGGCGATGATTGCGAAATCAGTCCATATACCGTCGTGGAAGATGCGAATCTGGCAGCGGCCTGTACTATTGGCCCGTTTGCCCGTCTGCGTCCTGGTGCTGAGTTGCTGGAAGGTGCACACGTCGGTAACTTCG
>ENA-OQCB01001141-OQCB01001141.1-human-gut-metagenome-genome-assembly--contig:-NODE-1141-length-10761-cov-2.961256_pt1 | contig 10761 bp, 10 predicted proteins | sample MGYA00242493_ERZ504568 | MGnify/ENA primary metagenome ERZ504568 (study PRJEB26092, sample SAMD00036229) | human gut metagenome | host: Homo sapiens | study: EMG produced TPA metagenomics assembly of...
GGAAGGACTCGGTTAATGATCATTCCGGCAACTCCTTTGGAAAAAGGATCGCCTGCCAGTATCGCACTTCCGGCAAGAGCCAGTGGCAGGCTGCTCAATAACGTATATAGAAGCGCAAAATAAAGAATCAACCCGATCACCCCGTAGCTTCCTATATGTGAATCCTTCATGATGGAAAGGATTCGTTCGCGAGAGGTCCCTCCCCCGAAGCCGTCGAAAAAGTCGGCAAGCCCGTCTTCATGAAGGCTACCGGTTATCAGCAGGCGGGTGACGATTGCCAATAACACGGCAACACTTGTCGGCAGGACCAGTGAAGCGGCATAAAGCACGATCACGGAAAACCCGGCAGTGAGCCAGCCGACCAGCGCCCAGCGGCTGACTACATTCTTGAAATATTCCGAAGGCACTTCAGCTAGCCGCCAGAAAGGGAGGCGGGTGAAAAAGATGAAAGCGGCGAGGATATGGAGCATGGTTGATAATTAAAGAATGAAAGAATTAAAAGTATTTGGTGATGGAGGCCTGTTGGAAACTGTGCATCTCGTTGATCATACGGACTGCTGAGTCTACAATCGGATAGGCGCATACGGAACCGGAACCTTCACCCAGGCGTAAGCCGAGGTTTAGCAGCGGCTTAGCTTGTAAGATATCCAGTACACGTTTGTGCCCGGCCTCGTCCCCGCAGTGTCCGAATATACAATAAGGAAGCATTTCCGGATACAGGCGTGAAGCAGCCAGTACGCAGTTCGTCATGATAAAGCCATCCACCAGGATGACCATCTTTAATTCGGCTGCACGGAGCATGCCTCCCACAGCCATCACCATCTCATAGCCGCCGAAATAGCGGATCACATCCAGCGGGCTGTTATCTCCCTTGTAATGAGCGAGCGCCTTTTTTAAGACATTATATTTATGTTTAACCCCTTTGCTGTCCAAGCCGCTTCCGGCTCCTACGCAATCGATCAGCGGGATTCCTGTCAGACAAGTCATCCACATACTTGATGCAGCGGTGTTTCCGATTCCCATCTCTCCGAAACTGATCACGTTGCACCCATTGTCGTGGCAATCTGTGACAATGTCGGCACCATATTGGATGGCCAATTCCATCTCATCCTGTGTCATGGCCGCTTCATGCAGGAAGTTGCGGGTCCCTTTCCTGATTTTCCGGTCGATCAGCTCCGGGATAGCAGGGAAATCAAAATCCACACCACCGTCGACAATCTTGATTTCGAAGCCGTGTTGGCGTGAAAGGAAACAAATGCCCGCTCCTCCGTTCAGGAAGTTATGTATCACCTGGCGTGTCACTTCTTTGGGTGATTGGCTGACTCCTTCGTCGGCGATCCCGTGGTCGGATGCATATATAACGTTGACCGGATGATGAAGCTCCGGGGATAATGTTTGCTGGATCAGGCCGATTTGAAGTGCAATTTCTTCAAGCGTACCCAGTGACCCTTTGGGCTTCGTCAGATTATCGATTTTGTCCTGCAGGGCTGTGGCAATAGCGATGTCAGGTTTTTGAATGTTGAAAGAGATCATTGTATCGTGTTTTTATTATTTTACCTTCAATGGAATACCGCTCACCATGAGAATAACTTCGTCGGCACGGGATGCGATGTATTGGTTAAGCCAACCTTGCAAGTCCGTGAACCGGCGTTGCACCGCATCGGGAGAAACACCGCCTAACCCGATTTCGTTTGTGACGAAGATCAGATAGGCATCTTGCTCTGTAAATTTATTAAATTCTTCTTTTAACTCGGCCAGGGAACGATTCGTGTCGCCCTCATTGTCGAAGAAAAAGTTCGTTCCCCAGAGAGTGACACAATCGATAACGACGACACGGCCGTCCAGATTGTGGAGACTCAGGTATTTTTCTTCCTCGATATTCGTCCATTCCGGTCCTCGATCGGCCTGATGGCGAAGTACACGCTCGCGGAACTCTTCGTCCCAGACACGTGATGTCGCCAGGTAAACCGGATGGGCCGTCAGTGACAAAGCGAGCTTTTGTGCATATCCGCTTTTTCCGGAACGTTGGCCGCCTGTCACTAAAACGATATGCTTTTTTCCCATTGTCTTATTCTCCTTTCGGTTTATTGCGGGCAGCAGCACGCTTTGCCTTGTTGAGCGGGTTGTTCTTGCTTGTCTTGCGTAACGCTGCTGATTTCGGGGAAGAAGCCAAGCGTTGTGCAACGGCCGACCGTCCTAATGATTTGCCGAATTTGGGGCGCAGCGCTTCTTTTAGCATCTCTTTGTCGATGCCGGTCGTCTTTGTCTCTTTTTTTGTGCTTTCTCCATTGCGTGCAGCATGACGGGCGGCTGCATATTTATTGTATTTTACATATTTGCCGGGGGCGTAGGCCTTTTGAACCGGCTGCTGGAGAAGTTGTCTTCTTTTCGGAAGTCGCCGTAGACGAGGGCTTTGTCTTCTTCGCCTTTTTTTCTTGTCCGGCAAGTTCCAACTCTTGGATATTGATCCGTGCGGAAGATGTTTGTTTGCCCGTATGCTTTCCGATTTTAATTTGTATATCATCCAGCATGACGATATCGGCTTCAGTTACTTTCTGCCCGACATGAGGCAGGCTGCCGTTTACGGTGACACGTCCTTCTTCGATGAATTTGTCCGCTTCCCTGCGTGAACAAAGGCCGGAATCACTGATGAGTTTATTTAATCTTACTTCCATTTTATACGTATTTATTTAGTGGATAATTATTGATATTAAACAAACAATAAGCCCCATGGCAAGTTCGGCATTGTTGTTTATTTTGATGGCAATCAACATGTCTTCTGTTGTGAAAGCCCGTTCGTTAGTCCCGATGTAAGGCTTTTCCACCGGTTTCCCGAAATAGTCGTGGGTTCCCCCGAATCGGCAATTTAAGATAGCGGCAAGGGCAGATTCCGGATAGCCTGAATTCGGGCTGGCATGAGCCGGACCGAAACGCTTGACGAAGTCCATTTTGTTTAAATTGCCGGAGACAGCCAGCATCAGCCATGCAGTCAACCGGGCAGGAATATAATTGGCAAGATCGTCGAGCCTTGCAGCAATCTGTCCGAATTCTAAATAGCGTTCATTTTTGTAGCCGATCATCGAATCGAGCGTGTTTACCATCTTGTAGGCTATCATGCCGGGGAGCCCGAGCAGGGCAAACCAAAACATAGGAGCTATCACACCGTCGCTCAGGTTTTCTGCGAGCGTTTCGAGGGCAGCGGCCCGTATCTCTTGTGGGGAGAGGCGGGATGTGTCGCGGCCTACGATCCGCCCGACCTGTCTGCGTCCTTTTTCCGTGCTGCGGTCTACTGCTTCGAAAACGGCTTTCACTTCTTTGATTAGCGTTTTTCCTGCCAGGCAGTAAAAGACACCTATCCCGACTAAAATCGAAGCGAACAGCGGGTAAAAGTACCCGGCAAGTGCCAGTATCCGTTCGCAAAGCAAATAAGTACCGGCAACCAGTACGAGCGCCATGACACCTCCTTTGACAGCTCGATCATTCCCTTTGTTCAGTGTCTTTTCTCCTAAGGAAATCACTTTGCCGAAGCCCACAACCGGATGTGGCCATCCTTCAGGATCGCCCAACAGACGGTCTGCCAGCCATCCACCGATAAACGGGAGGGCTTTTGCCATATAAAACGATTGCTGAAACCAATAATACATATTGGTGGCAAAGGTAAAAATATAATTCCAGTTATGGAATCCATCGCCTATATTCCTCATGATTTACCGAGGTAAAATTGGAGGCGGAAAATATGTTCTTTGTTCTGATACCGGTAGGAAATGTGCAGCCCGTATTGGCGGCAGATCGCTTCGGCTATGGCGAGGCCTAGCCCGGTCGATTCCTTTTTCTTGCTCCCCTGGTAGAAACGTTCGAAGATATGTTCGCTGTCGAGTGGTTCGGTTTGTCCCGTGTTAGCAAGAGTCAGCGAGTTGGTTTGGATCGTGACACGGACGTGCCCTTTTTCCTTGTTATGGATAAAAGCGTTTTTCAGAAGGTTGGAGACGAGTGCTTCCGCCAGTGTCTCGTTCATCGTTATCGTCAGCCGGCCCTGTTCCTCCAGTGAGATCTGTGCTTCGTAGTGGCTGAATATCTCTTTGTAATCATCCAACAGCCGTTTGACAATGCTGTTGATTTCGACCGGACGGCTGTCGGTGAATTGCCCGTTGTCGATCCGGGAGAGGAACAGCAGGGATTTATTCAGCCGGACGATGTAGTTCAGTGTATGCTTGGTTTTGAACAGTTCTTCCATTTGTTCCTCCGTCAGTTCCGTATTGTCGAGCAGCCATTCGATGCGGTTGTTACAAACGGCGAGCGGTGTCTGGAGTTCGTGCGATGCATTGCCGATGAATTGCTTCTGCTGTTTGAATAGCTGTTCCGAACGTTCGACGGCCTGGGCGGCAGCTTCGTTCAGTCTGCGGAATTCCGGGATATGGGTGTCGTTGGGAACAGGTTCGTGCTGCTTGCCCGGCAAATAACTGTCCAGCCAGTGCAGTAGCGCGTATAGCGGGCGCAGGCTCCGGTAGAACACCCAGATGCTGACTGTAAGCAGGGTAACCAGCAAGACGATATAAAGAAAGAGAATCCAGTTGGCGACGGCTTCCCGTAAGTCTTCTTTTTCAAAAGAGGGAGTCGAGACTTCTAACAGGAAATAATTGTCGTCTTTGTCGGCGAAGATGGTTCGCAGCACGCGTGCCGGTTCGGTTTCTTCCTTTTCCTTTATATAGATGTCGGCATCGTAGTATTCGATCGCTGGGTATTGTCCGGCCTCTTCCCAGGTGATGGAACGGATGGAATAGCTATTGTTGGTCCCGTCGTTTTTCGAAGGAAGCTCTTTGCCGGCAAGCGATCGGATGATGATCGTCTCGGAGTAGTCTTCCAGCGCATCGTCTACTTCGTCATTGATTTCGTCGATCATGGTGAAGTAGAAGAAAACTGTCCATACTGTCAGGACGATCAGCAGCGCCAGAGACAGGCGGATCAATATGCGGTAAATCAGTTTCATGTCTGCCGTGCCTTATTCTTCTTCGTTGATGACTAATTTATATCCGAAGCCGTAGATGGAGCGGATCTCGATTGTCGCACCTGCTTTCTTTAGCTGCTGTCGCAGGTTCTTGACCTGTGCGTAGACGAAATGGAAACTGTCCGCCTGGTCGACATGGTCGCCCCAGACCGCCTCGGCCAGTACGGCCTTGTCGATGATATGGTTCGGGCGGTTGGCAAAATAGAACAGGATGTCATATTCTTTCTTGAGAAGTTCCAGCTCCTTGTCGCCAACGAATACCCGGAAACTGTCCGGTTCGATCCGCAGGTTTCCCAGCTGGAGGGAACGCGAACCGTCTCCACGCTGTCGTCTCAGTACGCTTTTGATCCGGGCGTTGAGCTCGGCCAGATGGAAGGGTTTCGGAAGATAGTCGTCCGCTCCCTGTTCCAGTCCCAGGACCTTGTCCTCGATGGAGTCGCGGGCAGAGATGATGATGATGCTTTCCCGCTTCTGCTGCTCCTTGAGCATTTCCAACAGCTTCAAGCCGTTCCCGTCCGGTAACATGATGTCGAGCAGGATACAGTCATAGCTGTAGTCCGCTATTTTCAGGCTCGCTTCGTAGAAAGTGTCCGCTGTTTCCACTACATATCGCTCTTTTGCCAATGTTTTCTGCATCAGTTCTCTGAGCGAAGGTTCGTCTTCAACTATTAATATCTTCATAAATATCGCCTTATCTGTATCCAAAGATACAAAGCGAATTTAAAATAAACTTGAAATGATCATTTTAAAAAGGCAAACAACTGTCGAATCTCATGATTTTTAATTAAGTTTGCCAGTCCGTTCAAGGATATGATTTTAAAACCAATATTTATAAATTTAAAATACAAAACGCTATGGCAACAAACTCCTTTCAAGTATCAGGCTCCAGTTCCCATTGGGCCCGGATACAACAGAGTATTATCTGCTTACAAAAGATTATGTTTCGGTTTCCGAGTTCGAAGGAACTCCGGTTCTGAAAGTAGCGAAAGAAGGTCTTACGGCAATGGCCAATGCCGCTTTCCGTGATGTATCCTTTATGCTTCGCCGCTCGCACAACGAGCAGGTGGCTAAGATCCTGAGCGATCCGGAAGCAAGTGATAACGATAAATATGTGGCGTTGACTTTCCTGCGTAATGCAGAAGTTGCTGCTAAAGGTGTACTTCCTTTCTGTCAAGATACCGGAACGGCTATCATCCATGGCGAAAAGGGACAGCAGGTATGGACCGGCTACTGCGACGAAGAAGCGCTTTCGTTGGGTGTTTATAAAACCTATACGGAAGAAAACCTGCGCTATTCGCAGAACGCTCCCCTGAATATGTATGACGAAGTAAACACCAAGTGCAACCTGCCGGCCCAGATCGACATCGAAGCTACAGAGGGCATGGAGTATAAGTTCCTGTGTGTGACAAAGGGAGGTGGTTCTGCTAACAAGACTTACCTGTATCAGGAAACAAAGGGCATTCATACGGTCAGCCGACACCTGAGAAACAAACATTTCCGCAATAAGCGCAAGACTTTGATCAAATGGTGCATAGACACGGGTAATAACAAGCAGGAACAGGAACAAAAGCATGAAATCAATGCTACCGGACAATATCAAATTCGCACCTACAAGAATGGTTGTTGCCACGCCCAGCCGCATGATAACGCTCGCGGCATTTACAAAAAGGCCAGTTCCCAGTTCACCCTGAATCGTAACCCGTTCATGTTCGTCAATTTTCTGATTCAGTCCGTTTAGATACCGTTCCTCCTGGTTTGTGGCACGAATCTCTCTAACATTTTCTAATGCTTCCTGAATACCATCTGATACCCGAACAGCAGCTTTTTTCGTCCGTTCTGCATTGCAGGCAGCAATCTTACGGCTGCCAAACAGCAGACCAAAAGCTACCGGTACACCCCACAGACAAGCAATCGCCAATCGCCAGTCGTAAACAAACAGGCACACGGCAATGATTGCTGTAGAGATGTAAGCGCCATACAGATACCCCAGCACATGAGACCAGACATGTTCCATCCGATTTACGTCTCCCATAATGGTCTCGGTTAAGTCTGCTAAATCCCGTTTGCCAAAATACCCCAGAGGCAGTTTACGAAGCCGTTCTGCCAGACTGAGACGTGTAGTTTTGATCTCATTATATACCAGCCCATAGGTAGCTTTGTATTGCTGTAAATGGGTCACGAAGGACAGGAGGATAAAGAGAACCAACGCCCCGATGACAAGCACTGAACCGGGAAGCGGACTTCCTTCTGTCAAGATTCCCATAAAACCAGACATTACCAGATACAGAATGCTGACGCCGCCCATAACAACCAGATTCACGATCACTGTCCAGAATGTGCCTTTCTTTGTGTTCCGGACACCCTGATCGGTCAGGGCATATTTTCGCTGAAACTTCTCTCCAAACATTTACTCAGCCTCCTTTTCGCTGGTGATTTTCCACTGAACTGCCTTGTTATAGTCAGTCCACATCCGGGCATACAGACCGCCCGAAGCAGTCAGTTCCGCATGAGTACCCTGCTCGGCAATGTGCCCTTCTTCAAGAACGATAATCTTATCAGCGCCTACAACAGTGGATAGACGATGGGCGATCATAATAACAGTGCGGCCTTTTGTCAGTGTAGCAAAGGCTTTCTGAATCAGCACCTCATTCTCAGGATCGGCAAAAGCGGTTGCCTCGTCAAGAACCACAATGGGGGCATCCTTCAAAATGGCTCTGGCCAGTGCGATGCGCTGTTGTTCACCACCAGAAAGATAGGTTCCTTCGGTGCCGATCTGTGTATCAAGACCATCTGGCAGTTTATCAAGAATATCCTTGCACTGGGCAGCCATTAGCGCAGCCATCACCTGTTCTCTTGTCGCTTTCGGGCGGGAGACCCGGACATTTTCCAAAATAGAGGCTTGAACAACGGTTATTCTGGAATACAAAAGCCACCTGATCCATAAGGACATGAGGATCAATCTGGGCAACATTTACTTCACCGACTTCCACCACACCGGATGTCGCATCCCCAAAAAACGTGGAATCAAGCTGGCTGCCGTTGTCTTTCCGCCGCCAGACGGACCCACCAAAGCCACGGTCTGACCTGGCTGTGCTGTGAAGGACACATGAGAGAGAGCAGGGCTTTCCGCTCCGTTATAAGTAAAACTCACATCCTTAAATTCTACTTTATTACTACGAGGGGTCTGCGGGTGACTGGGTGCTTTCAGGGTAGGTGCCTCCATCACCTGATTGATACGTCCCAAAGCGGTACTGGCCAGCATAATGCCGGAGGAAGCAAACATTATTTTTGCAAGCGCAGTAGAAATGATGGCTGAAAATACGGCATAAAAAACGAAATCAGAAACAAATCCAGCAAAACTGCCGTTTGCCAGTGCGCTTGGAGCAAGGAACAGCGCCACTGGAACCAGAAACACAAAAGCTCCTTCGGTAAAAGTTAAATTGACAGACTGAGGAACACGGCATACATCTGCCTGATAATGTTCGGCTTTGTTGCTGTAATCTTCAATCGCCTCCTGAAACGCCTTGAACGAGTAGACCGTCTGCTGGAATATTTTAACTACAGGAATCCCTCTTACATATTCCGTTCCCGCTTTCGTCATGCGATCCTGAGCCGCCTGATATTCCGCCATCAGCTTGGCATTTTTACCTCCCATCATGGAGAACATGGCAATTACTGAAATGACCGCCGACAAAAAGCAGGCTGCTCCCATGCGCCAATCAAAGAGAAACAGTAGAACCAGCATCGACAAAAACAACACGATAGTACCTACAATGTCTGCCAGATTATGTGCCAGCAATGTTTCGGTGTCGGCTGCCGCAGCATCCAGCCGCCCGCGAATCAGAACCGGAAGCGTTGGAATCAAAAAAAACCCAGCGGAGCCTTCATTATATGAGCAACTCCTTGCTTTCGTATGTTGGAAGCTGTGCGGAAAGCAGCTAGGTGGGTACACATCAGACCTGCAAAATACAGGATAATACCGCCTACCGCAAAAGCAAAAGCAATCCAGCCGTATTTGGATATATTCTGTGCCTGCGTCCACTCTGGTGCTGCGGCAATTAAATTCCGGGCTGTCAGCCAGATGCAGATGTAGGGAGCCATGCTGAAAAGCATGGACAACGCCGATAGAGCCAGACCTAAAAAGGTCAGGCCTCTGCGGCTGCCTGCATAATCCAACAGGACAGCCACATCGTTCTTTTTTTCTTGTTTCATTAAATGACCTCCTTATAGTGAAATTATATGGTTAGTTTAGGCTAACTCAAAGTTAAAAAAATAGGGGATACTCTGTGACGCTCTGCTCATTAGAGAGAGCAGAGCGCCCCCGATCTATCGTCATCGTATCCCATGTCATGGCGACATCAGTTTTAGCCATCCGGCAGTATAAAACTCCCGGAGTTGTTCCACATCCCGCAAGGCCTGTTCCTGCGGAATATCGTGAACCACAATCTCAACAAGACCGCCCAGCATACCACTGGCAATGATATGACACAGAGACGGGCTTAATTCGGGGATGCTGTATCCCAAGCGGCAGAGTGTCTCCATGTACCTAAAGGTGCTTTCCACTTCCAGTTCCACCATGTTATGAATAAAGTTTTCATAGGAGGTGCCTTCTGCGCCGCAAAACAGCAGCTTTACCGGTTCCCTGTGCTGGCAGACATATTCCACCATCCAATGAATGTAAGCTCCTGATTCCACGCCCATATGTTCCGGTTGCTCCTCTGCGGGAAGTTCGGAAAAGGAAATATGCGCATTCACATATTTGCTCATCAAAATAGCGGCATGCGGTTCTACAATGGAGGCAAACAAAGCCTCCTTACTGGAAAAATAGCCGTAAAAGGCTCCTGTGGTTACTCCGGCGTGTTTCACGATCTGCCGCAGAGAAGCCCCGAGAAACCCTTTTTCTAAAAACTCATCCAAAGCAGTCTGTTGTATTTTTTCTAATGTATCTGGTGCTTTTGATTCCAAGATGTCCTCCACATAACAGTGCTATGTAACGATGTTATAATACAGCAGACAGATACGTTTGTCAAGACTAATAGCAGTTTTTTTAATAAATCAAGTTTTATTCATAAAAACGACTTCTGTTCGCCACCAATGTCAAGTGGTAAACTCAATTTGTGCTGTGGAAAGATAGTTGGGTGAGAATCCGCCGCAGCGGTTGAAAAATTCATGATCCGATGTTATACTGTTGGTTAGATATTCCTAACTACTGATAGCAATCACTAGTAGCGAAAAATCGGAAGTTGAAAGGGGGAACATTGCAATGAACTTTTTTGAAAACACCCGTAAGCCGCAAGGCTTCGGTGGGAAATTGATGGCGAAGATGATGAACAGCGGTCACGCTAGGGTGTCGCAATGGGGATTCTCAAATATCTCCGCAGAGCCAGATGCTAAGGTGCTGGATGTCGGCTGCGGAGGCGGCGCAAATATTGCGATTTGGCTGGACAAATGTAGAAACGGTCATGTGACAGGACTGGACTATTCGGAGATCAGTGTGGCAGAATCTCAAAAGCTAAACATTGCCGCCATTAAGCAGGGAAAATGCAGGGTGCTTCAAGGCGATGTATCATCGATTCCCTTTTCTGATGAGGTCTTTGATTATGTCTCCGCTTTTGAGACAGTTTATTTCTGGCCGGGTCTGAAAAAATGCTTTTCCGAGGTAAATCGCGTTCTGAAAGCGGCGGAACATTTTTGATTTGTAACGAGAGCGATGGAACGAATGCCTCAGATGAAAAATGGACAAAGATAATCGGCGG
>ENA-OQCB01001142-OQCB01001142.1-human-gut-metagenome-genome-assembly--contig:-NODE-1142-length-10742-cov-4.477720_pt1 | contig 10742 bp, 10 predicted proteins | sample MGYA00242493_ERZ504568 | MGnify/ENA primary metagenome ERZ504568 (study PRJEB26092, sample SAMD00036229) | human gut metagenome | host: Homo sapiens | study: EMG produced TPA metagenomics assembly of...
ATTTTCAAAAGTGCCAGATAACTGTGCTGCTCCACCTGATATTCCACCACCAGCAAATCCGCTGCCGGAATGTCAATGTTCTGGCTCATAAGAGTATAGAGCTCTCCCGCAATTTTTTGCGACACTTCCAAAAAATTCTCAGAGTTCCATTCCTCCACCAAGAGAAAAACAGATGACTCCTCTGTAAAGCTGCAATTTTTTATTTCATCACTGCTGTCAATTTTAAAAATATGACTTTTCAAAAAATCAGAAAAATCCGAACCACAGTCCAACAGCGTATCAGATAAGACCGGCATGCCAAGTGCAGAGTCTAAAATATGTACCACTGCCTGCTGAATTTTAATTTCTTCTTTTGATGCCAACATTTCTTTCGTTCCCTTCTATATTTCTCTCCCGTTCATCATGCCCTGACATGCAATAAGGATAATCGCTGATACAAGAAAATTCATCACTATGGTAACCACTGTAACGACTGCCTGAAAAACATACAAATCCTTTAATAAGAACCATGCCAAAAAACCTGCTCCTGTTGCAGGAATTGCTGCCAGCAGGATAATCAGCATACGAAGAAGATTTTCTAATGCCACACTTGCCTTTGTTTTCATAACTTTCGCAGCCCAAACCGTACCGGAGATAAAAATCATTGCATATCCTAACAGCATAAAGAAATATTGCAAAGTCGTCAAGACCGGCATCCGATTAAAAATACCTGCAATTAAAATTGCCGTACCGATTAAAATAGAAATTTTGAAATAAGCAGGCAAAACTACATAAATCAATTTTTTTAATGGATTTTCCGGTATCAGATAAATCTGATAATTTTTTAAATCACCCAGAAACTCGGTATCATTTAGCAGATTAAACAGCCATAAAATCATCATGTAGCTGAACATATAAAACCGTCTTTCCGCTATCATGAAATAACTAATAAGAAAATACACCACAATCACAAAGAAATCCTGTTTTCTTAAAAAAACTGCCTGTTTTTTTCATACTGAGAATATTCTTATAGAAAATTGCTCTTGCGCCTTCCGGAAATTCTCCCCGCACCTGCTTTATCTTTCCTTCACTGCTGAGAATATTTCCTCCATTCGCCTTTACCCTGCGAACATAATTGCTGATTTCCTCTGCGTCCCGCACAGCCTGCTCCACAATATTTCTTGGGAAGGTCAAAAACAGGATTACAAAAACAGCATTAGCGAGCAGCAAAAGAGCCAGACCAATTATCATACCCATATACTCTTTTCCCAGAAAAGCGCTCAAAACAAGCTTCCCCCATCCAAAGAAGGGTACATAATAAAATTCTCTGCTTACGGCAAACTTTAAAAATCCATCTTCCAAATCGTAGCCTGCTGCCTGCATAGAAATAAAAAAAACTGCTCCTGCCGATGCCAGCACCAAGATTACTGCAATATAATTCCAAATCTTTGCTTTGGGCTTTACCAGGGTCCACATATAAATATAATCTGTCATCAGTAAAATATGGAGCTGATTAAGAAAAGCACCAGCAAACATAACAGGAAATACGGAATGGAAAAATATCCGCCCATAGAAAGCAAGCCCATAAAGAAGCAGCCTATCAGCCCATAGCCTAATGCGCCTTTTAAAGTCTGTACTAAAATAAAAAGATTTGTCTGCGTCTTTGTATAAGGACCGGAAAAAAATAAAAAGCATCCGTATCATACAAAAGCGCTTTTCGCTTACTCATTAACGACAGCATTGAAAAGAAAGCCGTAACACCAATGCCTGCCAGAATTGCCGTAGCAGCCTGCAAATACATGGTTTCCTTGTCATAAGGTACAGAAGATGTAAAAATCGTTCCTATCAGTATTCCATAGATTAAAACCGTAAAAATGACTGCCATACCTGTTCCTAAAGAAGAAAACTGAACTCTTACAGAACCTTTTATTTTTGTCCGAAACAAATAGAAGAATGAATTCATACATCGCCCTCCCTTGTAGTTTCAAAAAAGATTTCCTTTAAGGTTTCTTCTCCTGCATCTTTTCTGTCTATTTCTTTTACAATCTCTCCCCTGTTCATAATATAAGCCCTGTCCCAGATATCATTTACAATGTCAATAATGTGGGTGCTGATGAGAATTGCCGTACCCTCTGCACGAAGCTGCCGAAAAAGCTCCAACACTTCTTCAATACTAGCGGGGTCTAATCCTACCATAGGCTCGTCTACCAACAATGCCTTCGGTTCAATCATAAACGCCAAAATCATGCTTAATTTCTGCCGCATTCCTTTGCTTAGCTCTTTTGCTAATTTTTTTCTGTTTTCTGTCATTTTAAATGCTTCCAGATACTTATCTGCTATTTCTTTATAATTCTTTACACGATACGCCCTGCCAATAAATTCTATAGTTTCATCCACAGTAAGAACATCGTACAACATAGGAATTTCCGGTACATAGCTGAAACATTTCTTCGCTTCAATGGTATTGTTTGGATGACCACATATCAGAATTTCCCCTTCATAATTTAAAAGATTTGCAATACTTTTAATCGTAGTAGATTTCCCAGCCCCATTCGGTCCTAAAAGGATAGTAATCTCTCCTGGTCTTGCACAAAGCGAAACATTCTTTACTACAGGTTTTTCCAATACATTATACGATTTTGTCAAATTTCGAACTTCTATCATTTTTCTTCCCTCCTAGGCCTAATTAATTTAGCATAGTATAGCATAAAAGTTTTTTAGAGTAAAGAAAATCTTATTATTTCCTTGCTTAACGATTGCTCTTTATGCTATACTTTATTACGTATGTAAAGTCATAAAAAAAAATATATAAATGGAGGTTCTTTATGCCAAAGAGAAATGATATACACAAAATTCTTATTATCGGTTCCGGCCCAATTATCATCGGACAGGCGTGTGAATTTGACTATTCCGGTACACAGGCATGCAAAGCTTTACGTAACCTTGGCTACGAAATCGTACTGGTAAACTCCAACCCTGCTACTATCATGACTGATCCATCCACAGCAGATGTTACTTACATCGAACCTTTAAATGTGGATCGCCTGACTGAAATTATTGCAAAGGAAAGACCTGATGCCCTGCTTCCTAACTTAGGCGGACAGTCCGGATTAAATCTTTGTGAAGAGCTCTATCATGCCGGTGTTTTGGACAAATATAATGTAGAAGTTATCGGTGTTCAGGTAGATGCTATCAGTCGCGGTGAAGACCGTATCGAATTTAAAAATGCCATGGATAAACTTGGTATCGAAATGGCAAAAAGTGCACCTGCTTATTCTGTAGAAGAAGCTCTTAAAATTGCTGAAGAATTAGGATACCCATGTGTTATTCGTCCTGCATATACTATGGGCGGTACAGGCGGTGGTATCGTCTATAATGAAGAAGAATTAAAAAAAGTAGCTGCAAGAGGTATTGCCGCATCTATGGTAAACCAAATTCTTGTAGAAGAATCTGTAATCGGTTGGGAAGAACTCGAAGTTGAAGTTGTTCGCGACAAAGCAGGAAAGAAAATCTCTATTTGTTTTATTGAAAATATCGACCCAATGGGTGTGCATACAGGTGACTCCTTCTGCTCTGCACCAATGCTGACAATCTCTCAGGATTTGCAGGATCGTCTGGAGAAACAGGCACACGCAATTGTAGAATCTATCGGCGTAATCGGCGGTACAAACGTACAGTTTGCTCATGATCCGAAATCAGACCGTATCATCATTATCGAAATCAACCCAAGAACATCCCGTTCCTCTGCTCTTGCAAGTAAAGCAACTGGTTTCCCAATTGCTTACGTATCTGCATTATTGGCAGCAGGACTTACCCTTGATGAAATTCCATACTGGAAAGACGGTTCTCTTGCAAACTATAAACCATCCGGAGATTATGTTGTTGTAAAATTTGCTCGCTGGGCATTTGAAAAATTCAAAAGCTCTCAGGATAAACTGGGCACACAGATGAAAGCCGTAGGCGAAGTTATGTCCATCGGTAAAACATACAAAGAAGCTTTACAAAAAGCAATCCGTTCTCTGGAAAGAGGCTGCTATGGTCTTGGATTTGTAAAGACTTCCACGAACTTACTTTAGATGAATTATATGCAAAACTTGAAAACCAACCAGCCAGAGACAGTTCATTCTTTACGAAGCAATCCGTAAAGGCGCTTCTTTAGAAAAACTTCACGATATGACACATATCAAACTTTGGTTCTTACAGCAGATGAAAGAACTGGTTGATTTAGAAGAAGAAATTCTGACTTACAAAGGTAAAAGCCTTCCTGATGAACTTCTTATTCAGGCTAAGAAAGACGGATTTTCTGATAAATACCTTGCTATGCTTTTAGATATTGACGAATGGGAATTATTCAAACACAGAGAATCTCTTGGCATGGGTGAACGTTGGGATGCCGTACCTGTAAGCGGTGTAGAAGAACCGGCTGCTTACTACTACTCTACATATAACGGAGAAGATAAAGCTCCTGTATCAAACGGACGAAAAGTTATGGTACTTGGCGGCGGTCCAAACCGTATTGGTCAGGGTATTGAATTTGACTACTGCTGTGTTCATGCTGCCTTCACTCTGCGTGAATTAGGCTTTGAAACCATCATGGTAAACTGTAACCCTGAAACTGTTTCTACTGACTACGATACTTCTGACAAATTATACTTTGAACCTCTGACTGTAGAAGACGTTATGTCCATTTACAACAAAGAAAAACCACTTGGTATCATTGTTCAGTTTGGTGGACAGACTCCTCTGAATATTGCTGCTGAACTTGAAAAACGCGGCGCTCATATTCTGGGTACTTCTCCTGCTGTTATTGATATGGCTGAAGACAGAGACTTATTCAATGCAATGATGCACAAATTAGAAATCCCAATGCCTGAATCAGGAATGGCTGTCAACGTTGAAGAAGCTCTGGAAATCGCTCATCGTATTGGCTATCCAATGATGGTTCGTCCTTCTTATGTATTAGGCGGACGTGGTATGGAAGTTGTTTACGATGACAATATGTTAAGAGATTACATGGCTGCTGCTATTGACGTTACACCGGAACGTCCAATCCTTATGGATAAATTCTTGCAGAATGCTTTAGAATGTGAAACAGACGCTATCTCTGATGGCACACACGCATTTGTTCCGACTGTTATGCAGCACATTGAACAGGCAGGTATTCACTCCGGTGACTCCGCTTGTGTTATTCCTTCTGTTGAAATTTCTGAAAAGAATAAAGAACTCATCAGAAAATACACAACTGCAATCGCATGTGAAATGGGTGTTGTAGGTCTTATGAATATGCAGTACGCAATCTGCGAAGATAAGGTTTATGTATTGGAAGCAAATCCACGTGCATCCCGTACTGTACCGCTTGTTTCTAAAGTATGTAACATCAACATGGCAAACATTGCCACAAAGCTTATGACTTACGAGCTGACAAATGAACGTCCTGACGTAACTGCATTTAAGGAAAAAGCGCATCCATATTATGGTGTAAAAGAAGCGGTATTCCCGTTCAATATGTTCCCAGAGGTTGACCCTCTTTTAGGACCTGAAATGCGTTCAACAGGTGAGGTGCTCGGTTTAAGCGAGTCCTTCGGAACTGCTTACTACAAAGCACAGGAGGCAGCAGGAGCAAAACTTCCTCTTAGCGGAACTGCTTTAATCAGCGTAAACAAAAATGACCGTGCACAGGCATTAGAAGCTGCAAAACAGTTTAAAGAACTTGGATTTGGCATTGTTTCCACAGAAGGATGTGCAAAATTCTTCAATGAAAACGGTGTAGAATGTAAGACTCTGAAAAAACTTCAGGAAGGCAGCCCAAATGTTTACGATGCTTTAGTAAGCGGAGAAATTGATTTAGTCATCAACACTCCTGCCGGAAAACAGAGTAAATACGATGACTCTTATTTAAGAAAAACAGCAATTAACAAAAAAATCCCTTACATCACCACAATGTCAGCAGCTCTGGCAAGTGCAACCGGTGTAAAAGCGATTTTAAATAAAGAGGCTCAGTCCTTAAAATCCTTACAGGAATATCACAAAACATTAGATTAATACGATATCATTCAATCGGGTAGGAGGTAAATGATTATTCTATTTACCGTCCTCCCACACCACCTAGCATACCGTTCGGTACTAGGCGGTTCCTTAGTTTTCACAAACTGTTAGATAGTAGTCAAGCATAGATGTATATCCTAGCCTGGCTACTATTTTATTTGTGATTACTGAATTTAACACCTGAGCCATCCTCCAGTATCCTTTTCTACTACAAGCAAGTTCCTTTGCTTTCCAATGTTCCATTCCTAATGCTTTCAGCATTCGATACTTTGTTTTAATTTTCTTCCATTGTTTCCAATAGACTGCTCGAATCCTACGCCTTGCCCATTCGTCCGTTGTTTTAAGTAGTCCTTTCATATCTGCCAGTCTAAAGTATTCCACCCATCCTCGCACATACTCCTGGTATTTTCTTTCTCGTTCTGCATTGCTAATACCTTTGTTCCTATCAGTAAGCTCTCTGATTTTATTTCTCATCTTGACTACTGACTTTTGATGTACTCTGAATCTGCATTTGCCTTTGTATCTATAAAAGGTATAACCGAGATACTTGACTTTGCTGATGTGAGCCACTTCTGTTTTCTTCCTATTCACTTTCAGGAAAAGCTTTCCTTCAATAAACGGAATGATGTTCTTCAAGGTTCTTTCTGCACTTTTTCTGCTCTTACAGAAAATCATACAGTCATCTGCATAACGGACATATCTATGTCCTCTGCGTTCCAGTTCCTTGTCCAACTCATTTAGCATTATGTTACTAAGCAACGGACTCAATGGTCCTCCTTGTGGCATCCCGATTTCTGTACGCTCATACTTCCCGTTTGCTATAACTCCCGCATTCAGGTGTTTGTGTATCAATGAAATCACTCTGCCGTCCTTGATGGTTCGTGACAACACCTCGATTAACTTACTCTGACATACGGTATCAAAGAACTTTTCTAAGTCCATATCCACTACATATACATAGCCGTCATTTACGTTCTTTTGGCATTGTCTTAGGGCATCGTGTGCCCCTCTTTTCGGTCTGAAACCAAAACTGTTCTCTGAGAACTGCTCCTCAAAGATTGGCGAGAGTTCCTGTGCGATTGCCTGTTGAATCACTCTATCAACAACCGTAGGTACTCCCAGCTTCCTGTACTCGCCTTTTGTCTCTTTGGGTATTTCTACCCTTCGAACTGGGTTGGGTTTATATTTCCCTCCCCTTATCTCTTGGATTAAGGTTTCTTGATTTTCTCTAAGGAAGGGCAGAAGTTCATCCACCTGCATACCATCGATTCCACCTTTACCTCTGCTTCTTTTGACTTGCTTATAGGCATTGTTAAGATTGTCTTTCCGCAAAATCAATTCCAAAAGATTGTTCGTCCAATAGTCTGTGATGACACCGCTCTTTTCAGTAATCTTAGAGTAGTCGAACACTTCTGCATACTCTCTCTGTTCCGCAGATACCATTTGCAGATAGTCCTCTATATGAAGTTGTCTGTTCTTAAATCTACTTTCAGTTACATTCATTGCTTGTGCCTCCTAAAGTTCAGTCCTTCGCCGATGTTTGCAACCATCGGTTTACTATGACCTCTGCTGACTTCTTGCCATTCGTTATTACTACAAGTTTCTTACTCTGTTTCCACTTGCTGACAAGACCTCCCTTGGTACCACACGCCACTTTCTCTCCATCTATCTGCCACATTTACTACAGTTAATTCCGAGTAGTTATTGGACTTCAGCTTGTTGAGCAGCCTTATCCTTAACTATAGCCTGATGTGATTTCTGTTCGTCAGACCAGAGATTTGCCTCCACCTTCCTTCAGATTCCACCTCACGATGGACACCCTTGGTCTTGGCTATATCCTTCCCACTACCAGGGCGGACTAGGAACTTTCATCCATTAGCGGCGTGCGCCGCAAGGCGCACCCAAAAAGAGATAGGAGTCCTATCGACTTCCTATCTCTTTTCATTCCTATATTCTTTTATTCTTTATTTACAGATGTTGCAATACGCGTTGCCTTCATCGCTTCAAGAGAACCGTCAAAGTTTTTAAATGCCATCAAAGCAACCAGACAATCCAGCATTGCCAGCTGTGCCAGACGAGCGCTAAAGGACTCCGACTCAAAAATAGTCTTTTCACTGACCACATACAAAGGATAGTCTGCCTTTTCCACTAAAATGTTCTTACTTTTCATTGTCAGTGTAATTATTTTGGCATTTCTCTTTTGTGCTAACTCTATGGTTTCTGCCACATGCAGATTGCTTCCTGAATGTGAAATAGCAAACAGGACGTCCTCCTCTGTCAAAAGGGATGCCGACATAAGCTGCAAATCTTTGTCCTCCTGCAATTCTGCCCTCACACCGATTTTTAACAGCTTATGCTGAAAATCTCTTGCAGATATGGCGCTGCCTCCCGTCCCTACCAGATTTATCCGCCTTGCCTTTAACAGCACATCAGCGACCTTATTCATAACCGAAATATCAAGCTCCTGCTTTGTCTGCTCCAATGCAGAGCTTTCTATTGCAAATATTTTATCGCAAATCTCCGCTGGATTATCGTCCACAGACAAGGACGGATTGTACAATCTTGGTTCCGGCACACTTTGCAGCGCTGCGTTAATCTTATATTCCTGAAACCCTGTATAACCAATACTTTTACAAAAGCGAACAATAGAAGCATCACTGACGCCAATCTCATCTGCCAGCTCCAACAGTGTACTATGAAGACTTTTATCAAAGTTTCCCAATAAATACGCCGCTATTTTTCGCTCTGTTTTCTTGGTATGTTCTCCATCTCTTTTATCTATGAGTCTTTCCCTGCATCCCATCTCTTTCTTCATCATATAATTTTTGTTCCTTTCTCCCTATTTCATCCATTTTAACCCGAACTGATGTTAAAACATTAGGAGTATACTCATCCGAAGATAAAATGTAGCATTTCTACAACACTAATTATAGATGAATTTTTCTGTTTTTACAAGTCTTTTTTACTGTCCCGCAACCATTTTCTGATTGCGTATTTCCATATACTTTTCTATCAGGCAGTCCAGATTTCTGCTGATATCCAAAACCTTTCCTGAGCCCCATCTCTCTCTTACTGCCATATTTAAAACGTTTCTTGTTTTCTCAATTTCTTCTTTCAGTTCAAGCTCTGTCATTCATTCACCTCTGTATTTTTTATTTAGCCTTTGTCATTCTGTCTTTTTTATACATTGAAACGGAATAAGATTACATCTCCGTCCTGTACTACATATTCTTTTCCTTCCATGCGCACAAGACCTTTTTCTCTTGCCCCTGCATAAGAGCCGCAATCTAATAAGTCCTGATAATTTACAACCTCTGCCTTGATAAATCCCCTTTCAAAGTCTGTATGGATTTTTCCCGCTGCCTGAGGCGCTTTTGTACCTACCTTAATCGTCCATGCTCTTGTCTCATCTTCTCCTGCTGTTAAGAAGCTCAGAAGACCTAACAGACGGTAGCTTGCAACAATCAACTTTTCAAGACCGGACTGCTGAATACCTAAATCTTCCAGAAATTCTTTCTTTTCATCTTCTTCCAGCTCAGAAATTTCCTGTTCGATTTCTGCACATAATGCAAAAACTTCACTTCCTGTTTCTTTTGCATATTCTCTTACTTTTGCCACATACTCGTTGGAAGCTGCATCATCTGCCAAATCATCTTCTGAAACATTTGCTGCATAAATAACAGGTTTCCACGTAAGAAGATTATATTCTTTCATATAAAGCTCCTGCTCTTCTCCGTCAAGTTCCATGGAAGATGCAGGCTTTCCGTCTTCTAAATGCGCTTTTACCTGTTTTAAAAATTCTAATTCTTTTGCCGCTTCTTTATCCATTCTGGCTGTCTTTGTAGTCTTTGCAATTCTTCTCTCCAGAATTTCCAAGTCAGAGAAAATCAGCTCTAAGTTAATAGTCTCAATATCTCTTAACGGGTCAATACATCCATCTACATGAATTACATTTTCATCCTCAAAGCATCTGACAACGTGTACGATAGCATCTACTTCTCTGATATTTGCCAAAAACTGGTTTCCCAGACCTTCGCCTTTTGATGCGCCCTTTACCAGACCTGCAATATCAACAAATTCAATTACAGCCGGTGTTACTTTTTTAGACTGATAGAAATCACCTAAAAGCTTTAATCTTTCGTCCGGAACTGCTACAATTCCTACATTTGGGTCGATTGTACAAAACGGATAGTTCGCTGACTCTGCCCCCGCCTTTGTTAAAGAATTGAATAATGTACTTTTACCTACATTAGGAAGTCCTACGATACCTAATTTCATTTTTCTATTTTCCTCCTTAGAATTCCTTTATTTGATAGGCTTGCGCTTATTGTTACTCTCATCGAGTGCCATAACAAGTGCCACAAACCATCATGTTAATCTCTTTTATTTTTCTTCTGTAATATAAATGTACAAGAAGCTCCAATATAGCAATTCTTAGATTACCACAATAGAGCTTCAAATTCAATGTAAATCAACATTTTCAACGTTGAAAAGTTTATTCCTTTTTTATAATCCCGCTTTTAGATGCTTCCGCTAATTCTTTATGGAAATGCAGTGCCATAAAGCTGTGACAATAGCAGAAATTATGTCTCCAATGCCAGAATCGTCACCTTCGCTTTCAGCTTGCCCATGCCATATAACCAAAGAACTGCCGTACCTATCATAATAATAAAGAAGCTGCGCCATGCATCCGAAGTAAAGACACTCCGACGGATTTC
>ENA-OQCB01001148-OQCB01001148.1-human-gut-metagenome-genome-assembly--contig:-NODE-1148-length-10691-cov-2.430424_pt1 | contig 10691 bp, 12 predicted proteins | sample MGYA00242493_ERZ504568 | MGnify/ENA primary metagenome ERZ504568 (study PRJEB26092, sample SAMD00036229) | human gut metagenome | host: Homo sapiens | study: EMG produced TPA metagenomics assembly of...
CCGCTAAGGATGCGCACGCCGCAATAAGGTAGTGCACCGCAAGGCGGTGTTGCGGCGGCGCGCAAAGTGGGACGCGCCCCTCAAAGATTGAGAGGATGGGGGAGTTGAAGTGGGCTTGCCCACTTTGTTTACATAAGACGCTCCACTTTTTAGATATAAAACGAAAAAATACAAACAAAAAATAGAGCAAAAATTGGTTTAAAATGAACAAAAAACGAAAAAAATAAGATAAAATATAATTGAAAATAGAACAGACAGAAGCTATAATGAACATATACAAAAAATGTCAAATAGCAGGAAAGCGGGGAATGAAAAATGAACAAAATCATTAATGATCCGGATACCATTACCAGAGATATTATGGAAGGTTACCTCTACCTGTACGGAAAAGACTATGAGATGGTACCAGGAACCTTCGGTGGTATGGTAAAAAAGAATCAGCAGGAGAAAGTGTCTGTCATCGTAAGGGGGCGGTGGCGGAAAATGAACCCTGGTGTTTAGGATATGTGGGAGAGGGGATGGCAGATGCGGTTTCCACAGGAAATGTATATGCCGCGCCTCCGGCAAAAATCAATCTTAGAATGTGAGCAAAAGCCGTATATAATGAGAAAGGAATTCTCTATGTGGGGACCAACCATATGGGAGATTTGTTGAATTTTGAGCTGGTGGGAGAGCTGGCGGAGCTGGAGAATATTCACACTCGCTGTGTATTTATCAATGATGATTTGGCCAGCGATCCAGACGATATTACAAACAGGCGGGGAATCGCAGGGATTGCTCTGGCTGTGAAAATGGCGGGAGCTGCCTCTGAAATGGGCTGTGATCTGGAGGAGACAGCCCGGATTACCCAAAAGGCGATTGATAATATTCGCACAATCAGTGTGACCACCTCTCCAGGCTACATGCCTCAGAATGGAAAGGCTATGTGCGAGATGGAGGATGGGGTCATCGAGTATGGTATGGGCTTTAACGGAGAGCCAGGAATTCTAAAAGAAAAATTAGGAACCGCTCAGCATATTGTAGAGACGATGATGGATATGCTGATTCGAGATTTGGACTATAAGAGCGGAGAAAAAAATAGCGATTCTTTTGAATGGATTTGGCTTTACCAGTCAGTTGGAGATGTTAATCACTGCCGGAGAAATAAAAGCGTATACTCAAAGTCATGGGATCGAGGTCTACCACACAGAGTGGAACAATATCTTTTGTCCTCAAGGAACGGGTGGTTTTCCATCTCTGTGATGAGGCTGGATGATGAGCTGGTTCCCTACTATAACCGTAGGATAGACACCCCATTGTATCACAGGGAAGAGCTTTAAGGGGAGTGTCTGGGCGGCAGATAAAACGGAAACTAGACGAATTACAGAAAGGAGTTAAAAAATGAACGCAAGGCAGGTTCAGCAGATGTTTCTCTGTGTGGCGGAAAAGATGGTGGCCAGCGAGGAATTTCTCACAGAGATCGACAATAAAATTGGAGATGGAGACCATGGTATCGGCATGGCCATCGGCTTTAAAGGGGTGTATCAGGAGCTGGAAAATAAGACTTATACTTATGTCAATGAAGTGTTCCATGCGATCGGCATGACCATGCTCTGTGTGATGGGAGGAGCGTCGGGAGTGCTGTTTGGGACAGTGTTTATCAGCGGAATTGTAAACTATCCGGAGAAAAAAGAATTTGTGCTGGGAGATTTCGCAAATATCTACGTGAAATCCCTGAACGCGCTGAAAAAAAGAGGAAAGGCCCAGGTGGGGGACAAGACCATGATAGATGCCTTGGAACCGGCCTGTCTCGGGCTGAAAAAGGCGGCAGAGGAAGGAAAAAATCTTCATGAAGGGTTCGCTTACGCGGCGGCGGAGGCGAAGCGGGAATGGAGTACACGAAGGAGTGCAGGGCTCGTTTTGGGCGTGCGAAATATTACGGAGAGAAAGCCATTGGTCTTCAGGACGCGGGGGCTACGTCTGTGTACTTGATTTTCCAGGCAATGTCAGACTGGGTGAACGAGAATATTTCCAAGGAGGCGTGAGAGATGATTGGAACAATTACGATGAATCCATGTATGGACAAAACTTTGACAATCAGTGATTTTACATATGGGGGAATGAACCGTGTGACGGAAAAAAGGGCAGACCCCTCAGGGAAAGGCGTGAATATTTCCATTGCTTTGACACAGATCGGGGTACCGGTGCGCACTTTAGGATTGGAGTATGCCAATGGGAGTGAAGAATTTCGAGATACGCTAGAGCAGCTGGGCGTTTGCTACGAGAGCTTAGTGGTTCCAGGAACGTTACGAGAGAATAATAAAGTATATGACACGAAGACAAAAGTCACGACAGAACTGAACCAAAAAGGAGACTTTGTTTCGGAGGAAGCACTGAAGCGTTTTGATAAGTTCTTGGACAGTGTGCTGGGAGAGCTGGACATCTTAGTGATTACGGGCAGCGTACCCCAGGGCGTGGAAAAGGATTACTATTATAAGCTGATTCAGCGCGCCAATGAAAGAAGGGTAAAATGCATTTTGGACGCGGAAGGGGATTTGATGCTAGAGGGATTAAAGGCGAAGCCCTATCTGATTAAGCCGAATCTCTATGAATTTCAGATGGCTTTTGGACTGAAGACCAAGGAACAAAAAGCGATTTTGGAGATCTGCGATCAGATTATTGCCCAAGGTGTTGAGATTGTCTGTCTGTCCATGGGAGGAGATGGTGCGATGATTGTAAGCAGCCGGGAAGCCTACATCTGCAAGCCTACTCCTATCGATGTAAAGAGCACAGCCGGGGCAGGGGATTCTCTGGTGGCAGGTATGTGTATTGCTATGGAAGAAGGAAGAGATCTAGGGACGATGCTTCGGTACGGGGTGTCGGTGGCTCAGGGGTCCTTGGTTCGCGAGGGGACACAGCTGTGCACGAAAGAAAACTTTGAATATTTTAGAGAAATTGTGAAGGTGGAAAAGATCAGATAAAGTTTTTTGATTTACAAAATATTCATAATTGGTGGATGGAAGACAGGAAGAAACCTTTTGTCTGAATATTCAAAATGAACAAAACAAAATTTGAAACACGAAAAACCGAAAAAAACGAAAAATTCATTGTGCATATTAGATAAAACCGAGCATCTAATTTAGAAAAAACGACAAAATCAATAAGAACCAAATAGAAATGAACATAAACGAATTGACAAACGAACATTCTGTGCTATACTGTGAATATGTACAAAATGTGTACGAACACTATATAAGGGAGGAAACAAAATAATGAAGAAAAAATTACTCAGTGCAATTCTTTGCACAGCAATGGTATCTACTTTGTTCGTGGGATGTGGCGGCGGAAATGATTCCGCAGATACCAGTGCAGATGCAGAAACCACAGAAAAAACTGAAGAATCAGCAGATGCAGGCAGCGGAAGCCATAAGTGCGGATTTGTAGTAGGTTCTTTCGAGCATGTATTTTATCAGACAATTCGTGACGGCATTGAGAGCAAGGCAAAAGAGCTGGGTATGGAAGCAATCGTGACAGATGCAGAGTTGGACCCGAACATTGCTACCAACAAAGTTCAGGATCTGACTGCTCAGGGATGTGAGGCAATCGCTCTTTCCTGTAATGACGCTGCTGGTGTAAAACCTGCGATTGAGAATGCTGACGCTGAGGGTGTTGCGATGTTTACCTTCGACTGTAGTACAGATTCCGAGGCGATCAATTGTTTCGTTGGTACTGATAACTATAAAGGCGGACAGTTGGGAGGCCAAGAGCTGTTGAAATACAGTGAAGATGGAGATACCGTAGGTATCATTTGTTATCCGACTGCTCTTCCTGTCTTGACAGACAGAACGGTGCGCTGGATGTTCTGAAAGACGAAGATCGTACTGTAGTTATGATAATGACTATCAGGGTGATGCCAATAAGGCTCAGGAGATCATGGAAAACATGTTGACTGCTAATCCAGATATGGCTGCGGTATTCTGCGTAGGAGACCCAGCAGCTACAAGGTGCTCTGGCTGCAATCAAGGCAGCAGGTTCTGACTGTAAAATTATCGGTTTCGACGGCAATCCAGAGGCGAAGGAGGCAATCTCTGATACCGAAGGAAATGGAAAATGGTGGGTATCTGAGATCGCTCAGAATCCAACTCTGATTGGTGAGACAATCGTTGAGCAGATGCAGAAATACCTGGATGAGGGTAAAGTTGACGCTGCTGAGATTCCGATTGACCCATATGTAATTGATGCCAGCAACGTAGCTGACGAGATGTAATGGAGTGCCAAGATACTCTGAAGAGTGAAAGGCTGGATCATTAGGCACAGAACACTGGATTTGTGTTCTCAGTACAGGTTTCTGGCGTAGTAATCAATATACCCAAGTGGGGGAACCTGCTTGGGTATATATTTTGAAGATTCCCTGAATGTAGCATGAAAAAAATTATAGAAAAGGAAGAAAATATGGAGCCGATTTTACAAGTAAAACATATTAGTAAAGTTTTCCCCGGCGTAAAAGCTCTGACGGATGTAACGGCTGATTTTTACCCGGGTGAAGTACATACACTGGTTGGTGAAAACGGTGCCGGTAAATCCACTTTGATAAAGATCATTTCCGGTGTGTATACACCCACAGAAGGTGAGGTAATTCTCGAAGGGAAGAAGATGGATTTTCACACTCCGGGTCAAGCGATTGATGCAGGTATTACTGTTATTCATCAGGAGCTTAGTATTGCAAACCACCTATCTGTGGCAGAAAATATCTTCTTGGGATGCGAGCCGAAGAAGAAAAATGGTCTGTTAGACCGTAAGAAAATGGAGAGAGTGCTCAGGAAGTTTTTGGATTTCATGAAAGTTGATCTGAAAGCTACGACACTTGCGGGCAGACTGAATGCAGCGCAGCAGCAGATGATTGAGATTGCGAAGGTAATCACAAAGAATTTCTAAAGTGGTTATCATGGATGAGCCTACTTCCTCTCTGTCAGAAAAAGAAATTGATGCATTGTTTACTCAAGTGAAAATGCTCAAGGAGAAGAACGTAGCGATTATTTACATCACTCATCGACTGAAAGAGCTGACAGAAATCTGTGAGCGTGTGACAGTACTTCGAGATGGATGTAAAGTAGATACTATGATGGTGGCGGACGTGACGGAGAAAGATATCGTGGCCAGCATGGTAGGCCGTGAGATGGGTGATTACTATAATAAAGAGGAACATACCCGTGGAAGAGAAATGTTGAGAGTGGAGAACCTCTGCCAGAAGGGTGTGTTTGAGAATATCTCCTTTACTGCCTATGCAGGTGAGATCGTGGGCTTTTCTGGTCTGGTAGGTGCAGGACGTACGGAGGTTATGGAGGCAATTTTTGGAGCTACGAAGATTGACTCAGGCAAAATTTTCGTGGAAGGAAAAGAGGTTCAGATTCACAATCCGAGAGAGGCCATCGCATTGAATATTGGTTTGGTGACAGAGGACCGCCGACGTACTGGTCTGCTGCTGAAAAAGAAGATCAAGGAAAACATCGCGCTGCCAAGTCTACCGAACCACTGTAAAAAAGGGTGGATTTTTGGATGATAAGTGGGAGACCGAAGTCAGCGAGGATTATATGAAGAAGCTGAAAATCAAGGCGCCGAGTATTCACACAATACTGAATACTCTGTCTGGTGGAAATCAAGCAGAAAGTGATTCTCGCAAAGTGGCTGGTGGCAGATTCTAAGATTTTGATTCTGGATGAGCCTACCCGCGGTATCGACGTAAACGCGAGATCTGAGTTTTATACATTGATGAATGAAATTCCGTGGACAATGGGGGATGCATCATCATGATTCCTCCGAGATGCCGGAAATTTTGGGAGTTCTGACCGTGTGATTGTCATGCGGAGGGTAAAATCGAGCGGCGAGCTGACCCGTGAGGAGGCCAATGAGCAGTCTATCATCGGCCTGGCCAGTATCACCAGCGACGCGAGCTGAGACGGCATTTGATATAGAATATACACAGAGAAAGGAATAGAGAGATGGATAAAGTAAAGAAGTGGATCAGCGAGAACGTCGTGATCGTTGTGTTGATTTTATTGTGTATTGGCTTTGGAGTAGGAAATCCGACTTTCATTACTCCCCAGATATTATTAACGTATTGTCCCAGATGTGCATCAATGCTCTGTTGGCGTCAGGTCTGGTATATGTAATTATCTTAGGCGGAATTGATATCTCTGTTGGTTCCGTGGTTGGTCTGTCTGGTGTCTGTGCTGCATTGGTGGGATTGAAGTTCTTTCCAGATATGGGAATTCCGACAGCTCTGGCGGTTCTGATATTGACAGGTCTTGTGATGGGTGCTATCATCGGTGGATTCAATGGATTGATGATTTCCAAATTTAAAGTAGTACCGATGATTGCTACGCTGGCAATGCTGAGTATTGCCAGAGGTCTTGCCTATATCGTGTCTGGCGGTCAGCCTGTGTATGGTCTTCCCAACAGCTTTGCTTTCTTAGGAGCAAACCGTCTGATCAAGACAGAGGGTATGCCCAATGGTATTATTCCTGTGGGAGTGATCTTCACGATTATTATTGTGGCGATTATGCATATCATTTTGTCAAAAACTGTGTTTGGGCGTCATGTGTATGCCTGCGGAAGTAATCCAAACGTAGCACACTTGAGTGGTATCAATGTACCAAAGTGACTTTGATTTGTCATATGCTCTGCGGTATCACGGCAGCTATGGGTGGTGTGCTGATGGCTTCAAAGCTGCAGAATGGTCAGCCGGCCGGAGGTGATGCGTATGAGATGTATGCGATCGCGTCTACAGTTTTGGGTGGAACCTCATTGACAGGTGGAAGCGGTTCTGTAGCACGTGCAATGTTTGGAGCAGCCGTCATTGCGGTAATCAACAATGGTATGAACTTGATGCAGATTTCTTCTTATTGGCAGAAGGTCGTAATCGGTATCATCATTTTGCTGGCGGTAATTCTGGATATGGCGCAGCAGAATAAAGGTAAAAACTAATCGAGAGAAAGACGTGTGGCGATGAGCAAATATTATCTGATTATGGATATCGGTGGGACAAAGACGACAGGTGCTTTGTTCACGGAGGATGGAAAGATTGTAGATGACTATACCTATGTCTCCAAGTCCCCTACCTTTGAGGGAAAGGAGGCAGTATATCAGAATACCAGAGGTGTTTTGGACCATATTGTTGAGAAATTCCAGGTGGATTTAAAAGATGTGCTGGGAATCGGTGTGGGATGTCCGGGACCTTTGGATTCTAGAAGCGGGATTATTATCCATGCGCCGTTGATGCGGTGGAAGAACTTTCCGTTGGTGGAACGCCTGTCCGATGATTTTCAGCTTCCCGTTGCACTGGACAACGACGGAAATTTAGGTGCGTTGGCAGAGCAGCGCTGCGGAGTGGCAAAAGGATTGGACAATGTCATGTATATGACAGTCAGCACTGGATGCGGCGGCGGACTAGTCATTAACGGAGAGATCTATCATGGCAAGCATGACGGAGCCGGAGAGGTGGGGCATATGTCCATTGATCCGGAAGGGTTGGATTGTCCTTGCGGTGGAAAAGGTTGTTTTGAACTCTATGCATCTGGAACGGCTATGAACCGCCGGATGCGGGAGGACATGGCGGCGGGTAAGGAAAGTATGGTGTTCGAACTGGCACAGCATGACCCGAAAAAGATAGAGGGACGGCTGCTGACAGAAGCTGCTGAAAAAGGAGATGCCTATGCGTTGGCATTTTTCAAACAGCAGGCCTATTATCTGGGTGTGGGAATTTCCAATCTTTTCAACCTGTACGACCCGGATGTGTTGGTTCTGGGTGGTGGTGTCACGAAGGCAAAGGCGTTCTACCACGATGAGATGATGAAAGTGATTCGAAGCCGCTGTTTACAGCCGGTGGAGGATGATTCGATTCGCTATTCTGTCATGAATGATCGCGTTGTTCTTTATGGTGCTTACCATCTGATCAAAGATAAACTTAATCATTAACGTAATGATGAGAGAAGAGGAGAGAAAATTATGGCATTAGTAACATTAAAAGAAATCTTAGCAGGTACAAGAGCAGGACATTACGCAGTTGGAGGATTTAACTTCAATGGCTATGAAGACGCACAGGGAATTATCAATGGCGCAGTTGCAAAGAACTCTCCAGTTATTTTGATGGCTTCTATGGGAGCTGTAAAATATATCGGACTGCATCAGGTAGCAGGGATGGTAAAAGGAATGGCAGAGTCTGTTGACATCCCAGTTTGCCTGCACTTAGACCATGCGACAGATTACGATCTGATCAAAGAGGCAATCAAGTGTGGATTTACTTCTGTCATGGTAGATGCTTCCGCGAAGAGCTATGAGGATAATATTGCAGATTCTAAAATGATTGTTGACTTTGCAAAACAGTATGGCTGCTCCGTAGAGGCAGAGCTGGGCAAAGTAGGCGGAAAAGAAGAGAATATCGTGGTTGAGGACGCTTCTGCAGCGTTTACAGATCCAGATGATGTTCCAAGATTTGTGAGCGAGACTGGCATTGATGCCTTGGCAGTTGCAATCGGAACTGTTCATGGTTTCTACAAGAGTGAGCCGAAGCTGGATTTCCCGAGATTGCAGAAGATCGTTGAGATTACAGATTGCCCGCTGGTACTGCATGGAGGTTCTGGTGTTCCAGTTGAAGACTTCAAGAAATGTGTGCAGATGGGCATGAGCAAGATCAATGTAGGAACAGAGTTAAAAGCAACTTATTCCAACGCAGTACGTGCAGCAGTTGCAGCAAATCCAGAGAGTGAGTTTGATCCGAGAAAATATGTGGGTCCGGTAAAAGATGCTTGTGCAAAAGTAGTGGAAGGTAAGATCGATATCTTCGGAAGTGCGAATAAAGCATTCTAATTTTAGCGGAGGCATGAGATGAACATAGCTGTGATAACAAGCGGTGGTGATTCACCGGGGATGAATCCCTGTGTGGCTCAGGTGGTGAAGAATGCCACAGCTCTGGGATATAAAGTATACGGATACCGCAGAGGTTTTCTGGGAATCAGAGATGAGGACTACATAGAACTTTTTCCAGAGGATGTGACCGGATGGTATAAGCAGGGAGGAACTATCCTGAGAACTGGGCGATTTTCCAGAGTTAAAAGAAAAGAGGCTGGCAGGAAAAGCTGGTGGCGAATCTCAAGAAAATGAAATTGATGCATGATTGTCATAGGCGGAGACGGTTCCTTTATGGGGCATTGAAACTCCATGAGGTGGATTCTTCCATCAATATTATTGGAATTCCAGGGACGATAGACAACAATATATACGGCAGCGATTATACGCTTGGATTTGACACTGCTTTGAATACACAGGTGCGTTATATCGACGGTATGACAGATACCGGGCTTGCGATGCCGGGAAGGGTATTCTTCGTGGAGACTCTGGGGGCATGGGACGGTTATCTCGCGCACAGTTCTGTCTTGATGGGGATGGCGGATTTCAGCGTGCTGGTGGAAAAGCCGATGAGCAATGAGGAGATTTGCCGAAAGGTCGAGGAATTGATGAAAAATCCAAAGAAGGACTATGTATTGGTGACTTTTGCCGAGGGAACTTATCAGACGATTGAGGCGGCGAACTATGTGAGAGAAAAGTTGGGGCTAAACGTCAAGTGTAATCTCTTAGGCTTTACCCAAAGAGGCGGTGTTCCCACTGCGACGGACCGGATTCATGCCGCTGGTTTTGCAAAATATGCGGTAAATGCGGTTGCACAGGGGATATCTAATAAGTATGTAGTCTATAAGAATGGGGAATATTCTTATATGGATATCCAGATGGCTTCTAATAAAAAGCAGTTTGATTGGTTTGAATTGTAAGAATGATTTCAGGGGGCTGTTCGCAGTAACAGCCCCTTTTTCGTAATAAGAAATGTTGTTCTGCGATTCATAATGTGGTAGAATAGTAAAGGCCGCTTGTGCGGCAGTTGTTTTGTAACAGAGTATCTTTGAATTTTGAAAATGGGACGAGTATTGGAGTGATTTATCATGTTGGCAGAAGAGCGGAAAAACTTTATTTGTAATATTATCAACGAGAAAAAGGCAGTCAGAGTTTCAGAACTGAGTAAGGAGCTACAGATTACAGAGGCTACGGTCCGCCGAGATCTGGATGAGTTACAAAATGAGAAGAAAATACGAAGAACCCATGGCGGGGCAGTGGCCCTATATCCTGCAGGAATTAACTATGTGATTAGTGAATTGTCAGTGGAGCGCATCGAGGAAAAACGAGTGATTGCCAAAAAGGCATATGAGTATGTGGATGACTTGGATACGATTTTGATGGATGGCTCTAGTACCGTGTTGGAATTGTGCAAACTGATCGCTGCTGGTAACAAAAAAGGTCTCACGGTGCTGACGAATGCGTTCAGTGTAGTGAATGTGCTGGCTAAGCGAAAAGATATCACCGTCGTGCACGTGGGCGGTGTGGTAAAGTATGAGATAGATTCTTCGGTGGGAAGTATAGCGGAGAACACAATACGGAATCTGAGAGTAGACAAAACTTTTCTGGGAGTGAATGGAATAGAAGTGGGATATGGCTATTCCATCACTAATTTTGCGGAGGCGGCAGTGAAGGTGGAGATTTCCGGTATCGGCTATATGAAAAACAATTTCTTTTTCCGTCAATTTATATCCGAAGCTGATAGAACCTTTGGCTGTGAATTTTGTAGCATTACCTATCAGGTTGGAGAAAACCTGGAACAAGCGGTT